>Ga0209717_1000430_pt1 | contig 51942 bp, 43 predicted proteins | sample AD_UKC048_MetaG_FD_184418 | JGI IMG/M metagenome (GOLD analysis project Ga0209717, IMG submission 184418) | Active sludge microbial communities of municipal wastewater-treating anaerobic digesters from USA - AD_UKC048_MetaG (SPAdes) (version 2) | ecosystem: Engineered > Bioreactor > Anaerobic >...
GACGAGAAAGGAGCAGCGCCGGAGAAAGGTTGTCCAGGCTGCATCGATGAGGAGTCCGTTGGTCTGCAGGGCGTTGGCGACCGTCATCCCCCACCCGTAGCGCGCCTGCAGTTCAACGGCCTGCTCAAAAAAGGGCAGCCCCATCAGTGTCGGCTCGCCGCCTTGCCAGCAGATCGAGGCCGTCCCCCCGGCGCACGGCATGAACTGCCTGATTGTTGCCTCCAGCACCTCCAGGCTCATTCGATGTGGTGCCGGCTCCGGGAACAGCGCCTGCGTGCAGCAATAGAAGCAGTACGCGCAATGCATATTGCAGTCCGGGCCCGCGGGCTTGATCAGGATACTCTGCAGCGGCATCCTGTCCATGGCGTTGTTCATGAAAGCATCGTCTGTCATTTACCTGTTAACAGAGTGAAAGTACATCATCCCACGCGCCATCGCCGCTTGTCTGCCGGTTTGGGGCAAGAATGCCGCCGCTCCTTACTGGGGTTGATAGTTAATCAGTCCCTGGCCCCAGGGAAAGTTGGTGAACGCACACCATTCGCCGGAAATCAGCGGCGAGTGATAGCGATATTTGCGCGGTCCCACGAAACGGGGATGTTCATTCAACTCAAAGGCCATCTCCGTCTTGAAGGTGAGCCGGGTGCCTTCAAGAATGACTTTCGACGTCAGTTTATTGCCTATCGGCCGTTCCTCTGTTGGGTGATGACAGAAGGTGCCCGGCTTATTACAATGTCGAAGCCCCTGCAATGGCCTGCGGTTCGGTTTCATGAAGGTCAAAAACGATGATCTCGTTGATGCCCTCCAGCAGCCATTCGGCGGGGCAGTAGAGTCTTTGCTGGGGTCCAATGTTCCAGTAGCGCCCGAGATTGTGTCCGTTGATCCAGACCAGTCCTTTTGTATAGGCTGAAAGATCGATATACGTATCGCAGCCGGCCGCTCCGCTATCCCTGGTCAGCTCAAAACTCCCCTTGAAAAAAAGGCCCGGTTTCTTGCCGGGAGTAGCGGTTGATCTCAGGTTGGCGATGAATTTGTTGTCCATCGGCAGTTTGCAGACCTGCCAGTTCATCAGGGTCATGCCATTCAGGGTGACCCGGTCGGTGATACCCTTGCGGTCGATCAGCTCCTGGGCAAAATTGATGCGCCCCATGCCCTCGACCAGAATTTCCAGCACCGGCTTTTCCACCTGGCTTTCTGGCAGCTCGATGGAGTGGATCTTTTCTCTCCGGTCCAGGGTGCCGATATAGCTCCCGTTGAGGAATACAGTGGCATAATCGTGCACATCGGTCACGGTGAGCCTGCCCGATTTGTGACCGATCAGCTCCGTTTTATAAAGAATGAAACCATAGTCCTGGCCATAGGCCTCGAACGTTTTCGGCTGAACAGAATCCACCGGTTCCGGGAGATTGTCCCATAGCGAGGTGAAGGGCTGCAGGATAAATGAGGCCAATTCGATCGTTGGAACGGGTGCCGGAACGGGAGGCAGCTTTTTACCTTTCGGGAGGTAGGAGGTGATGAGATCCCGGAGGGCATGGTATTTCGGGGTTGCAGCGCCCTGTTCGGTGATGGGGGCGTCGTAATCGTAGCTGGTCACATCCGGTTCATAGCCTTTCCGGCCCGAGTTGGCGCCGGCGGTGTAGCCGAAATTGGTTCCGCCATGGATGACATAAAAGTTGAAGGATTTCTTGCTGTCCATCAGCCACTTCACCTCTTTGAGGAGGCCGGGGGTGTCCCGCCTGGCCCACTCCTCGCCCCAGTGCGTCAGCCAGCCGGGGTAGGTTTCGCTGCTGAAGACCGGCACACCAGGATTCATCCTTGCCGCCAGGGCGAAACCCTCTTCAGAGTCGCCGGAATCCAGTCCCACGGCGCTTCCAGGCAGGCTGCCCGCCTCGAGCATATAGGTGGTCGCGCCATCACCGGTGAAGGTGGGCACCACCATCCCATTCTGCTGCCAAAGCTCCCTGAGACGAAACAGATAGTTCCTGTCGTTGCCATAGCTGCCATATTCGTTTTCGATCTGGATCATCAGCAGTGGTCCCCCATCGGTGATCTGGAAGGGTCTGATCACTTTTGCGAGCTCGCCGATGTAGCGTTCCACAGCCTGCATGTACCTCGGATCCATACAGCGGAACTTGATATCCGGTATCCTGAGGAGCCAGGGCGGAATGCCTCCCAGGTCCCATTCGGCGCAGACATAGGGGCCCGGCCGGATGATCAGCCACATCCCTTCGGCCTGGACAAGCCGGAAAAACTGCGCGAGATCCCGGTTTCCGGTCGTGAAATCGTAGATCCCTTCTTCCTGTTCGTGATAGTTCCAGAAGAGGTAGACGGAGATGGTATTGCAGCCCATCGCCCTGGCCATCCTGATCCGGTGCTGCCAGTGTGAGGCCGGTATTCTTGCCGGGTGAAGTTCGCCGCTGATGATCTGGAAGGGCTTGCCGTCCATGAGAAACTCTGACGTTCCCAGTGCAAAGGTGTGTGTACTCTTCTGCCCCTGCGACTGGGCCGCAGAGGCCAGCACCAGCAAGAGGAACAAACCAGCGTTTCGCTTGATCATGGTAAGCCTTTTTAAAATATTTACCTGGTATTAAAGACATCCGGCGAGAAGCGCCAAAACCCTCAACAGATCCAAATCGTACCTGCTTCTCATGGCCATAGACCATACCAGACGATCTGCTCTCCTTTTGTCGGCAAATTAATTCATTAGCAGCCGGCCTGCTGCAGGCCGTTGGCGGCGATGGCATCGGCGATTTCACAGATGATCTGTTCACTGACCTCGCCCTCAATCAGATTCCAGCTGTTCCAGCCCATGGGCAGGGTCAGCGCCAACCCCGCTGCTTCCTGACTGCAGCAGGGGAGGTGCTGGAGAAAAGAAGGATGAGCGTGGATGTAAAGATGGTTTTCAAGGATTATTTTCTTTGCAGGGCCTGCTTGAGCGGGGTGAGGCTGATCTCGGACCAGCTTTCGACGGAGGCCTCGCTGTTCTGGCTGATCTCCTCGAGCTGGCTGACCGGCATGAAGCCGCCCCAGGCGATCTCGGCATCGGCCGGACGCACGCCGCGGTCGCTGGTCAGGATGAGGTAGAGCAGGCCGAAGTGGACCGAACCGACCTCGGTCTCATCGTCGTTGATATAGCCGAGGATGACGGGATCATCGTACTGTTTGATCTCCACCTCCTCGCTCAGCTCGCGCAGAAGGCTGGCGAGGATGGGATCGCCGTTCTCGATGTCGATCTTGTCGATGTGGCCGCCGATGCCCCAGGACCATTTGCCGCGCAGACGGCTCTCGTTGTAGTGCCCCTCCTTGCTCGAGCGCTGATAAGCGAAAACCTCGTGGCTCTCCTTGTGAACAATGATGGCGTAGGCGATGGGCTGCTTGTACTGCGGCATTTTTTCCGCGAGGTCGCGCAGCTCATAGAAGTAATGATCGCGGATGAGCGATTGATAATCGTGCGCGGCAGCGGGCGCAAAGCCCTGAAAATATTCCTCTGCGAAGAGGGTGGAACGGTCCACTACCATGATCTTGCGGTCTGATGCGGCCACGGGGTCTCCTTATTCCGAGTCGTCGATTTTTAAAAGCTGTTCTTCCAGGGCGCGCCTCTCTTCTTCGCGGCCGGGTTCGCCGAGCAGGGCGAACATGTTCTTCTTGTAGGCCTCGACGCCGGGCTGGTCAAAGGGGTTGACCCCGAGGAGCAGGCCGCTGACGGCGACGGCGAATTCGAAGAAATAAAAGAGCTCGCCGAAATGGAAGGCGTCGCGCTTGCCGATGTGCAGGGTCATATTGGGGGTCCCGCCGGCGCGATGGGCCAGCATGGTGCCGCGCCAGGCCTGCTGGTTGGCGAAGGCGAGCTGTTGGCCGGCCAGGAAACCGAGCTGGTCGGGATCACCCTCCAGCTCCGGGATCGCCACCTTGCGGCGGTTCTTGTCGATGACCAGAAAGGTCTCGAAGAGATCCCGCCGGCCGTCCTGGATGTACTGGCCGAGAGAGTGAAGGTCGGTGGTCAGTCCCACCGAGGCGGGGAAAATTCCTTTTTTGTCCTTGCCCTCGCTCTCGCCGAAAAGCTGCTTCCACCATTCGGCCAGATAGAGGAGGGCGGGGTTCCAGACCCCGAGAATTTCGATCGGCTTGCCGGCCAGATAGAGGAGGTGGCGGGCGGCGGCATATTTAAGGGCATCATTTTTGCCCAGGGTGCGGTTCTCGCTGCAGTGGCGGGCCATGCCGGCCGCCCCTTTCAGCATCTTGCCGATGTCGATGCCGGCCACGGCCATGGGCAGGAGGCCGACCGGGGTGAGAACGCTGAAGCGTCCGCCGACATCCTCCGGAATAATGAATTTATGAAAGCCGAACTCCTCCGCCATAGCGAGCAGAGCGCCCTTGACCGGACTGGTGGTGGCGATGACCCGTTCTTTGACTTTTTTGGCGGGCAGGGTGCGCCTGAGATGGTCGAGCAGGAGGCGGAAAGCGATGCCGGGCTCGGTCGTCGTGCCCGATTTGCTGATCACATTGACATAGTACTTTTTGCCCTTGATGTACCTGAGCAGCTCGGCGGCATAGTCGGCGTCGAGATGGTTGCCGAGGAAGAGGATCTCGGGGCCGGAGCGGTTGCCCGGCAGGGCGGGGGATAGCCCCTCGATCGCAGCGCGCGCCCCCAGGTAGCTGCCGCCAATGCCGACGACGATGAAGAGATCGGCTTTTTGGCGGATTTTCCGGGCGAGCTTTTGTATCTGCCGCAGCTCCGCACTGTCCTCCTTGAGAGGGAGGTCGCGCCAGCCGAGCATGTCGCTGCCGGGGCAGCGCCCCTTGTAGAGCTGGTCGACGACCCGGCGCACGGCGGGCTGCACAGCCTTGAGGGCGGCCGCGTCGACCTCCGGGGCCAGCAGCGGCATCTTTAGCTTAATCATGGAAGCCTCTCATAAAGGGAAGACAGGATCAACGCAGGAGTTTGGTCAGGATGTAGCCGAGCAGCAGCCAGAGGGGGATCGAGACCAGCAGGGCCCAGTTGAGTCCGCGCAGCAGCGGCAGGGCCTTGATGTGCTCCTTGCGCTCCAGGCCGCGCTCGATGCGGAGTTTGAGCTCATCGAGATTGACCGGCTTGACCAGATAGTCGTAGGCCCCACTGCGCATGGCCGTGATCGCCGAATCGAGGGAGGGGTAACCGGTCAAAAAGATGACCATGACGTTTTTGTCGAATTCCTGGATCTTTTGCAGCAGCTCCATCCCGTCCATTTCGGGCATCTTGACATCGGTCACGATGAAATCAAAGTTCTGCTGCTGCAGGGCCAGAAGGGCTTCGACGCCGTTCTTGGCTGCAAAGGTCTCGTGTCCCCACTTGCGCACTACCTCGGGGAGGGTTTCGAGAACATCCTGTTCATCATCGACTATCAAGATCTTCGCCATACACGACCTCGCACACAAAGGGTTCCTGATCAGGGCCAGGGGCGAAATCGCCGCACTCCCCCGCAGCCGCCGCGTTCAAGCACGAAACGCTGGTGGCGTTTTCCAGTTAAATTTACATATATCATCGCAATAATCAAGGGAAAAAAAGCAGCGGGTATCCCCGAAATCTGGCTCCCACCTGGCACCTTGTGCTGCATACCCCCGGGTGGGAGCCAGAGTGTGGGGCATATCAGGAATAAAAGTAGGGGAGAGGGGGGAAAATAAAAAGGGACGATAGTTCTCAGGTTGCGGATGTCGTATGCGTTCGCCTGTCGAAGGATGCCTTTCAAGCGATGCCACCAGGCTGCTGTACTCAGATGCCGAGCTGTGGGTGCCTGCGATGGTGCGCAACAACCGCTGCGAAGAACGACTACCGTCCCTTTTCAGTGTCGGGTGGAACAACGGTTTCCTCGCCCGCCGTAACGGGCCTTTGCCTGGCCAACCTTCCGGTCGCGGCCCTGGGCCGGCCAGACAAAGGTCCCGTCTTCGGGTACGTGTCGGGTGTGAGGAGAAGCTTATAGTTCATCGTCGGTGGCGGCAAAGGGCGAAACAACCGCCGCGACGTCGAAAAAATTCAGGTCAATATTGAGGATCTGCCGGCCCTCCAGCCGGGTATAGAAGCCGTGCTGGATGGTGCGCGCTTTTTCCCCGCTTTGGGCGCTGCTTCCCGGGGAGGCCTGGTTGAGCCGTGCCTGCAGCCGGTTGAGCAGCCACGCCTGCGCGGCATGGGGGAGGAGGTTGAACTGGGCGTGGAGGTCGCGAATCATCAGGGCGGTCGCTCCAGCGCAGGAGAGCACGCCCGCGCTTTTCAGGGGCGTCTCCGGTGCCGGTGCAGTCGCCCCCTCCTTTGGCCATCCTCTGTCCGTGGCAGGCTTGTCGATGACGATATAGAGCAGGGGATCCTGCCGTCCGAGCTGCCGCAGCCTGCTGCTGGTGAAATAGTCCTGGGACTCGCGGCCGGGCTGAGGGGGAGGCGAGGCCAGGATCTGGGCGTGCAGGCTTTCATCCTCCAGGGCCAGGGCCCGTTCCAGCCAGCGCTGCCAGGCCGAGCCGGCCATCCTGCGCAAATCGCTCTCCTCGCGGCGATCGGTGACCAGCAGGGCCAGATCGCAGCTCCAGAAGAGGTCCCAGTGGGCGTGAGAACGGCTGCAGCCCAGGTCGAGCAGCCACAGGGGCGCAGGGTCCTGCTGCGGGTCAAGGTGGAGAAGATGGTGATAGAGCCCCTCGGCCGAGGCGAGTTCGCCGGTGCTGAGACGGCCGAGCACGGCCGTCATCTCCTCCCTATGCAAGGGCTGGTTGGGTGGATGGTGCTGTTTTGGTGGGGTTTCCCATTGCCCCGGCCGAAAAAGCAGGACTTCCCGGCCCGATCGGGCGGCCACCCCTCCGAGGAGAAAGGCTGCGATGCCGGAGCCGCTGTGCGGCGCCGCGCCTGCAAGCGCCCAAACGGCCGGCCTTCCCGCCTCTCTCTCTTCCCGCACCGCCACTTCCTCCGCATAATCGTCTTTAATTTTCATCCGCCCGCGGCAGTATTGATGGAGCAAATCGTCAGGGGGGCCCGGGCGGCGGCTGCAGCGGGTATCCAGACCCGCTCTTTACCAGTGCTGGACATAGCAAACTGCATACCATAATTATCTGTGGCCTGATAAGCTATTGATATTTAATGGATAATGGTATAATGAACCAGGCGGGTGGAAAGAGGAAAAGGGGCCAACCTGCCGTAATTTACGACAAACGGGCCCCTTTCAGGGGTGTGTAAAAGATAACTCTTATAAAATCAATTTAAGAAATCAACGAAAAATACGACAGTAACTTGCCCTGAAAGCGGACTATTCCACGCCGTATTTCTTGAGCTTGCGCAGCAGGGTATCGCGGTGAATGCCGAGCATTTGGGCGGCCTCGCTGCGGTTGCCGTCGGTCATCTCCAGCACCTTGAGAATGTGTTCCTTCTCCACCTCTTCGAGGAGGAGAACCCCGCTCGGGGCCGGCTCGATCTCGTAGGAGGGGGCGACCTCCTGGATGATGTGGGGGGGCAGATCGTAGATGCGGATCGTGGGGCCTTCCGAGAGGGCGACGGCGCGGCGGATGGCGTTGGCCAGCTCGCGGACGTTGCCGGGCCAGGGGTAGCGCTGCATGGCGGCGATGGCCTCTTCCTCGACGCTGATGCTCTCGCGGTTGAAGCGCGCAGCGAAATCGCGGGCGAAATGATTGGCGAGCAGGGGGATGTCTTCCGGGATCTCGCGCAGGGGGGGCATGGCGATGGTCACCGCATTGAGGCGGTAGTAGAGATCGGTGCGGAAGCCCTTTTCGGCGATGGCCTGGCTCAGGTCGCGGTTGGTGGCCGAGATCAGGCGGACGTCGATCCTGCGTGATTTGTTGGAGCCGAGGCGCTGGAACTCCTGCTCCTCGAGCACGCGCAGCATTTTGGCCTGCATGGCCGGCTTCATGTCGCCGATCTCGTCGAGGAAGAGGGTGCCGCCGTCGGCCTCTTCAATGCGGCCGGCCTTGCTGGTACGGGCATCGGTGAAGGCTCCTTTTTCATAGCCGAAGAGTTCGCTCTCAAGCAGGGTGTCGGGAAAGGCGGCGCAGTTGATGGCGACGAAGGGTTTGGCGGCGCGTTCGCTGGTGTGGTGGATCGCCGTCGCCGCCAGTTCCTTGCCGGTGCCGCTTTCGCCGAGGATGAGCACGGGCAGGTCGGTGGAGGCGATCTTGCTGATCAGCTTGGCGACATTTTGCAGCCGGATGGAGCGGCCGAGGATGGTCTTGCCGACCGGCAGCGGCTCCTTCAGGTCCATAAGCGGGGAGCTGCCGGCGGTGCGGTTGATCTGGCCGGTGATGTCCTTGATGAGGGCGAAGAGATCGTCCATGATCACCGGCTTGAGGATATACTGATAGGCGCCCATCTTGATCGAGGCGACCGCATCGTTGATCGAGCCGTAGCCGGTGAGCATGATGACAAAGGTCTCGGGCCGCAGCCGCTTGACCTGGCGCAGAAGGTCGATGCCGCTGACTCCGGGCATGCGCACATCGGTGATGACAATATCGAACTCGTCGTGGGCGAAGAGCTCCAGTCCCTTGAGGCCGCTGCTGGTGGTGGTGCAACTGATGTTTTCCAGCTCGAGCACATCCCGCAGGGAGCGAAGGCAGTTTTCCTCGTCATCGACGATGAGAATTTTGATGGCCTGGTCCATGATTATCCGCCTCAGTGAGAGTCTTTTCCATAGTTATGTAACACCGCGAACAGGCGAAATTTTCCCTCAATCCGCTTTTTCAGCTTTTTTTTCGGATTCCCCGGCCCGGCGGCGCAGGGAGATGCGGAAAGTCGCCCCCTTGTCCAGTTCCGAGTGGATGCTGATCTGGCCGCCATTGCGCTCGACGGCGCTGTGGACGATGGTGAGGCCGAGGCCGGTGCCTTTGCCCTCCTTGCCGTAGGTGAAGAAGGGGTCGAAGATCTTGTCCTGGATATTCTCCGGGATGCCCACCCCGGTGTCGCTGAACTGGATCTGCACGCTATGGTCGTCGGCGTTGAGGGTGCGGATGTAGAGCTTGCCCCCGTAGGGCATGGCCTCTTTGGCGTTGAGGATGAGGTTGAGGAAGATCTGCTTGAGATCGTCCACATTAACCCAGGCCTTGACCGAGGGGGCGAATTCGGTGCGCACCAGGATGTCGTTCATGGCCAGCTCCTTTTTAACCAGGGCGAGGGTCTGGCCGAGCACGGCATTGATGTCGATATCGCTCTGTTCAGGAGGGGATTTGCGCGAAAAGTCGAGCAGGCTGCTGATGATGCGCTGGGAGCGGGCGATCTCCTCCTCAAGGATGTCGAAATGCTCCTTCGCCTTGGGATGGTCGCCGGCGAGGATGCGGCGCAGGTAATAGACCGAGGTGCTGATGATATTGAGGGGGTTGCGCAGCTCGTGGGCGACGCCGGCGGCGAGCTGGCCCATCACGGCCATCTTTTCGGAGAGAATGAGCTGCTGCTGCATCTCGCCGAGCTGGTCGCTGGTGTGTTTGAGGTGGCTGGCGAGATCGCGCTTTTGGGCCTCCATCTCCTGCAGGACCTTTTCGCGGGGGGTGGCGTCACGCAGGATGCAGCCCATGCCCGAGATGCGTCGCCCCTGGGAGAGGGGGACCAGGCGGACATCGACGATCTCCATGCCGCTGAGGGGTGCCTGCAGGCGCCAGTTGTTGCCGCTGACGTCAAAGCCGGCGGCTACGCGCTGGAAGAGCTGGCGCAGGTTGGCGGCGAAGGGCTCAGCGAAGAGGGTGACAAGGCGGAACTTGTCCGCGCCGGGGCGGGTGAGACCCTTGAGCTTGACCGCCGCCTGGTGGTTGGTCTGCTCGATCTCGCCCTCGAGGTTGAGAAACAGCACGATATCATCGGAATTCTCGAGCAGGGCGCGGTATTTTTCGTTGAAATCGAAATAGTGCTTGCGCGCCAGCACAGCCTGGACGCGGGCGAGCAGTTCCTCCTGGCTGAAGGGCTTGATGACATAGTCGTCGGCCCCGGCCCGCAGTCCGCTGACGCGATCCTTGACATCGGCGCGGGCGGTGACCATGATGATGGGAATGCTCTTCAACCCCTCCTCCTGCTTGAACTGGCGGCAGAGGTCGAAGCCATCCTCTTCCGCGTTGAGCATGATGTCGAGGAGAATGAGCTGGTAGGATTTGCTGCGGGCGGCTTCGTAGGCCAGACGGGGGGCGTTCTGCCAGTCGACAGCATAGCCGTTGTTGCCCAGAAAATAGCTGAGCACCTGGGCTTGATCGGGATCGTCCTCGACCAGCAGGATCGGGGTTTTGTCAGGATTGTTGACCATGCGGATGATCGGCACCTTTGCTTCGCTGTTATCCTGAATGATAATATAAAATATCTTCAATTTCAAGCACTATTTGCACCCGCACCGCCTCGCGGTCGTGCTCGGCAAACCGCTTTCGGGACTAAAAAAAGAGTTGCTTATTGCCCCTTAAGTTGGTATACTTAATCCACACAATAGGCATTCATCCGCTTTTGATGGCTATTTGGGGTGGCGGTCATACTACCGCCGAGACATCTGCTGACGGCAACCATGTGAGGAGGAGGCTATGGCTATCAATAGTCGACACAGGGCATCCGTAGTGACGCAAGGTAAAATCAATCCAAATACTCCCTTCAACGACGAGGAGCTCAACTATTTCCGTCAGCTGATCCTGGAGAGAAAGGCGGCCGCGCTCGAAGAGATCGAGCGGCTTGAAAAGTATCTTGCTGCCGGAAACGAAGAGGGCTCCACCGACTCCGCCTACAGCTACCACATGGCGGACGCCGGCACTGACACCATGCATCTGGATTACGTCTATATCCAGATCGAACGGCAAAAATCGCTCATCGGCTATCTCGACCGGGCGCTCGAGCGCATCAAGAACAAGACCTACGGCGTCTGCCGGGTCACAGGTTCGCCAATCCCCCGCGAAAGACTGGAAGCCATCCCGCACACCGAAATATCCGTCGAGGCCAAGATGCAGGAGAACCGACGCTGAGGAAACCAGCTTCGGCCTCTTCACCTCACCTGGAAATGTACTATACCCGGAGGCCTGGGCAGGGCATGGTACACCTGAACAATGCCCCTGTTTGGGCCACAGATCCCGACAGTTGGGTAAAATCGGCAAAAAACCTTACGGCCGCCGGAATAAGTCCGGCGGCCGTGTTGTTTTCTCAACCATAAAGGGGGTAGTGTACGGCAGCGTTGCCAGGCAAATAGAACCACAAAAACAAGGAGATAGAGATGAAAATCAGAAGCGCAGTGGCTCTCATGCTGGCTCTTTTGGTCGGTACGGGCATGGCCCAGACCAACAATACCTTTTCGGTTTATACCGGCTACACCATGAGCGCCTTCGAAGACCAGGAAGATGCAGCCGGAACCCTCCCCCTTGGCATCCAGTTCGGTTTTAATGTGGCCCCGAATGTGGAAGTCGGCCTCGAGGCCTTCAATGCCATCGGCGGGTACAAGTTCGAAGCGGATTTTTTCGGCGTGGAGACCGAAACCGCCTTCAATTCGACCATCATCAGCGGCTATGGCAAGTACTACGTCAGCCAGGCCAATCTCTCCCCCTTCATCAAAGCGGGCGTCGGCTACTTTCTCGGCGATGCCAACATCAAGATGAGCTACATGGGCGAGGAGGAAGAGGATGATATGAAGATTGATCCCGCCATCGGCTTTATCCTTGGCGCCGGCGTCGATTTCAACAAGAACTTTTTCGCCGAGTTCAACTACAACATCGTCAGCCGCAAAAGCGGAGAGGATACCGATGAAGGCGATTTCGAGCTCATGAAGAGCGCCGCCGAGGATGAGAGCGACGACTCCTGGGGCATGAACGCCTGGACCATAAAGGTGGGCTACCGCTTCCAGCTCTAGTTATCAATTTTCAGCAGCTGAAGGGATGGCGATACAATCGCCATCCCTTTTTTATTATCTCTCGTTGAGCGCCTTGCCGCGGATCCGCTCGGGGAAAAGTGTGCGGAGATCTTCCAGCAGCTCCACATCATCCCCCCAGGCCGCGCTGCCGGTGCGCAGATAGTCCCACACCGCCAGCCGCCAGGCGACCAGCCGCATCCCCCGCTGTTTGAGCCTTTCGATCTGTCCGCGATCGGTAATCCTGCCGGAGAGGCAGAATTCCCCCTCTTTCTGTTTGTAGACTCCCAGCTCCGCATCATAGACCCAGTCCGGATTGACCGCCGGGATCCAGGGCAGGCCGAACATGAGGCAGGTCGGCTGCTCAGGCCTGTATTGTGTAGCGATCCGGCGGGAGGAGAGCTTGAAGATGCGGTCGCTGAGATCCTCTACGGTATAGCCGGCGACGAGGCGGGGTCGCAGCTGCAGGGCGTCAGGCAGCTCGGGCCGCAGCTCGAGCTGGATGACGTGGTAGGAGAGCAGGATGGCGGCCGTGGCGGCGAAGCTTCTGTGCTCGAGGAAACGATCGAGCAAAAAGAGGAGGGAGGGCAGGGCGGGCAGCATGTACTCGGGTTCATCGGGGAGGAGTAGAAAAAGTCCGGCCCAGAGGGCGATGTTGAGCAGGTGAAAAGGGGTAAAGCCGGCTGGTGCATGCGACTGCGGCCGCCGGCGCAGGGTGAACATCAGCAGCAGGAGGAGCAGCAGGCTCTGGACCACGCCGAGAAAGCGCAGGCCGTGAAAGGCGATCAGCCCGATATGCTGGAGGAGGCTGCTGCGCGGTGCCGGGGCCGGCGTGCCGAACTCCTGCGCGAAAAAGAGGGGCGAACAGGCAAGCAGGGCGGCTGCGGCGCAAAGGAGCGCGGCGCGGAAAAGGGCGCGCCAGCTGTGGCCGGTGAGGCGGAGGTGGAGGAGGATGGGAAGCATAAAGAGCAAACCCGTCGGCCGAAAGCCGGTGCTGAGGCCGACGAGCAGGGCTGCCTTGTCCGGGGCTCGCTCCTGGAGGAAGAGATAGCTCCAGATCAGGCAGGCCAGGGCGGGCAGATAATCCATGGTGACAGTGGCGTTTTTATAGAAAACCGGCATGAAAAGCAGGGTGGCGATAACGAGGCGGGGATGGCGAAAGTGGCCGGCGCGGGCGAGGCGGCGCAGGGCCAGAAAGATGAGCAGTCCGGCGGCGAGGGAGAGGAGATTGCTGAGCGTCCAGCCGCCGAGGGCGACCAGGGGGGTAATCACCAGCTCGTAAAGGGGAAATCCGAGCGAGCGGGAGGGGGTATAGATCCCGCTCGTCCAGAGTTTTTCCGCCGTCATGGCGACGCGCCAGGCGTCATAGTCGCTGCCGTAGCCGAGCAAGAGCAGGGGAAGGCAAAGGGCGGCCCAGACGAGCAGAAGCGGTCGGAAGGGACGGGCGGATTCGTGCGCGTGCGGCATCAGAGGGTGTTTTTCCTTCTGATCCTGATCTGCATGGCGCCTTCGATGGGCTGGCGGGAGACCATGATCAGATAGCCCCCCCCGCCGGCGCCGGAGAGTTTCCAGCCGAGGGCCTGGTCGCGGTACTGCACGATGGTGGAGCGCACCGCCTCATCGACCATGTTGGGGAACATGGCGACCTGGGCCTCGAAGGAGCGGCGTACGGCAGTTCCGAAGGCGGAGAGATCCCGGGTGAGGATGGCCTGCCAGCATTCATCCGTGGCCTCGGCCAGCGCCTCGGCCCCCTCCCGGTCGATGCGGGTGTCGCTGAGGACATTATAGGAGCTGACGCGCGGTCCCAGGGTCACCAGCCAGAGGTGCTTTTCCAGCCAGGTGAGGAGGCCCTCGTCATCGACTGTAGTGATTTTTAAAGGCCAGTAATGGTTGTCATAGTCGTGGCGGTTGAGGCCGGGGAAGACGATGCCGAGGGCATCCTGGGAGCCGGCCACCTCGCGGGTGCCGGGGGGATTTTCAAAGCTGAACAGAATGCGGGCGAGCTGTTCGTAGCTGCCGTGGGGGATCTCGTTGCCCCAGAGCTCGATGGCCTTGCGGCGGGTGCTCGAGGCCATGCCGCTGCGTTCGTTGAACTCGACGGTGGGTTCGATGCTGATGGTCAGGACGGCGCCGGGGTGGTGTTTGGAGACAAAGGGCTGGTCGAGCCAGCCGCCGGCGATGTCGATGCGGAAGGGGATGGTGCATTCAGTGCGCAGGGCGGTGGTCGAGCGCACCGGCAAATTGGCGTGTGGAATGCGTCTGAGCACCTTGTATTCGATGCCCATCTCCCTGCACAGGGCCTGCTTGGCCGGGGTGTGGCCGTCCTCGTTGACCAGAAAGATGTCCGGCAGGATGTCGCGCAGCTCCTTCTCGAAATCCATGATCCCCCAGCCGGAGTTGATGCGGCATTCGTGGACGCTGGCGAGAGCGTCGATCATGTACTTGCGCTCATCCTGGGAGTTGACCGGATAGCGTCCCTTGAGATGGTGGACGTTGGCGTCGGAGCCGATGCAGACGTAGAGGTCGCCGAATTGGGCCGCTTCGTTGAGAAAGGCGACGTGGCCGCTGTGGAGCATGTCGAAGCAGCCGGTGACAAAGACCTTTTTGGGGAGCGCGGCGGGGTATCCGGGAGCGGTGGTGTGGAAGACCTCCTCCATCTCCGCCATACTCTCCGCCAGGCCGAGGCGGGCGGTGAGCAGAGCGAGGAGGCCGGTCATGGCTTTTGCCTGCTGGGCTTCCAGATAGAGGTAGCAGGCGTTGGCGCCCTTGTAGAGCTCCCAGGAGCCGGGGGCCTCCACCGCCAGGGGGGCATCCCCCGGCAGAGTCAGATGGGCGGGGGCGGTGAAAGCGCAGCGTATGGAGTCAGCGCCCGGGCGCCAACCGGGGGAGTGACCCGAGCACAGCGGAGTTAAAGCGGCCCACCATTCCCCTTCACGCCGCTCCGGCAGGGGCTGCTGCATGGGATCGGTGAGCTTCCACCATTCCTGCGTGACCGGATCATCCGCCATGGCGGCCATGTCGGCTTTGTACTCCCCGCCCTCATGAACCATGCGGCTGAAAAGGAGATCATCCTTGAGAAAGATGGAATAGTCGGTGATATGGGAGGCGTGGATGCGCTGCAGGACCTGCGGAAAGGTGTGGCGGTGAAGCACGATGTAGCGTTCCCGGAATTCCGGTTTCAGTCCGATGAGGCTGGCGTAGATTTGTTTTTTCATGCTCTTCTCATCTCCGGATCAGGCTGGTGTGAACACTGCTTGAGATGCGAGCAAGTTACAAAATCGGGATTTCAGGAACAAGTAAATTTCTTGGCTGGAGCGGGCGCAGCGAACCTGATGACCAGCGCAATGCACGGCAGCGCCAAGATCACCAGCCAATAAAAAAAGCCAACCGGCGAAAACCGGCTGGCTTGAGGAGTAGCGGGGGCAGGATTTGAACCTGCGGCCTTTGGGTTATGAGCCCAACGAGCTACCAGACTGCTCCACCCCGCGATAGCATATATAAGTTACACTTTTTTACGAGAAAGTCAAGTACTTTCTCGGCACGTAGATCAAAAACAGCCGTCCGGACAGCTGAAAAAGCGATACATGATGGAGTGGCCGCACGCTGCGAAAGTATATAAAAAAGGGCGTCTTCAAGACGCCCTTTTTTCGTTTACTGCTTCTTGAGCACGTTTTCAGTGCTGAAAAAGTTGATTTCGATGCGGCGGTTGATCTTGCGCCCGGTCGGGGTGCTGTTGTCGCCGATCAGAGTGATCTCGCCGGTGCTGCGCATGATGCTGGCCGGCCGGGTCTCCCCGAATCCCTGCGGCCGGTCGGTCTGGCGTTTCACGCGGTCATACAGTTCCGGATAATTCCGGAAGGTATAATCCAGAAAGCCCTTGTGGAAGGCTTTGGCGCGTTCATCCGAGAGCCGCAGGTTGTAGGCCTCCGGTCCGACGGCACAGGCATGACCGAAAAAGCGGAAGCGGTAAGTCGGCTCGGTGATGATGTTGCGGATGAAGCGGAAGATGTTGGCCCAGTAAAAATTGTAAAGGGGATCGGTCCGGTCGAACTTGAGCGGAAAGGCAATGGTGTGCTCCTGGATATAGGTCTTTTTGGCCAGATAGACCGATCTTGGCCGGGATTTGAACTCCCTGCCGAGGGAGTCCTGCAGGGAGATGATGTATTCGCTCGGTTTTTCCAGCCAGACCTGGATGTCCGGATATTTTTCGTCGAGGATCTTCCATTCCAGGCTGCCCTTGAGATCCCCGCGTTGGAAGTACTCCTGCACGCTGAGGGTGTCCGCCACTGTCGAATTGCTCAGCACCAGCGAGGAGCCGGAAATGGGCACATAGCCGCGGATGATGGCCAGGTAATTAACCGGCAGCGCCAGGTGCTCTGTATCCCGGAATGGGATGGGCTGGAAGAGGACGCTCTGGTCGCGGTCTTCGGCGGTGATCCTGACAAAGCGCCGTTCCTGAAAGACCCAGCGGGCATCCTCCGCCTTGTTCGGAATATAGCGTTTCGCCAGCACTTCGCCTTGCACGATGGTGATCTGTGCAGGCAGCACCCCGCGCACGAGCATCGAGTCCTGCACCGCCTGGCTGCGGAGATTAGCCAGAGCAACATCGTATTCGCCCGAGTTGGGATCGGCAAATCCCTGCAGAGTGATATGCAGGGAGCGGTCGCTTTGCAGCCGCGTCGAAAGAGTATCGAGAATCGGTCCGATCAGCTGAGCGTGCAGGTATTCGTCCTTGACCCTTGCACTGAGGGAATCGAAACAGATCTCGGTGATGATCGGCAGGTCGTAGGTCCTGGTGGCGAAATTGACCGCATTGACCGTATCCTTGGCGGCGATGGAGCCCTTGGGGATGGTGAAGAAGGGGGCGGAGAAACGGTTGTTCTCCTCGTCGTCCTCGCGGATCTTTTGTTCCTCGTCGACAAAGGCGGTCAAGCAGTGGCGTCCCAGGTCGGGAGTACGCCATTCCAGCTCGAAGATGCGCTCCTCACCGGGCTTGAACTGGTTGAGGCTGATGCGCTTCAGCACATGGGTCGCCCCCGGTGCCGACTGGCTCAATCCAGGCAAAGTGGTCTCGAGGGAATCGGAGAGGCTGAGTACGGTCTGCGGAATCAGCCGCTCCCCCTTGTTGACGACCTTGATGCGGAGCATGCCGTGGTAATCATCCACCGTCAGCCAGGGGAAATAGTCGAAGGTGATCGATTCGACTGCCACATCGGTGACCGGGATGTGAAAGTGGGCGATGGTGCGACCCTTGTGGCTGGCCGGACGCATGTGCCAGTCGAGATCATAGGCGATGACGGACCAGTAATAGTCGCCTCCACGCAGGAGGGGCATGGTCAGAGAGTTGGCGGTGTACTCGGATTCGGAACGGAGATAGCCTCCCTTGTTAGCCTGGAGCCGGGGCAGATCCTCATCCAGGTTCATCATGAAGCGGGCGAGCTTGGTGCTGTCCTGATCGACCAGGACGGCATAACGCAGTTCATCGAACAGGTCGGGTTCGCGGCTCTGGCGCCACTTGAGCGCCACCGTGCCGGTGTCCACCCAGGCATCCATAGCCGGGGCTTCGAAAGTAAAGCTCTCCGGACCGATCGGGATGTGGCTCACGGTGCCGCGATAGGTGTTGGAGAAGAAATCCTTCTCGTCGATCGAAGCCAGGTCGACGCGCAGGGCGTTGTTCTCACCCGGCAGAACCGATTTGACCGGGGTATTCTGGTCATCGAGGCGCACCGAGAGGCCGAAGGTGAACTGATTCATCAGATCCATGTTGGTGTCGTAGCCGCCCTGGATGGCGAAGCGCTGGGCCCAGGCCACCTCCGCGCCGAAGGCGTAATTCTCGCCCTCATCGCGGCGCTTCTGATAGTCGGCCGAGAGCTGCAGCTGCAGTCCGCTGTGGGTGCCGGCATTGAAGGAGAGACCGGCGCGCAGGGCGCGCGGCAGGGGCGTGCCGACGGAGATATACTGGATCTCCCCGCCAAGATTAGTCACCGAGATGCCGCCGGCGAGGATGCCGTAGCGCAGCGGACTGGAACTGCCGCCGATGAAATTGAAACGGGGGGTGCGGTACATCATGCCGACGTCATAGATGAAGGCATGTGCGTCATAAGTGCCAAGATTGCTCTGGTAATATTTAAGGGTGGTGCCCGCCGAGAGGTTCGGTGTGATCACGGAAATGGGCTGGCCGAGGTTGGCCGAGACCAGAAAGTCATGCGCCGACTCGGCGGCTACATATTTGTCGGAGCTGTCGAATTCGGGAACCCCCTGATAAATCAGGCCGAGATTGAGATGGGAATTACGGCTCCAGGGGGTCGGTACGCGCTGTCCGTAGAGAAAGGAGGCGTTGTAGACCCCGGCGAACCACTTGGTGTATGAAGCTGACCAGTACCACTGACGCAGCAGCCCGCCGGTGCCGGGATTGGCATAGGGGGCATGCATCTCATCAAGCACTCCGGTGAAGCTGCCGCCCATCGACTGCAATCTGGTCCCAGGCAGCATCTTTAAAAATGCGGCGCCTGAGCGCACCTGGCCTGTCGCCGCCCCCGCGGCGCATAGATAGAACAGCAGAGAGACCGCCAGCGCACGGCAGAGGGGAGGGATTTTCCTGGGCATTATGTGAATTCCACTAGTCATGCTTATCTCACAATCATGAATTTTTTCCAGTCCTTGTAATCATCCGAGAGCAGGGTCACGATATAGACGCCGCTGCCGACCTTGACACCCTCGTTGGTGAGGCCGTTCCAGTAATAGGTGGTCCATCCGGAGGGGAAGACCTCTTCGGTCAGCATCGAGATGTGACGGCCGGCGATGTCGTAGAGATCGAGCCGGGCTGAACGGCTGGAGCTGAGCCTGAACTTGATCTGCAGGGGCTCCTGGATATCGGGCTCGTAGGTATTGCGATCCAGCGAAAGATCGTTGGCCTCGTGCACCATCACACCGGTCTCGGCTTTGGCGCTGTTGCCGTATTCATCCAGGATGCGGATCTCGAATTTGATGATCTCCTGCTTGGCAGTGGTCGTCAGACGGGAGGGTTTGTAGTCGGGATCAATCTGATACCATTTATCGGGAACAAGAACGGTTTTTTGCACGAATGCGTCACCATAGCTGCTGTCGATTTCGCCATCGGCGAGATAGACCCAGAGGTCCCAGAGTGCGACCGGGTTGTCGACCATGACCTGGACCCGGACGGGATTGCCCACAGTGACGAGTGTGGGCACAGCCTCGATATAGGGCACCGGTGCCGGCGGCGCCTCGACGGTGATGACCACCGTGGCCTGATCGCAGAGGGGGGGCACCCTGGTGTCGCAGACCTGATAGACGAAAGAGTCGATGCCGGACCAGCCCGGGGTCGGGGTATAGGTAAAGGTGCCATCCGGGTTGAGGACAAGCTCGCCATGAGCGGGCGGAACCACCGGGGTGGTGGTCACCACCAGGGGATCGCCGTCGGGATCGGAATCGTTGGTGAGGACATTGCCCGAGACCGCGCTGCCGGCCTGGGTCTTGACCGAGTCATCTTGTGCCATCGGTGCCTGATTGGGCGGAGGCGGCAGCTCCTCGACGGTGATGACCACCGTGGCCTGGTCGCAGAGAGGCGGCACCCTGGTGTCGCAGACCTGATAGACGAAAGAGTCGATGCCGGCCCAGCCCGGGGTCGGGGTATAGGTGAAGATGCCATCCGGGTTGAGGATGAGCTCGCCGTGGGCGGGCGGGACCACCGGGGTGGGGGTCACCACCAGGGGATCGCCGTCGGGATCGGAATCGTTGGTGAGGACATTGCCCGAGACCGCGCTGCCGGCCTGGGTCTTGACCGAGTCATCCTGTGCCACCGGTGCCTGATTGGGCGGAGGCGGCAGCTCCTCGACGGTGATGACCACCGTGGCCTGGTCGCAGAGAGGCGGCACCCTGGTGTCGCAGACCTGATAGACGAAAGAGTCGATGCCGGCCCAGCCCGGGGTCGGGGTATAGGTGAAGATGCCATCCGGGTTGAGGATGAGCTCGCCGTGGGCGGGCGGGACCACCGGGGTGGGGGTCACCACCAGGGGATCGCCGTCGGGATCGGAATCGTTGGTGAGGACATTGCCCGAGACCGCGCTGCCGGCCTGGGTCTTGACCGAGTCATCCTGTGCCACCGGTGCCTGATTGGGCGGAGGCGGCGGCGGTAAAATAGTGATATAGACAGTGGCTTCGTCACAGAGGGCCGGGCTCTGATCGTCGCAAACCCGATAGACAAAATAGTCGGGTCCGGTATAGTCCGCGGCCGGAGTGTAGGTGAAATCGCCGTTGGCACCGATCACCACCGTGCCGTGCAGGGGCGGCGTAACCGGCGCGGCATCATAGATCAGATCGTCCCCGTTGGGTTCCTGGTCATTGGCGGCCATACTTCCTGATAGCGAGGTGTTTTTCAGAGTGTTGAAGACATCATCGGCGGCCAGGGGAGCATCATTTTTACTGCCGTTTGTATCCGGATGGACGGTAATGTAGACCATCGCCTCATCACAGAGCGGCGGCACAACATTATCGCAAACCTGATAAAGGAAAGAGTCAGGGCCGGTAAAACCGGCGGCCGGGGTATAGGTGAAGGTGCCATCGCTGTTGATGACCACACTGCCGTGAGCGGGCGGGACCACTGGAGTGGTGGTGACTACCAGGGGATCACCGTCCGGATCAAAATCATTGACCAGCAGATCGGACTGGACGGGAATGTTGGCCAGGGTCTCGCTGACGTCGTTGTTGGCGACCGGCCTTTCATTGTCCGGGGTGTTTTCGATAACCTCTATCCAGACTGTGGCCTCGTCGCAAAGAGCCGGGCTCTGGTCATCGCAGACCTGATAGACAAAATGGTCCGGTCCGGTATAACCGGGGTCCGGGGTGTAGGTGAAGGTTCCGTCAGGATTGAGAACGAGCCCACCGTGGGCGGGAGGAACCACCGGAGTGGTTTCCACCACCAGGAGATCGCCATCGGGATCCGAATCGTTGGTCAGGAGATCGCCCTTTACTGGCTGATTGACGACGGTATTAGCAATATCATCGATGGCCAGGGGCGGCCGGTTAGGAAAGGAGAGAGGAATAAAAACCACCCGGAGACTGTCGACGATGCGCACGCTCTCCGGGCCGGTAATGGGTTCAAAGAGGAATTCCGGATACTGGCCGGAAATGTTGGCATAGTGATGCATCCAGACGTCGTAACTGCCCGGAGTGAGAAAAAAGTCACCACAGTTTTGCCAGAGATAGACCGCCGGCCCGGGGACATCGGGGACTACTTTTTCAACTCCCGCGTTCGGATTGAGCGGGGTGACGGTGGCACCGGTGGAATTGACCAGATTGAGAAAAAAGCTTTCGTTGCGCTGGAGGTCACCACTGTTGAGCCAGACCTTGGCGGTGATCTGATAGGTGCCGGCGAGGGGCACACCGATCTGGCCGACAAGACCATGAAGGCGGGCTTCACCCTGATCGGCGCGGACGCCGACCGGCACCGGCACAGGCAGATCGATGACCTGTCCGGAGAGAGAGCTGAGCATCGCAAAAATCAAGACCCCCGTCATCAGGAAGGATATTTTCAGGCGTGGTCTCTCATGGCAGAAGCACAGACGGTTTTTCATCGATTTAGATCACCTAATTACTTGCGATGTCTTATTGGCGAGCACAATAGTACAATAACCGTGCCAGGTAAAACAAGGTCAAGAGGTCCGATCGGCATACTAATGGTTTATTAATAAATTATTTAGTTACAAATATGTAATTGGCTGTTAAAAAACAGGTTAGCGTTTCGCCGCGGCTGACTCTGAGAAAAGTGTCTAAAAACGAAACAGTGTACTATATTGACACAGGTTTCAACCCGGCGAAGCGTTTCCCCTCGAGACAAAAAAAGCCTTCACGCAATTCCGGACGCGAAGGCTCAATACTCCATACAGGGATATCGACAGAGAGTATTATGGATGCCAGACAAGGTTTGTGGGTATCGGAGCTTGTCGGCTCTCCCCATACCCTCGCAATCAGCCGATAATGGCTCCTTTATAATATAAATAGTTATTATTACAGAGTCAAGAACTAATTCAGAGCAGGGTACTCCCCGAAAGCTGGCTTGCACTCGACACCCTGTGCCCCATACCCCAATCCCTCCATACCATTTCCAGCAAACTCACGCCCTGTGTCCTCGTCAATGAGTCAACCTTTTTGCAGGGTGTTACTGGCAGGTATCGAACAATTTCTTGATTAGTTAACCCCGGGTGGGACCGAGATTGGGGGGGGCATTTAACCCCGGGTGGGACCGAGATTGGGGGGGCATTTAACCCCGAGTGGGACCGTGATTGGGGGGGCATCAAGATAATTCAGAGGCACGGGATCCCGCCGGAGGGCAGTAAAAAAGCCTCTCTTCCGGCGGGGAAAAGAGGCTTTTCTGTGGGCAATACTGGATTTGAACCAGTGACCTCTGGTATGTGAGACCAGCGCTCTAACCAACTGAGCTAATCGCCCTGGTTGTGGCCAATAATTTACGAAAAAAATCCATGCGTGTCAAGCTTAATCGCAGCCAGGCTGCCCTATGCAATCTTGATCCCACCCGACACCTTGCGCCGATTGCCCCAATCCCTCCGCACTAACTCCAGCATGCTCTCAGCCCGTGCCCTCGTCATGAGGCCATTGATTTTACAAGGTGTTTCTGACAGGTAATATACATTTTATTATCTTTGGGTGGGACCGAGATTTTGGGGGGTAGCCTGTAATTGCAGCCCGCCGCGGGCGATGCTTTCCATTTGCAAATGGCGATTGCTTTCGCTAACTTTATCCGTCCTAACTGAGAGTTGACCATGCGCGATGAAATCCTCCTGGTTGGCCCGCTCCCCCCGCAGATCGGCGGCGTCGAATTCTTCGTCGAGGCCCTGCTCAAATCACCCTTGCGGGAATGGTTCACCATCCGCCACTTTGATATCTCCAAGACCAAAAGCCGCTCGATGGCCCAGTTCAGCTCGCCCATGGGCTATGCCCGCTCCTTCAAGCGCAATCTCAAGACCAGCTTTTACAGCTTTGGCTATTCGCTGATCTATTTTATCAAATATCTCTTCGTCATCCCTTCCCGGCGCATCGGCCTGGTCCATCTCCACTCCTCCGCCTATATGTCGTTCTGGGAAAAATGCGCCTATCTCGACCTCGCCAGACTTTTCGGCAAGAAGGTGGTGCTGCATATCCACGGCAGCTCCTTTGACCGCTTCATCCGCGAGAGCGGTAGATTCGCCCGGGGCGCGATCCTGCGCCACCTCCGCCGCTGCGACCGGGTGGTGGCCCTTTCGGAGAGCTGGCGCACCTTCTTTCTCGAGTATCTCGCGCCCGATAAAATTGCTGTGGTAGAAAACGGGATCGATCTCTCGCTCTATCGCGAGCTGGAGCCCCGTCCTGCACCGGTGCCGACGGTGGTTTTCCTCGGCGAGGTCTGCAGCCGCAAAGGGATCTTTGATCTCCTGCCCGCCTTCAAGAAGGTGCTCGCCACCTTACCCGATGCCCGTTTGGTCCTGGCCGGGCCAGGGGAGCTGGAAAAGAGCCAGATGGTCGCTCGCCACCTCGGCATCAGCGATGCCGTGGAGTTTCTCGGCCCCCGCTACGGGGCCGCAAAGGCCGCTGTCCTCTCTGAAGGCTGGTGCATGGCCCTGCCCTCCTACGCCGAGGTCTTTCCGCTCGCCCTGCTCGATGGTTATGCCGCCGGGCTGCCGGTGGTCTCGACCCGGGTGGGAGGGATCCCCGATTTTGTACAAGAGGGGGAGAACGGCCTGCTCGTCGAGCCGGGGGACCAGCAGGGACTGGCGGCGGCGCTGACCCGGCTGCTGACGGAGACGCCCCTGCGCTGCAGGATGGCGGAGGCCAACCGGAGAGTGGCACGGGAGCGCTATGACATCGATATCTGTGCGCAGCGGGTGAGGGAGATCTACCAGGAGCTGCTCAGGCAGTAGGCCGGCAGCGCGGCGCGTTTCACAGATTTTATCTTGCTTTTTTGACATAAAATTGGTATACTTTATGATGAATCCATCTCCCCGGATAGTGCCGACGAGGCCATCCTGACGATGCCGCTTTATGAATTTAAATGCCGGGATTGCGGAGACCAGTTCGAGGAGCTCTTCTCCTCAGTCTCTGCAGCGCAGCAGCCCAGTTGTCCAAACTGCCTGAGCAGGGAGGTGGAGCGTCTCATTTCGGCCTGCGGTTTTACCAGCAAGGGAAAAAGCGGAGAGGTCTCGCGTTCTTCATCATCGGGCCGTTCCTGTGGAACATGCGCCAGCCATGATTGCAGCCACTGTCACTGATCCCGTCTGTGTGAAAGGATGCCATTATGACCAAAGCAGAGATTGTCGATATCGTCGCTGAGGGTACAGGGCTGACCAAGACCGAAACCCAGGCAGTGATCGAAGGATTTCTCGCCACCGTCGGCTATGCTCTCAGGCAGGGCGATCGGGTTGACCTGCGCGGCTTCGGCAATTTCAAGGTCGTCGACCGCGATACGCGCTCCACATTCAACCCGGTCACGAAGGAGCCGGTGGTGATCCCCGCCCATCGCGCGCCGCTGTTCAAACCCTCGAAAGAGTTGAAGAAATTCATCAATAAGAAATGATCTGCAAGAACACGCGGCCGATCGAGGCTGCGCAAGGATAGGAGGTGATCGATTTGCCAAGCGGAAAAAAGAGAAAAAGAGCCAAGATTGCCACGCATAAACGTAAAAAAAGATTGCGCAAAGATCGTCACAAGAAGAAATTACGCTAATCTTTATATAGGGCTGAGAGTTGCATCTTGGCCCTTTTACTTTCACCGGCGGGCGCAATCTGCACGGCCGGAACCACCCGGATAGACGCCATGGAAATGTGGAACACAGCCCCTGCCAGCTTTTCGGTCGCGGAATTCACGCGCCGGATCAAAACCTTGCTCGAAACCGAGCTGGAGCCGGTCTGGCTGCACGGCGAAATCTCCAATTTCGTCCACCACAGCTCGGGCCACATGTATTTTTCGCTCAAGGATGAGTCCGCCCAGATCTCCTGTGTGATGTGGCGCAGCCGCAACCAGGGCCTCATTCTCACCCCGAGCGATGGCATGCAGGTGCTCTGCTACGGCCAGGTGACGCTCTACGAGAAGCGCGGCAATTATCAGCTCGATGTGATGAAGATGATCCCGGCGGGGGTCGGACAGCTGCAGCTTGCCCTGGAGAGGCTCAAGGCCCGCCTCCACGCGGAGGGGCTTTTCGACGAGGAGCACAAGCAGCCGCTGCCGCTCTTTCCCCGGCGCATCGGCATTGTCACCAGTCCGACCGGAGCGGCGATCCGCGATCTGGTCCAGGTCGCCCGCAGGCGCATGCCCTCAATCGAGCTGGTGCTGAGGCCGGCCCTGGTGCAGGGCGAAGGGGCTGCGGAGGATATCGCCGCGGCGATCGCTGAGTTGAACGAATATGGCGATGTGGATGTCCTCATCGTCGGACGGGGGGGAGGCAGCCTCGAGGACCTCTGGGCCTTCAACGAGGAGGTGGTCGCCCGGGCCATCTACGACTCGCGCATTCCAGTGGTATCGGCGGTGGGTCATGAGATCGATTTCACCATCACCGATTTCGTCGCCGACCTGCGCGCCCCGACCCCCTCGGCTGCAGCGGAGCTGGTGGTCCCGGATGCGGGCGAGCTGCGCAGCCGGCTGACGGGCACTGTCAAGTTCCTCCGCCACGCCCTCCAGCGCCGGATCGCCCATGAACGGCTGAGGCTGGCGGGCTTCCGCTCCAGCTACGGCCTGCGCCGGCCCATCGACCTGGTCCGCCAGCGCCGCCAGCGTCTGGACGAGCTCGCCCATCTCTGCTCGATCTCACTGCTCACCCGCCTTCGCCGTGAGCGGCTGCGCGCGGTCAATGCCGCCCAGCGCTGCCGCGACCTGGCGCCCGCCTCCGTGCTCGAGCGAGGCTACGCCCTGTGCTGGCGCGAGGGCGATGAGGCCTTTCTGCGCAGCGCGGAAGGACTCCAGCCGGGCGAGACCATCATGGTCCAGCTCGCGGCTGACCGGCTGGCCAGTGAAATTGTCGGCATCCATCCCGGCCTGACCGTAGTGGACGACCGCAAGCGCCCGGCAAAATGATCTGATCCCCACCTGACGGAAGGAGTGAAGCATGCCCCCCAAAAAATTCGAAGCGGCCATTGCGCGTCTGGAAGAGATCGCCGCCCTCCTGGAAGAGGGCAGCGCCCCGCTGGAGGAGTCCCTGCGGCTCTACGAAGAGAGCGCTGAACTGCTGGCCTTTTGCATCGCCCAGCTGGAGGAGGCGGAGAAGAAGATCAATCTGCTCGTCAAGACCTCGGAGGGTTTTCAGGTCGAGGAGACCGATCTGGATTAGATTGCTATTACGGGTTGTTATAGCCAATGGCCCAACCGGTAAAGATGTCATCAAAGGATGCTGCAAAGGTAGTATATGGATGAACAGCTGCAACGCATCAATTCGCCAGAGGATATCAAGAAGCTCGATATTCCCCAATTGACCCAGCTCGCGCGCGAGATCCGCGATTATATTATCCAGACCACCAGCGAGACCGGAGGCCATCTGGCCCCGTCGCTCGGGGTGGTCGAACTCACCCTCGCCCTGCATCATGTCCTCAATACCCCGCAGGACAAGATTGTCTGGGATGTCGGCCATCAGGCCTACGCCCACAAGATTATCACCGGCCGGCGCGAGGCCTTTCACACCATCCGCCAGGATGGCGGGATCAGCGGTTTTCCCAAGCCGGCCGAGAGTCCCTACGATGCTTTCGGTGTCGGCCATGCCAGCACCTCCATCTCTGCAGCCTTTGGCATCGCCTGTGCGCGTGATCTGGCGGAGGAGGATTTCCGGGTGGTCGCTGTTATCGGCGACGGCGCCCTTACCGGGGGTTTGGCCTATGAGGGGCTCAACAACGCCGGGGCTTCGGGAAAGGACATCATCGTCATCGTCAATGACAACAGCATGTCGATCTCGAGCAACGTCGGCGCCATGTCCAAGTATCTCACCAATCTCATCTCCAATCCCCTCTACAACAAGATCAAATCGGACATCTGGGATTTCACCGGCAAATTCGAGCGCATGGGGCCGCGCATTCGTGTCGCCGCGCGCCGGATGGAGGAGAGCCTCAAGGGTTTTATCATGCCGGGCGTCCTTTTCGAGCGGCTCGGCTTCCGCTATTTCGGCCCGATCGATGGTCACAATTTCGCCGAGATGCTCCATACCATGCACGAGATCAAGGAGCTGCGCGGTCCGATCCTGCTCCACATCCTCACCAAGAAGGGGAGGGGCTACCGTCCTGCGGAGGAGAACGCCCCGGTCTTTCACGGCCTGGGCAAATTCGACAAGGTGACAGGGGTGCCAGTCAAGAGCGGCAGTGTGCCGAGCTATACCGAGGTTTTCGGCCGCGCGATGTGCGATCTCGCCCCCATGCAGCCCAGGATGGTCGGCATCACCGCCGCGATGTCCCTGGGCACCGGACTGCACCTCTTCGGTGAGAAGTATCCGCAGCGCTTTTTCGACGTCGGGATCGCCGAGGGGCACGCCGTGACCTTTGCCGCGGGGATGGCTGCGCAGGGCGCCCGGCCGGTGGTGGCAGTCTATTCCACATTTCTGCAGCGCGCCTATGACCATCTCATCCACGATGTCGCCCTGCAAAAACTGCCGGTGGTGCTCGCCATCGACCGCGCCGGCATCGTCGGGGATGACGGACCCACCCACCACGGCATCTTCGACATCGCCTACCTGCGCACGGTGCCCGACCTGGTGGTGATGGCGCCCCGGGATGAGGAGGAGCTGCGCCACATGCTCTTCACGGCCCTGAATTACGACCAGGGCCCGGTGGCCATCCGCTATCCCCGGGGAGCCGGCGAGGGAGTGGAACTCACCAGCGGCTTTGATCTTCTCCCCATCGGCCGCAGCGAGACCCTCGACCAGGGCGAGGAGATCGCCCTGCTTGCCGTCGGCCATCTCGCCCGCAAGGCCAGCGCCGCCGCCCGCTTCCTGCGCGAGCAGGAGGGGATCGCTGTGGAGGTCGTCAATGCCCGCTTCATCAAGCCGCTTGATGCCGGGATGCTCGATGATCTGGCCGCCAGGTTCAAGGTCATCATCACCCTGGAGGAGGGCACCCTCGCGGGCGGATTCGGCAGCGCGGTGGCTGAGTATCTCGCTGATCACCATACCGGAAAGGCAGCACTGATGCGCTGTGGCCTGCCCGACACCTTTCTCAGCCAGGGCACCCGCGATTTCATGCTCCATCAGGCGGGTCTGAGCACACAGGCGATCCTCGCCACCATCCAATCCGTACGGGCCGGCCTCGAGAACGGCCGCTCCGGCAGAATTCGCAATCTGTTCCGCTTCAACAGGCATGTGAAAACCACATGATCATCGGGATCGCCGGCAACAAGAACAAACCCCGCGTCCGCGAGACCATCCTCCACTTCTGCGCCCGCCTGGATGAACTCGGGGTTAAGCAGCTTTTCGACCGGGAACTGAAGGAGTTCCTCGGGCTGGGACCTGAGTGCCGCTGCCTGCCTCTGGTGGAACTCGGCCGCCAGTGCGACATCATGGCCGCCTTCGGGGGGGACGGCACCCTGCTCGCCACCGCAAGCGACATCGGCGCCAGCGGAACCCCCATCCTCGGCGTCAATCTCGGGGGACTGGGCTTTCTCGCCGAGGTGCCCCTGGAGGAGATGGATGAAACCATCGACGACCTGGTGGCCGGACGCTTTGCCCTCATCGAGCGCATGCTCCTCAAGGTGACTATCGAGCAGAGCGGCGGGCGTAAAAGCTTTCATGCCCTCAACGATGTCGTCATCGAAAAGGGGAGCGTGCCCCGGCTCATCCTGGTCGAGGCCAGCGTCGATGGCACCTTTCTCAACACCTACCGCTGCGACGGGGTGATCATCGCCACACCGACCGGTTCGACGGCCTATTCCCTTTCGGCCGGCGGGCCCCTGCTCATGCCGACCATGGAGGCGATCATCGTCACCCCGATTTGTCCCCACTCCCTGACTGTCCGCCCCATCGTCCTCTCGGAATCATGCCGGCTCGAGCTCGGCCTGGTCAACCATTCCCATGTCGCCCAGGTCAACATCGACGGGCGCAACCGCCTCAGCCTCAATCCCGGCGACCGGGTCTACGTCGAGCGCGGGGAGTACCGGATCAAATGGGTGGATACCGGCAAGCGCGACTTTTTCAACGTCTTGCGCACCAAGCTCAACTGGGGGATCGATCTGACCGCGATCAAGTCCGCCGGACACCCTCCAGAAGCCTGAGCGCAAAAGAGCACTTTACGAAGAGAGCGACATTGACCAAAGAACAGATCAAAACCCCCCTGATGGAGCAGTACATGGCCATCAAGAGCAAGCACAAGGATGCCGTGCTCTTTTTTCGTATGGGGGATTTTTACGAGATGTTTTTTGACGATGCCAGGACCGGCGCCGCCGTGCTCGGCATCACCCTCACTTCGCGCGCGCACGGCAAGTCCGCCGACGTGCCTCTCGCCGGCTTTCCCCATCACGCCCTCGACACCTATCTGGCTAAAATGATCAAGGCGGGCTATCGCGTCGCCATCTGCGAGCAGACCGAAAACCCGAAGTTCGCCAAGACCATCGTCAAACGCGAGGTGCTCGAGGTGGTGACGCCGGGCACCACCCTCGTCGACGACCTGCTCGAAACCAAGAAGAACAACTATCTGCTCGGGCTGTTCGTGCATGACCAGCGCTGCGGCACGGCCGTGGTCGATGTCTCCACAGGGGAATTCAGGGTGGGTGAAATCGGCTTCGAGGGTCTGGCTGAGTTTATCCTCACCCTCGCTCCGGCCGAGATCCTGCTCAGTGCAGCGCTCCAGCCGGCCGTGGAGGAGCTGCTCAAGGGTAGTCCCTGGATCACACTCACCCGGCGCGAGGAGTGGATGTTCCATCATGATTATGCGGTCGAGACCCTCAACGACCACTTCGGCACCCTTTCCCTGAAGGGCTTCGGCATCGAGGACTTGCCGCTCGGGATCTCGGCCGCCGGCGGCGTTCTCGCCTATCTGCGCGAGAACCAAAAGGAGAAACTGATCCATATCAACCGGCTCGCGCGCGCCGCCGATGAGGAACGCATGATCATCGACAGCAGTTCGCGGCGCAATCTCGAGCTGGTGCTCTCCCTCCATTCGGCGCGCAAGCACGGGACCCTGCTCGGGACGATCGACCAGACCAGGACCCCCATGGGCGGGCGCATGCTCGTGCAGTGGATCAGCTACCCCCTCCTGAACCTCGCCGCGATCGGCGAGCGCCATGATGCCGTGGAGGAGTTGAGCCGGGATCATGCGGGGCGCAGCGCCATGATCGAAACCCTCAAGCAGAGCGGCGACCTCGAGCGCCTGCTGGCCCGTTTCGCCACCGGCCGCGCCAATGCCCGGGACGCCATTGCAGTGCTGCATTCCCTGCGTACGGTCGAGGAACTCACCCTCCATCTGCAGCCGATGAGTGCCAGCATGCTCGCCGGGGCGTGCAAGCAGCTCAATCCCCTGCCCGAGCTGCACGACGAGATCGAGCGCGCCCTCGTTCAGGATCCACCCCTGTCGGTGACCGACGGCGGTTTTATCCGCAGCGGCTATAATTCCAGACTCGATGAACTGCGTGAGATCGCCTTCAGCGGCAAGGACTGGATCGCCCGCCTGCAGCAGCAGGAGAGGGAGCGCACCGGCATCTCCTCGCTCAAGGTCAATTACACCAAGGTCTTTGGCTATTTCATCGAGGTGACCAACCCCAATCTGTCGCGGGTGCCGCCATATTATATCCGCAAGCAGACCCTGGTCAACGCCGAGCGCTTTATCACTCCGGAGCTCAAGGAGTACGAGGAGAAGGTCCTCGGCGCCGAGGAAAAGATCGTCGATCTGGAGTACGAGCTTTTTGATCAGCTGCGCCGGCGCATCCTAGCTGATACCATCGCGCTGCAGGAAAACGCCCGCATCATCGCCCAGATGGACTGCCTGAGCTGCCTCGCACAGGTTGCGGTCGATTATGGCTATGTCCGGCCGGTCATGAATGAAGGCGATGGGCTGATCATCCGGGATGGACGCCACCCGGTCATCGAGCGCCTGCTCCCGGCGGGCGAATCCTTCGTCGTCAACGACACCCGCATGGAGACAACCAGGGAGCAGCTGCTGATAATCACCGGACCTAACATGGCAGGGAAATCGACCTATCTGCGCCAGGTCGGACTGATCGTCATCATGGCCCAGATGGGCTCTTTCGTGCCAGCCGCCTCGGCCGAGATCGGGCTGGTCGACCGCGTCTTCACCCGCGTTGGCGCCTCGGACAACCTGGCGGCGGGGGAGAGCACCTTCCTCACCGAGATGGTCGAGACCGCCAACATCCTCAACAACGCCACACCGCGCAGCCTCATCTTGCTGGATGAGATCGGCCGCGGCACCAGCACCTTCGACGGCCTCTCCATCGCCTGGTCGGTGGCCGAGTTCATTCATGAAACCCCGCGTATTGCTGCAAAAACCATCTTCGCCACCCATTATCATGAATTGACGGAACTGGAACTCGTGCTGACGCGTGTAAGAAACTACAATGTGGCGGTGAAGGAGTGGGGTGACCGCATCGTCTTTCTGCGCAAGATCGTGCCGGGCGGCTGCGACCACAGCTACGGCATCCACGTCGCCCAGCTCGCCGGCCTGCCGCGCGCCGTCATTATGCGCGCGCGGGAGATTCTCGCCAACCTCGAATCCGGTTCCCTCGATCCGGACAAGGGACCCCGGCTGGCGCACCATCAGAGCGAGATGAAACGGCCGGTGCAGCAGCTCAGCCTTTTCGCCGAACTGGAACAGAGCCTGCGCGAGGAGCTCAAGAAACTTGACCCCAACCAGCTCACCCCTCTCGAGGCGCTCAACAAGCTCGAAGAGCTGCGGCAGCTGGCCTCCGACCGGTAGGCGCCCTGCAAGCCCGGGGCGCAAAATGTCTTACGGGCCGCTGCCGGAAGATTATTCGCTTGTACAATCCGGATTTAATCATAAATTATAGAAACAGCGACCAAAGGTCGCCGCAACGGCAGATTGGTGCATGCAACCAGAGGTACCTGCGTGATCAAACGCATCTTTCCATCGCTGACGGGGATTCTCCTTCTCCTCATTACCTTCGCCCGGGGGGCGGAAATCAGGAAATACGCCGGTGAATTCATGGCTGGCGGCGTCGGCGCCCGCGCTCTCGGCATGGGCGGGGCCTATGTCGCGGTCACCGGCGATGTTACCTTCGGCTACTGGAATCCGGCCGGCCTCTCCAGCATCCGTTACCCCGAACTGGGGTTCATGCATGCGCGGCGATTCGGCGGCGTGGTCAATTACGACTATTTCGGCGGGGCCCTGCCGGTCACCCGCCGGGAGACTATCGGCGTCAACGTCGTCCGCCTCGCCGTCGATGACATCCCGATCACAGCGCTGCCGAGACCCGATCTGCCCCTCGATGCCACCTATACCGACGGCAAGGGCAACACCCTCAGCAATCGCCCTTGCCAGGTGCGCACGGTCAACGACGCCGAGTATGCTGTCTATCTCAGCTATGCCCGGATGCAAACCGGCCGCTTCGCCTGGGGCGCGAGCGCCAAACTGGTGCACAAGGGGGTTGGCGACAACGCCGCCTGGGGAGCCGGTTTTGATCTCGGCGCAATCTGGCTGCCATGGCGTTCCCTGCGCCTGGGCGCCAATCTGCAGGATTTCACCACCACCCTGCTTGCCTGGGATACCGGGGAGCGGGAGCTGGTCTCGCCCACCCTCAAGCTCGGGGGAGCCTATCCCTTCATCTTCAGACCCCTCAAAAGCCGTCTGCTGCTGGCGGCGGACGCCGATCTACGCATGGAAGGGCGCAAGCTCGCCGCCCAGGCCCATTATGGGCCCATGAGTGCAGATTTTCATCTCGGCGCCGAATGGGTTTTTCACAACATCGCCTCGGTGCGCATCGGCAGCGACACCGGCTGCCTCAGCGCCGGCGCCGGACTGCGCTTGCCCCGGATCGATGTCGATTATGCCTTTCTCAAGCATGATCAGCTGGACAATTCGCACCGCATCTCGCTGCGGGTGCGGATCGAAGAACGCAAGGCCCGTAAGTAGCCCTCCACCCCTGCCGGCAGCAGCCTGCCCGCCGGCTGCGCAATCCTGAAAAAAGGATTGACTATATCGAAAAAAATCATTAAAATAAATGCTGATTTAATCAGAGCTGCCATAATCAGGATATTACCATGATTTCAAGCATGACCGGTTTCGGCCGCGCCTCCCACAAGATCGGTGACATCGAAGTGCTTGTGGAGATCCGTTCGGTCAACAACCGCTTTCTCGATTTCTCCCTGCGCATCCCGCGGGTTTTGGCTGATTACGAAAGCCAGATCAAGGAACTGGTCGGCAAGAGCCTTTCTCGCGGCCGCATCAACATCGCCATCAGTCTGACCAGCGAGAGCTCCAATGTCCAGCAGCTGGTCCTCAACCGGCCCCTGGCCCAATCCTACTCTCGCCTGGTCAAGGAGCTGCAGAAAGACCTCGGCCTCGCCGGGGAGATCCAGCTCAGCCAGCTGCTGAACCTGCCTGATATCATCGTCGTCGATGACAAAACCCCTGAGGCGGAGCGCTACTGGGAGTGCACGCGGGCGGCCCTGGTCAAGGTGCTGGAGGATATCCAGGTGATGCGCCACAAGGAGGGCGAAGAGCTGCTCAAGGATTTCGTCCGGCGCATCAACAGTCTCGACGGTATGATCACACGGGCAGCCGAGCTCGGCGCCCGACAGCCCGCCGCCGAGATGGAAAAGCTGCGCCAGCGCATCGCCCTGCTGGTCAAGGACGAACATATTGATGAAGGGCGGCTCGAGAACGAGCTCGCCCTCATGGCGGACCGCCTCGATATCACCGAAGAGTGCGTCCGTTTTCACAGCCACAACAAGGCCTTTATCCATATTCTCGAGAACGAAAGCGCCCCCGGCCGGAAGCTGAACTTTTTACTGCAGGAGATGCATCGCGAGGTCAACACGATCGGCAGCAAGTCAAATTCCCTCGAGATCTCCCATCTCGTTGTTGAGATCAAGGACGAGGTTGAAAAGCTGCGCGAACAGATCCAGAACATCGAATAAGCCGAGGGGCTCCGCATGACGCACAAGGGCCTTCTCGTGGTGATCTCTTCGCCCTCCGGCGGCGGCAAGTCGACGATCATCCGCAGGATCATCAGCGAGGGGGATCCCCGCTGTCGCTATTCCATTTCGGCAACGACCAGGGCCATGCGCCCTGGCGAGAAGGACGGGATCGATTACTGGTTCGTCGATGAGGCCGCTTTCACAGAGATGATTCGCAGGGATGAGCTGGCTGAATATGAGCAGGTGCATGGCCATCTCTACGGAACCCCGGTCCGGCCGATTGAAAAGTGGCTGCAGGAGGGGTGCATCGTCTTTTTCGATATCGATGTCAAGGGGGCCTTTGCCATCCAGCGCCGGTTCCCTGATGAGACTTTGATGATCTTCATCGCACCCCCCGATCTGGAGACCCTGCGACAGCGGCTGGTCGGGCGCGGCACCGAGGCCTCGGAGGCGGTGCGAATCCGCCTCGAGCGGGTGCCGATGGAGATGGAGATGGGCAAGGCTTTTGAGTTCACGGTAATCAACCGTGATCTGCACAGGAGCATCGCCAGAGTTAAAAAAATCATCGCCGGTCGGCTCGCTGAGCGCGGCGCAGTTGCATAAAACATGGAAATCAAATCATACATACCGGGAGGCCATCTATATGATCAAAACACTGCCCATTGATAACCTTGATCAGTTTGCCGATAATGTCTATGAAGCGATCATCATGATCGCCCGCCGCGCCCGCCAGATCAACGACCTGCAGAAAAAGGTGCTCGACGCCGAAGCTGCCTCGATAAGCAACAACGACAATTATGACGACGAAGGGGTCAGCCAGGATGTCGTCGACCGCCAGTACCTCAAACTGCCCAAACCCACCAGCGTTGCCTTGCAGGAGATGCTTGAGGGCAAACTCACCAAGCAGTACCCCGGCTAGTACCACTCAGGAGCAGAGTGCCGCATGCTGACGAACAGGAAAGTAGTGGTTGGCGTGACTGGCGGTATCGCGGCCTACAAGGCTGCGGAATTGGTACGACAGCTCGCCCGACTCGGGGCCTCCATCCGCGTGATCATGACTCCCGCGGCCATGGAGTTCATCACACCGCTGACCTTCGAAACCTTGACCGGTCACCCAGTTCTCACCGGGCTCTTCCCCCATGAGCAGGGGGGAGGCACCGTACACATCGAATGGGCGCGCTGGGCGGAATGCTTGGTCATCTGCCCGGCGACGGCCAATACCATCGCCAGGGCTGCCCACGGTTTTGCGGACAATGCCCTTACCACCACCCTGCTTGCCACCACCGCGCCCATCCTCTTCTGTCCGGCCATGAACAGGCAGATGTATGCCAATCCCCTTTATCAACAGAATGAAAAGCGTCTGCTCGAGCACGGCTGGAGCGTTGTCGCGCCCGGAAGCGGCGAGCTCGCCTGCGGTGAGGTGGGAGAGGGCCGCCTGTCTGAAATCCCGGAGATCGTGGAGGCCGTGCGCAGGCTCCTCAGCCGGAAGCATGATTACCAGGGCAGGCGCGTGCTGGTGACAGCAGGCCCGACCCATGAACCCCTTGATCCCGTGCGCTATCTCGGCAACCGCTCCACCGGCAAGATGGGCTACGCCCTGGCCGAAATGGCCGCCCTGCGCGGGGCCGGGGTGACCCTGGTGACCGGCCCGAGCCATGAGCGCCCCTTCTCCGGCATCAAGGTTGTCCGCGTCACCACCGCCGCCGAGATGTCTGAAGCGGTCCAGCACCACCTGCCCGACTGCGATCTTCTTTTCATGGCCGCCGCTGTCAGCGATTACCGGCCCGCCGCTGTTGCGGCGCAAAAGATCAAGAAAGGGGAGGAGGAGATCATTCTGCCCCTGACCCGGACCGAAGACATCCTCAGGAGCGCCGGACTGAGCAAGGGCGGCCGCACCCATGTCGGCTTTTCCGTCGAGACCGGCGAAGAGATTCCCGCCTCCCTGCGCAAACTCGAGGAGAAGAATCTTGACATGATCGTTGTCAACAATCCCCTCGAACCGGGCGCCGGTTTCGCCGTGGATACCAATATCATCACCCTGCTGCGGCGCGGGCGTGACCCCGAAAAGTGGCCGCAAATGTCCAAGCAGGAGGTGGCCGACCGGCTGCTGACGGCCGTCCTGGAATGGGAAAAAGAGAAGAGCCTATGAGTGGCGATGATGAATCGGATCTGCGCCGGTTTTTCGAACAGCAGATTGAGCTCTACGGCGACGAGCTTGCCCTGCCTAAAGAGAAGCTGAACTGGCGAGGAGGGGAGGCGGCCACGCCTGCTCCCGGCCGTTCGCCCTATCTTGGCGAGCGCATCCGCGAGGGGCTGGAGAGCCCGCCCCGGCCCGAACCCCAGGCCATGCCGGACCTCAATCTCTCCACCCTCGAGGAGCTGCAGGGCAGGATCAGCGGCTGCCTGCGCTGCGCCATCGGCGGCCGGCGCAGAAATCTGGTTTTCGGCGAGGGCAATCCCGCCGCCGACATCGTTCTGGTCGGCGAGGCCCCCGGTTTTCATGAAGACCAGCAGGGGCTTCCCTTCGTAGGCGAAGCGGGGCAGCTTCTCACCAGGATTCTGGCTTCCATCCAGCTCAAGCGCAGTGAAGTCTATATCTGCAATCTGCTCAAATGCCGGCCGGACAATAACCGCGATCCTTTGCCGGACGAGGTGGCCAACTGCCTGCCCTACCTCGAGAAACAGCTGGCGCTGATCCAGCCGGCCTTCATTCTTTGTCTGGGGCGCTTCAGCGCCCAGACCCTGCTGCAGAGCCAGGCGTCCCTTACGCAGCTGCGCGGCAAGGTCCACCCCTGGAGGGGCTCCCGCCTCATCGTCACCTATCATCCGGCAGCCCTGCTCCGCTTTCCCAAATTCAAGCACGAGACCTGGCAGGATGTCCAGCTGCTCCGCCGTCTCTATGATGAATTTCTGTCCGAGAACCGTCCACGCTGAGCGAGCTGACCATGAATGAACAGACTGATATCCCCGTCAAGCTGCCGCCGCAGTCGATCGAAGCGGAAATGGCGGCCCTCGGTTCGGTGATGATCGAGCCCCATGCCGCCAACACCCTCTTCGAACTCCTCGATGAAACCTGCTTTTACAAGGATGCTCATCGCCGCATCTTTATCGCCGCGCGCAACCTCTATTCCCACAGCCAGGCCATCGACGTCCTGACCGTCTCCTCCGAGCTGGAGAAGAGCAAGGAGCTCGACAAGGTGGGCGGGCACTATTACCTCACCGAACTGGTGGAGCGCATCCCTTCGGCAGCCAATATCGAGCAGTACTGCCGCATTGTCCTCAACCGCGCGCTGCTGCGCAAGCTCATTGAGGTGGCCGGTGAGATACAACAGGACTGCTACGAGGGCGGGGAAGATGCCTATGATGTCATAGATGTGGCGGAGAAAAAGATCTTCAGCCTCTCCGAGCGCAGCAAGCGCAGGTCTTTCGAGCATCTGCGGCCGATCCTCTTCGAGACCATGAACCTCATCGACCATTACAATGCCAAGGCCGACGGGGTCATCGGTGTGCCGACCGGTTTCAAGGACCTCGACCGCCTGCTCTCCGGCCTGCAGAACTCCGAACTGGTCATCCTCGCCGCCAGGCCTTCGATGGGCAAGACCGCTCTGGCCCTGAACATGGCCCGCACTGCCGCCGGCTACGGGGTGCCGGTCGGCATCTTCTCCCTGGAAATGGCCTCACCCCAGATTGCCATGCGTCTGCTCTGCTCCGAGGCCCGGGTTGACGCCCATCTGGTGCGCATCGGCAAGCTGCCTCCGGACCAGATGGCCAAACTGATGAACGCCCTGGGCACCCTCGAAAAGGCCCCCATCTATATTGACGATTCTCCCGCCATGACCATCATGGAGATCCGCTCCAAGGCGCGCCGCCTCAAGATCGAGTACAATATCGGCCTGCTCGTCGTCGACTATCTTCAGCTCGTGCACGGCGTCGGCCGGGTCGAGAGCCGCCAGATTGAGATCGCCCAGATTTCGCAGTCCCTCAAGGCCCTCGCCAAGGAGCTCGATATCCCGGTCCTGGCCCTCTCCCAGCTCTCGCGCGCCGTCGAGGCCCGCGGCGAGCGCAAGCCGATGCTCTCCGATTTGCGCGAGTCGGGGGCGATCGAGCAGGATGCCGATGTGGTCATGTTCATCTACCGCCCCTCGGTCTACGGCCCGGTCGAGCCCGGCCAGGAGAACGACGCAGAGATCATCATCGCCAAGCAGCGCAACGGTCCCACCGACAGCGTGAACTGTTACTTTTACAAGGAATATCTCCTTTTCGCCGGCAAGGAATCCCGGCAGCCTGAAATCCAGACCATTTCACCGACTCCTTACTGACATCCAGGCGCGGCAGAGCATGGAAGAAGTCTACCAAAAGGTATTCGAAGGACTCGTACGCCGCATCCGGCGCTACAATCAGTCCATGGATGTGGCGCTGCTGCGCAAGGCCTTCGAGTTCAGCTATGAGGCCCACCGCAATCAGCTGCGCAAGTCAGGCCACAAGTACTTCGAACACCCCCTCGAGGTCGCCAAGATCCTCACCGGTCTGAAGATGGATTATGAGACCATTGCCGCGGCCATCCTCCATGACGTCGCCGAAGACACAGAATACAATATCGCCCGCGTCGAGAGCGAGTTCGGCCACAGCATCGCCAGCCTGGTCGACGGGGTCACCAAGATCTCCGATATCAAGCTGCTCGAGTTCGAGGAGCGGCAGGCGGAGAATTTTCGCAAGATGCTCCTCTCCATGGTCAAGGACATCCGGGTGATCATCATCAAGTTCGCCGACCGTTTGCACAACATGCGCACCCTCGAGTTCCTTCCCGAGAAAAAGCGGCGCCGCATCGCCCTCGAAACCCGCGAGGTCTATGCCCCCCTGGCCCACCGTCTCGGCCTCGCCAAGATCAAATGGGAGCTGGAAGACCTTGCCCTCAAGTTTCTCGAGCCGGAGATTTACAGCGATCTCGTCAAGCGGGTCAACGCAACCCGGCGGGAACGCGAGCTCATCATCAGCCACGTCACCAAGCCGGTGCGTGAAGCCCTGGTCGAGGCCAGAATCCACGCCCGCTTCGAGGGCCGGCCGAAACACTTTTACAGCATCTACAACAAGATTGTCAAGCGCGGCATCGTCTTTGAGGAGATCTACGACCTCCACGCCATCCGCATCATTGTCGAAAAGGTGGAGGAGTGCTACCACACCCTCGGCATCGTCCATTCCCTCTACACCCCGATCCATGAGCGTTTCAAAGACTATATCGCGATGCCCAAAAGCAACGGCTATCAATCCCTTCATACCACCGTCATCGGCCCGGATGGCAAAAAAGTCGAGATTCAGATCCGCACCGAGTCGATGCACCGCACCGCCGAAGACGGCATCGCCGCCCACTGGCGTTACAAGGAGGGGCGCCTGCAGGAGGATGAGCTCGACAAGCACATGGGATGGCTGCGTCAGGTGCTCGAGGCGGTGGACGAGGAGGAGGTCGAAACCAGCTCCTTCATGGAGCATCTCAAGGTCAATCTCTTCCAGGATGAGGTCTTTGTCTTCACCCCGCGCGGGGACCTTTACCGCCTGCCGGTTCATTCCACGCCGGTCGACTTTGCCTTTGCAGTTCATACAGACATCGGGCTGCACTGCCTCGCCGCCAAGGTCAACGGCCGCATCGTCCCCCTGAGCCATCAGCTGGTCAGCGGTGATACAGTGGAGATCATCACCTCTGCCAACCAGCGGCCCAACGAGGGCTGGCTCAGCTTCGCCACCAGCGCCAAGGCCAAGGGGCGCATCAAGAAATGGCTGCGCGATACCCAGTTTGAGAGCAGCGCCCGGCTGGGGGAGGAGATGCTGACCCGCGCCCTCAGCAAGTACTCGATCAAGTTCAAGGATGTCAATCTGGCTGATCTGGCTTCGAAATTCAGCCAGCGGGACGCCCAGCAGCTCCTCGCCGCCCTGGGCCGCGGAGAGATCAAGCTCGATGCCGTATTGCACAAGATCATCCCGGAAGACAAGCCGGTCACCAATAACGAATCCCTTTTCAAACGCTTCATCGAGCGGGCGCGCAAGTCGAGCAAGGGGGTGAGCGTGGCCGGGATGGACAACATCATGATCAGCTTCGGCAAGTGCTGCAATCCCGTGCCGGGGGATCCGATCACGGGGATCGTCACCCGCGGACGCGGGATCGTCGTGCACACCAACAGCTGCAACAACCTGCTGCGTCTGATGCAGGAGCCCGAGCGCATCATCGATGTCGCCTGGGATGTCGACAAGGAAAATCGCTTTCTTGCCGGGCTCTACATCCTTTGCGAGCGCCGCAGCCGCTTTCTCGCCGACCTCTCGGAGGCGGTCTCCAGTTCCGACGGCATTATCACCAGCGCCAATATGAATGCCGATATCTCCCTGGTTAACTGCACCGTCAGTATTGAAGTATATGATCTTGATCATCTTAACAGGATTATTGCTAAAATCAAAAAGGTGGCCGGAGTGATCTCCGTCAGCCGCTGGTCAGAGCCTAAGTGAATGAAAAAAATGCATTTTTTTTGTAATTTTATGACCTTCCATGCATTTTTTTGTTGTCTTTTATCTAAAAAATAGTTATTTATGGTTATTAATTATAGTGTTATACTGTGGACGACAATAACTATACCTATTTCAAAACCCAATCTTAGGAGCTGGCCATGGCTGATGAGGCTTTGAAATCCACGATCACGAAGAAAGATGTCGCCAAGCGGACTGCGAAGATCGTAGGAGAAAAAATATATCTGACCGAAAAAGTGGTCGACGGCGTTTTTCAGGCCCTGCGGGAATTCATGTCCGAGGCCAATCCTGAAGTGCGCATCGAGATTCGTGACTTCGGCGTCTTCGAAGTGAAAAAGACCAAGCCCAAACCCAAGGCCCGCAATCCCAAAACCGGTGAAATCATCTATGTTCCCGCTCGCCGCAAGACCCATTTCAAGGCGGGCAAACTGCTCAAAGAGGTCCTGAAACAGCCGCTGCCCCTGGAAAGCAAATAACCCAATCTCGCCCGCGCGAGATCGCAGTCCGGCATGGCAGATCTAACCCCGATTCCCGTTGAGCAGCTGCCTCAGGGACGCATTGTCGGGATCGACTATGGCGAGAGGCGCATTGGCCTGGCGGTCAGCGATCCGTTGCAAACCATAGCCTTTCCCCTGGTCACTTTGTTCCGCAAAGGGCAGGCTTTTCCCGTTGAACAAATCATCGCTTCCGTGCAGGAGCAGGCGGCTGTGGCGCTGGTCGTAAGCCTGCCCCTGCACATGGATGGCAGCCTGGGCGACAAGGCGCAAGCCGCAGAGGCATTAGCCGCCCGGCTGGCTGATCTCCTCCCCATTCCGGTCTACACCCAGGATGAGCGCTGGACGACCACCAGCGCCCATAAAAGCCTGCACGAGCGCGGCCAGCAGCCGTCGCGGCAGCGCGACCGAATCGATCAGATCGCCGCCGCTTTTATGCTGCAGGCCTTCCTCGACCGCCTCCAGTATCGCCGCAGGCATTCCTCCGGGAGTTGAACACTCCCGCTTTGCACTACTCATCGCTCATCATCCCGGCCCGTTCAGCTGCGCAGCGCCCCGATTATTCCCTGGGGTGCCGGGCCTCCGCCGGATGGTGTGCGCACAGGAATTCAGGATTGCTGTTGCCATGAAAAGAAATCTGCTCCTCAGCCTTGCCACCGCCATTCTTATGGCGCTGGCCTTTCCGCCGTTCCGCACCGGTTTTATCGGCTGGTTCGCCCTGCTCCCCTTTTTTCTCCTGCTCGAGGATAAAAAGCCGGGGGAGGGGATGCGCTGGAGCTACCTCACCGGCCTCTTTACCTGCATTACCACTCTTTACTGGATCGCCCACGTCACCCAGGCGGGATTCATCGCCGCCATACTGATCATCCCCCTCTCCCTGACCCTTTATGGGCTGCTGCACATTCTCCTGCTCCGCCGCTACGGCTGCCGGGCATGGCTTCTGCTGCCTTTTCTCTGGCTGACGATGGAGTACGTGCAGTCCCTTTCAGAAACCGCCTTTCCCTGGAATTACCTGGGCTACACCCAGTCCTATTATCTCCCCTTCATCCAGTTCGCCGAGTACACCGGCGTCCTGGGCGTCAGCCTTTGGGTTTTTGTTCTCAATGTACTGGTATGGCTCACGGTGCGCGAATTCACCGTACGCCGGAGCCGGCAGCGTGCCCTCCTGGTGCTCGCTCTTCTCATCCTCCTGCCGGCCCTGCACGGCCTCATCATGCTGAATCGCCCGCAGGCAGGCGGCCGTGCCGTCACCTTCGCGCTGCTGCAGGGCAACGTCGATCCCTTTGAAAAGTGGGAGGCGGGCAGTACGGACAAGAACGTCGCTCTTTACGAAGAGATGTCGCGCGCTGCTGCCGCCGGCAAGCCTGATCTCATCGTCTGGCCTGAAACGGCGATGCCTTTCTTCCTCAGCAACGAACCACGCTATCTGCGCCGCCTGCACGCCTTTGTCGATTCACTGCAGATTCCGCTGCTGACCGGCGGGCTCGATTACCAGTTCACCAACGATACTTCCTATACCTATTATAATGCCGCTTTCCTGGTCGAGCCCGGATCGAAATTTCTCACCGCCTATCGCAAGATGCGTCTGGTGCCGGGCTCGGAGCGCATTCCATTTCGCGACCACTTTCCCTTCAACTATCTCAAGGAGTGGCTTTCCGACCTCGCCCTGGGGGTCGGAGATTATACTCCCGGGGAGGAGTACACGGTCTTCCAGGTGCGCCTGGCTGGTGCCGGTGAAGAGGCGCCGCCGGTCCGGCTCTCCACTCCGATCTGTTTTGATTCGGTCTTTCCCGATCTCAACCGCCGTTTCGCCGCCGCCGGCGCCGCCACGCTTTGCATCATCACCAACGACGCCTGGTTCGGCCGCACCTCAGCCCCCGCACAGCATGCCCAGTTCGCTGTTTTTCGCGCAATCGAGAACCGCATCCCCATCGCCCGCTGTGCGAATACCGGCATCTCCTGTTTTATTGATGCCTGCGGCCGCGTCACCCAGCGCACCCCCATCTTCCGCCAGGCGGCGATCACAGGTCAGCTGCACCCCGGCATCCGGACCACCTTTTACACGCGGCACGGTGACTGGCTGGCGCGCCTCTGCGCCGTCATCTCCGCCGCAGGCCTGGCTGCGGCCGGAATCAGCCGGCTGCGGAGTGGACGGAAAGATGATCACACCCTGTAACTGGAGGCGCAGACTCCTCGCCGTTCTGCTGGTGGCTTCGCTGGCTCCGGCCGGCGCCTCTTCCGGATCGGAGCGTTTCACCACGGGCAGCTTTGCCGCCCGCCCCGCCGGCATGGGCTGGGCGAACAGCGCGCTCGCCTCGGGACTCTCCGATGGACTCTACAATCCGGCCAGCCTCTCGGCCTGGTCGGACGGTTTTCATCTTTATCTCAATCCGGCCGGGCTGGCTGCGGGCTTGAACCACTGGAACAGTCTCATCTCGGGCGGGGTTTCCTCTCCTCTCGGCGAGCTGCTGCGCTGTGGCCTCGTCGTCAAGGGGCTTTCCTGGCAGTCCCCGGTCGTTTCCGTCGGACTGCTGCTCAGCGAAACCCTTGCCACTAATCCTGCCGTGCAGGAGGGGAAAGGCTTTTTCCCCACTGAAGCGATTCTGGACCTGACCTTCTCCCAGGCCGCCGTGCGGCTCCGGCTTGCGGAGCCCTTTGCCATCGGGGTGGCGGGCTATCTGGTCAATCGGGAGGGCGCCCTGCCGCGGGCGCGGGGCTATGGCGGCAGCTACGGCCTGCTCATCCGGCCAGCGCCGCGTTTTCACATCGGGGTGATGTATATCGATGTGCCTGATGAGATGGCTGATGCCTTTCAGGAACTCAACCGCACCATCGATGAGTCGATGAATGTGGGGCTGGCCTATTCGCCGCGAAATGGCTTGCTTCTTTCGCTCGATGTGCGTAATGTATCAGAAGAGGAAAAACCGGCCAAGCGGGAGCTGCACCTCGGGGGCGAATGGCAGGCGGTGCCCTGGCTGTTCCTGCGCGCGGGCTGTTTCGAGCAGCAGCCCCGACGACGTCCCGTCTTCTGCGGGGGAGTGGGGATCACAACCCCGGAGCGAGGAGGCGGGATTACGGAGGATGAAGCGTCCGGATTTCCCCTCGCCCTGGCCCTGCAGTATGGGGTGCAGTGCGATCCTTCCGGGGAGGAGTGGGGCTATTCCCATTTTCTGACCTGTTTGGTTTCTTTATAGGGAACACCATACGTTAAAAAGAGTTATACATTGTATGCCGCTTCTGTTCCTGTTGCTGACGGCCGCTCAGGCCCGGGCGCAGGAGCCGCCCACCAATCTGGAGCTGATCAGGCGGACGATGGAGCAGCAGCTCGCCGGGGTTGAACCCCAGCTTGCGCTCGCCGATTCATCCTTGCTCTGCTACGGCTCGCCTGTGCCGCAGGCGGGCTGGGATTGGCTCTTTGAGCGTGTCGTGTTCGAGAAGCTGGGTAGGAAACGGGCTCTCCGGCTTCGCCGCGTCGATGCCGCCGCTGTGGAGAGGCCCCTGCTTCATTACGTTCCGATGGATCTGAATGTCCGTTACGAGGAGGCCAGAAGCGGCCGCAGGATCCTCCGCACCGTCTCCAGCCGCCTCCACCTCAAATATCTGGATGAAAGAGGAGAACTCATCTTCAGCCGGGAACTGATCGGAAGCGTCAGCGACACCCTCGCGCGCAGCCAGATCGCAGCGGTCGAAGATCCAGCCCTCCCTTTCACCATCGGCAAGAGGCCGCAGCCTTCCCGGCTCAAGAGGATGGCCGAACCCGTCGTCATGGCCCTGATCACCGGCGGGATTATTTACCTTTTTTACTCTTTTCGCAGCAACTGAACTACAGGAACCGTATGAAACCCTTTGCCCGGCTTTTTGTTGTTTTTATTCTCGGAGTCATACTCGCTGCGGCCAGCGGCTGCGGCGGGACCAAAATGCGCGCCAACATGACCCTCGAAGAGCGCATGGCCGCCGCCATGGAACTCTATGAAAAGAGGGACTATCTGGATGCCAAAAACCAGTTCAGGGTGATCACCCTGAGCTACAGCGGCAGCACCGTCGCCGACAAGGCCCAGTTCTATCTCGGCGAATGCCATTACGGCATGAAGGAGTATATCCTCGCCGCCAGCGAATACGAGCGCCTGCTCAAGGTCTATCCCAATTCCGAATGGGTGGATGACGCCAAGTTCAAGCTGGGTATGAGTTATTTTAAACTCTCGCCCAAGTACTCCCTCGACCAGGACTATACCCACAAGGCTATCCGCGAATTCCAGGAATTTCTCGAAGAGTTCCACCGCAGCGACCTGGTCAAGCAGGTCCAGGAAAAGCTCACCGAGTGCCGGGAAAAGCTGGCGCTCAAGGTCTATTCCTCAGCCGAGCAGTACTACAAACTGGGCTACTATGATGCGGCCGCCGTTTATTACAACGTGGTTCTCGACGAGCATTATGACTCCAAATTCAGCCCGATGGCCCAGTACTATCTCGGCGAATGCTACCGGCACATGCGCAAGCCCGTTGAGGCCCTCGAGGCCTTCCGGAAGATGGCCGACAAGTTTCCGAACCACGAGCTGGCGGGCAAGGCGCGGCAGCGCATCACCCAGCTGGAGCAGGCCGCTCCGGCCGCAGGCGCCGCCGGGGGGAAGCCCTGATTTGAAGCGGGAGGTGAAAAAGCTGGCCCTTTTCGGGGGTTCATTCAATCCGGTCCATCTCGCCCATCTGATCATCGCCGAGAGGGCCGCCGATGCCCTCGATGTCGATCGCCTGCTCTTCATGCCCTGTTCTGTGCCCGCTTTAAAACCGGACGACCAGATGGTCGCCGGGGAGCACCGCCTCGCCATGGTCCGTCTTGCTGCTGCCGGCAATCCCCGCTTCCGCGCCAGTGATCTTGAGCTGCGGCGCGGCGGCAGGTCCTATACCGTCGAGACCCTGACCGAGCTGAAAAAAAAGCACGGGCTCGACCGCTCAGGGCTCTTTCTCGTCATTGGCGGAGATAATCTCGCCGATCTGCTCTCGTGGCGGGCGCCTGAAGAGATCAACCGGCTCTGCCGGATCGTCGTCGCCGACCGCCCCGGCATCTCCTATGTAGGCCGGGTGCCGGGGTTCATCCGGGACCTGATCATCGTCGACACCCCGCTCATGCATCTTTCGTCGACCGACATCCGCAAACGCCTGCTGGAGGGGAGGTCGATCCGTTATCTTGTGCCGCCAGCCGTCGAGCGCTACATCGCCCGCCATCAGCTCTACAGGGGCTGAGGGAGCGGGATTGATGACCGGTCGCACCCTGCATCTCGCACAGATCTGCTCCTCGCGCTCCTGGGGTGGGCTGGAGATGCACGTCGCCGTGCTCTCCCGCTGGCTTGCGGAGGAGGGGCACAGGGTCGAGATCTGGTGTGCTCCGGGCTCACCCCTCGCGAATGAGGCGCAGCGTCTGGGACTGCCCGTCATACCCTTCGCCCCGGCCGGCTATCTGGATCTGGCTGCCTCGCTCCGCCTCTTTCATCAGTTCAGGGAGCAGGAGGTGGAGCTGCTGCACGCCCATTACGCCCGGGATCTCTGGAACATCGCCCCGGCCGTGCATCTTGGGCGCCGGTGGCCGCTGGTCTTCATCAAGCACATCGGCACGGGTAAGCCCAAACGCGATCTCCTCCACCGCTGGATCTACGCCTCGGTCGACCAGGTGGTGGCGATCTCGCGGGTCATCGAGGAGAATCTCCTCGCCACCCATCCGCTCAATCGGGAGCGGGTCTGCGTTGTCCATCACGGGGTGGACACCCGCACCTTTGCATTTCGCCCAGAGGCGCGCGCGCGTATCCGGGCTGAATGGGGAGTGGGGGAGGAGGAGCTTTTAATCGGCTCCGTCGGTCGTCTCCAGCCCGGCAAGGGGCACCTCGAATTCCTCGATATGGCTGCTGCGGTCGGCGCCCGCCATCCAAGGGCCCGATTTGTGATCGTCGGCGAGCCGACCCGTGGAGAAGAGGAACGCGCCCGGCCGATCCATGACCGTCTGCGCAGCCTCGGGCTTGAGGGGCGCGTCATCATGGCCGGCTTCCGCAGCGACATTCCGGAAGTGCTGTCGGCCATGGATATTTTCGCCTTCCCTTCGCGGGCTGAGGCCTTCGGACTGGTGCTGATCGAGGCCATGGCGGTCGGCCGTCCGGTGGTATCGACGCGCTGCGACGGCGTCCTCGACATCGTCGAGGAGGAACGCAACGGCCTGCTTTTCAACCCCGCTGAACCCGGGGATCTGACCCGCCAGGTCGAACGGCTGATCGTCGATGAAGAGCTGCGTCTACGTCTCGGCCGCGGCGGCCTCGAAACAGTGGCGGCCAGATTCAATCGCGCCGCCATGCTCAACCGTCTCTATGCGGTCTATGAGCGGGCGGGAGCACGCCGGGGGGTGCAGCTTGGGCCCCTGGCAGCCGCACGGAGCTGAGCTGGCTGGCTTGCGTCGGCCCCTTTTGATTATCACACGGCTGCTTTACGCCGAATTTGCGCCATCACACGACGGGAGGAGTCCATATGGCGGAGGAAAGAGTCATCCGGCTGCTGAAGCGGGTGCCCCTGTTCGCCAAGATGTCCGATGCGGATGTCGAACAGGTCGCGGACCGCTGTCTGCGCAAGGATTGCCACAAGGAGCAGGTCATCCTTGTGGAGGAGGAGGTTGGGCAGACCCTCTTTATCATTCTGCGCGGTACAGTCAAGATAACCCGAGCGAGCGACGAGGGGCGCGAAGTGATCATCACCATCCTCAAGGCGGGCGATTTCTTTGGCGAGCTCTCCATACTCGACGGCAAGGGCCGATCGGCCTCGGTCATCGCCATGGAAGAGTCCGAGCTGCTCACCCTGCGCCGCAACGATTTCCACCACCTGCTCGAGCGCTTTCCCTCCATCGGCCTGGAGATGCTGCGTGTCCTCGCCGATCGCATCCGCAAGGCCGACGTCATGATCGAGAACCTGACCCTGCAGGATGCCGTCGGCCGGGTGGGCTCGACCCTTATCCATGTCGCCGAGCAGACCGGGTATGCGCGCGGCGCCAGCATGATCATCGCCAAACTGCCTGTGCAGCAGGATCTTGCCAACATGGCGGGGACCGCCCGTGAGACCATATCGCGGGTTATGGCCGTCTTTGAGAGCAAAAAGCTGATCGAGCGCGACGGTCATCGGGTCATCATCCCTGATTTCGAAAAATTCAAGCGCGATTACTGGTCCTGAACCGGCAAGTAAAGGGGCCGGACTGCTGGCGCGCTTGTTCCTTATCGCCGGGGTGTAGATCCCGGCCGGACCGTTATTTTGAGAACAATATCATCCTCGGAGGAGTACATGTCGGTTCTGGAAATGCTGGCTGAAAGTGTCATCTCGGGCAATGCGAATCGGGCGGAGGAACTCACCCTGACCGCCCTTGGCGAGGGCACTGAGCCTTCAGAAATTCTCAACAAGGGCCTGATCGCCGCCATGGATATCGTCGGCGTCAAGTTCCGCAACAACGAATTTTATGTCCCGGAAATGCTCGTCGCCGCCCGCGCGATGAAGGCCGGCATCAAGGTACTCAGACCCAAGCTGGTCGAGACCGGGGTCAAGCCCATCGGCCGCTTTGTCATCGGCACAGTCAAGGGGGATCTGCACGATATCGGCAAGAATCTGGTTTCAATGATGATGGAGGGAGCGGGCTTTGAGGTGATCGACCTCGGCGTCGACGTCGCGGCCGAAAAATTCGTCGCGGCGATCCGGGAGCACAAACCCCAGGTCGTCGGCCTCTCGGCCCTGCTGACGACGACAATGCTCAACATGAAGGATGCCATCTCCGCCTTTGAGGCGGCAGACGTGCGCGACCAGATCAAGGTCGTCATCGGCGGCGCCCCGGTGACCCCACAGTACGCCGAAGAGATTCACGCCGACGGCTACGCCGCGGATGCAGCCAGTGCTGTCGATCTGGTCAAGGGGCTGCTGCCCGCATGAGGAGTCCATGGGCGGCGAAGTGATATGAGAGGAGAGGCCAAGGCTGGCGCACCGCTCAGGGTCATCTTTTTCGACCTCGGTGGCGTGCTGGTGAACGTCCATTTCGAGCGGTTTATTGAGGGGCTGGCCCGGCACACGGGCCGTACCCCGGCCGAACTCATCGCCCTGCGGGCGAGCATGCGCTCCGATTCCCGGCTTTTCGACAGCGGCGGGATCGATGGCGATGAGTTTCTCGAGCGGCTCAACCGCAAGCTTGACCGGCCGCTTGAACGGCCGCTGCTCGAAAACCTCTATACCGATATCTTTTCCCTCAAGGAGGATGTCGCCGGGCTGGCCCGCTCGCTGCATGGCCGTTTCCGCCTCTCCATTATCAGCAACACTGATCCGCTGCATTATAACTACATCGTCGGACGGTATCCTTTTTTCAGCCTTTTTGAAAAGCCGGTGACCTCCTTTGGGGCCGGTTTATTAAAGCCCGATCCCGCCATCTACGCCTTTGCCCTGCGTGAGCTGGCGGTCGAACCGGAAGAGGCGCTCTTTATCGATGATCTGGAGGAGAACGTCGCGGGGGCCCGGCAAGCGGGCATGCGCGTCCTGCATTTCTCCGGAGCGGAGACCCTGCGGTTGCAGCTCGACGGTCTGCTGCCGCCCGGACAAGGCCAGTGATTTTTCCGAACAGTTGAACCATCAAAACCAGTTTTAAAGAGGAGGCGTACAATGTCGTTGGCGATCAATGGTGGAACCCCGGTGCGGACGATGCCTTTTCCGGTCTGGCCGGTCTGGGGAGACGAGGAAATCGAGGGGCTGACCAGGGTCATCAAGAGCGGTAAATGGGGAAGGCTGGCCGGCAAGGAGAGCGAATGTTTTGAGAAACAGTTCGCCGAGGCCCATGCCGCCAAACATGGCATTGCCATCAACAGCGGCACCACCGCCTTGCGCATCGCCCTCACCGCCGCCGATGTCGACGCCGGCGACGAGGTCATCGTTCCCGCCTACACCTTTATCGCTACGGCCAGCGCTGCCGTCGAGGCCGGCGCCGTGCCCATCTTCGTCGATATCGACCGCGACACCTACAACATCGATGTCCGGCTCATCGAGGCCGCCATCACCCCGCGCACCAAAGCCATCATGCCGGTCCATTTCGCGGGACGCCCGGCCGACATGGATGCCATCATGAAGATTGCCGCCAGGCACCATCTCGTCGTCATCGAGGACGCCGCCCAGGCCTGGGGTTCCGCCTGGAAAGGCCGTCCGGTCGGAGCTATCGGCGCCGCGGGCTGCTTCTCCTTCCAGTCCTCCAAGAATATCAACTGCGGCGAGGGGGGGATCATCCTCACCAACGACGATCTCGTCGCCAAATTCGCGCGCTCCCACCACAACTGCGGGCGCAGCGAGGACGGACTCTGGTATGAACATTTCTACTTCGGCGGCAACTATCGCATCACCGAGTTCCAGTCCGCGGTCCTGCTCGCCCAGTTCGGGCGCTACGAGGAGCTCAAGGCGATCCGGCGGGCCAATCTGGACCTCCTCAATGAGCTGCTCGGCGGCATCGAGGGGATCTCACCGCTGCCGATGCAGGAGGAGGTGACCAGCCACTCCTGCCACCTCTATATTTTCCGCTATGACAAGCGCGCCTTCGCCGGCAAGTCGAAGCAGCTCTTCATCGATGCCATGCGCAAGGAGGGCATCCCCACCAGCCCGGGCTACTCGATCCCCCTTTACAAGCAGCCGGTCTTTATGAACAAATCCTTCGGGCCGCGCGGCCGCAAGGTTGATCTGCCCGTCGATTATGCGAGCAACTTTTGCCCCGAGAGCGAAAAGGCCTGCTACGAGGAGGCGATCTGGTTCACCCAGAGCGTTCTGCTCGGCACCGAAGAGGATATGCAGGATATCGCCGCGGCCGTGCGTAAAATCCAGCTGCACGCGGATGAGTTGAAGGGATAGCAGGCGCAGCCGCCACTGGCGTCGCCGGACGCGGCGCTTCTTCCAGCCCGGAGGGCGGCGCCGTTTTTGAAAACCTATCTGCAGAGGCGCCGTCCGCCCAGGCCGGCGCTGTTAACACCTTTCGGGAGGAAGTGCATGTACCAGCTTGCTGTCAGATCCGGATTTTCCGCGGCCCATCGTCTGGCCTACTATCCCGGCGCCTGCGAGCGCCTTCACGGCCACAACTGGAAGGTCACCGCCACGGTCGCCGGCGAGGAACTGGACCAGCTTGGCATGGTGATGGATCTGATGGTCCTGCAGACCATCCTCGATGAATGCCTGCATCAATTCGACCATCGCATGATCAATGAGGTGGCGCCGTTCGATCAGACCAATCCAACCTCGGAAAACCTCGCCCGTTACATCTTTGGCTGGATGAAGAACAATCTTCCAGCCAAGGCCAGGGTGGTCAGCATCGAGATAGCGGAAAACGATGATTTCTCAGTAATATACAGTGAATGAGGGGCCGAAAGGTCAAAGGCCCCGATCCGACGGGAGCAGTCATGGATGAGTTGAAGCGCGGCCAGCGCGAAATACTGGAAGCAAAACTTGAGGTCTTTGAGAACAGGTATCCCGGCCGGGATTATGTCATCACCATCAGCGATCCCGAGTTCAGCTGTCTCTGTCCGCGGACGGGCTATCCGGATTTTGCCACGGTTGAAATCCGCTATGTGCCCGATCAGTACTGCCTTGAGCTGAAAGCCCTCAAGCTTTACATTAACAAGTTCAGGGATCGCGGCATTTTTCACGAAGAGGCGGTCAACGAGATCCTCGAGGCCCTGGTAGAGGTTTGCCGGCCGCGCTGGATGGCGGTACACGGCGATTTCAATCCGCGCGGCAATATCCACACGAGAGTGGATGCGGAGTATAAGGCGCCCGGCTTTGATAAAAAAAGGCTTGCTTCTGGCTATTAATTTTGTAAATTCACTATATAAGACTATTGAACGGCAAACACGAAGCAAAATGAACCCTTCTCGCTACATCTTTCCCTTTTATTACCACCTTTTTGGCGGTCGGAGCGGATAACAAGCCCGGTGATCAGTTCGCCGGCGTCATTATCCGCCCACCAGCTCACACCTGGTGGGTTTTTTTTTGGAAGGAAATGAACATGAATCTATCATCC
>Ga0209717_1000435_pt1 | contig 51615 bp, 62 predicted proteins | sample AD_UKC048_MetaG_FD_184418 | JGI IMG/M metagenome (GOLD analysis project Ga0209717, IMG submission 184418) | Active sludge microbial communities of municipal wastewater-treating anaerobic digesters from USA - AD_UKC048_MetaG (SPAdes) (version 2) | ecosystem: Engineered > Bioreactor > Anaerobic >...
CAGCCATCTGCCATACGCCGGTTAAGGCAAGCATAGGAACGGTTATTAAAAGCCCGTAACCAAGAAAAGTAAATACCCAGTAACCTTTTGTTTTATCGGCAAAGTATCCCGATGCCAGCCTTAAAGCATAGCCTACAAATTCGCCTATGCCCGCTATTAACCCCACCATTGCCGCGTTGGCTGACAGGGTTTTTAAATACGGCCCGTTCACGCTTCTGGCGCCTTCATATATAATATCGCCAAGAAGGCTTACAAAACCGAAAAATATTACAAGCTGAAAAGCCCTTTTTAAATCTTCCGGCATTTCAGTTTTTGTCATCTTCAGGTTTCTCCTTTTTAATAAGTATAATACCTATAAGCGGTGGTATCCAGCAAAGGTTTGCTGCTATAGTCTCCACTGCCGAATAAATTTGTGTGTCCGGTTTAAACCCAAGCAGCCTTACGCCCAGCAGTCCTGCAGGTACTATTGCAAGGACAAACAATCCGGCAATCATAACCGGATTTTTTATGTACGCCTTAAAACCCCCGGATACATTGCCTTCTTTTTTGGCAAAATACATAAAACCTGAAACGCTTGCGCCCATCTGGTCGGACAGCGCGTAAAAATAAGGTATGTAAAAAGCCTGCACGCCAAGCACGTCAACGCCCAAAAGCCTGCTTGTAAAATCTATTATCCAGGGAAGCGCCATGCCGAAAAATTTGCCCCAGCCGTATGCCTGAGCAAGCGACATTGCTTTGCCCTGAATTTTTTTCTTTATCGCGAATATTCCTTCAAAGATGCTTTCCCCTTCACCGGAAAATGTGCGCACCAGCCAGTTGCCCACGGCATTTAACGGCATGCCTAAAAAATCCAAAACAGCGCCAAGCGCAAGCCCTATCCCATAACCGGATAAAGTATAACCAATCATTTCCTTAAATTCTTCCCTTTCATCTTCACATGCGCATCCGCATTCCTCTTTTATTTCACCGCACACTATAGTTCTCCTTAATTTTTTATTACAGCTAATACTAACCTGACGGTACAATACAGGACAATAATCCAGATTATGCCGATTATTACTGCCGCGGCCATGCCGGCTTTTGTGTTTATTTTATTTTTACCGGCTCTAGCCAGGCTTTCTTTAAGAACCGGTTTTGGTATCATTTTCATCACGGCATAAATACATGCCGGCAATATTATTACGTCATCAAGATATCCCAGCACCGGTATAAAATCCGGTATCAAATCAACCGGGGATAAAGCATAAGCGACGGTAAGAATTCCAAACACGCGCGCGTACCACGGCGTCCTTGGATCCTTAATGGCAAAATAAAGCGCTGAAACGTATAATTTTAACCGTTTCAGTCTGCGTTTTATTGAAAACTTCTTTTTCATAAATTTTCCGTTCAGCGCTTTAATCGTCCGCGTGTGTCGAACCGTCATACGGTTCCACATGCACAGTGGTGTTGCAGACTTTGAATAATTCCTTCATTTTATGTTCTATTTTAAGCGTCAGCCCGTGCGATTCATCAACAGTCATCTGGCCGTCAACTTCAATATGCATGTCTATGAAAATCGTGGAACCGGACTGCCTTGTCCTTATCCTGTGGAAATTTTTAATCTGTCTGAATTCCTTTAAAGCGCTTTCAATTTTTTTGATTTCATTATCTTCAAGCCCTTTGTCTATTATCTGGTGAGTGAGCGTGTAAGAAAGCCTTAAAAAGATGCCCAAAACCCAGACACCCACAAATATGGCTGCCACAGGGTCTATCCACCATTTTTTTGTGATACTCAGCACGATAAGGGCCAGCGCTATGCCCAGCGAGGTGATGACATCGGCGCGCAGATGCTCTCCGTCCACTTCTATCCCGACCGACCTTAACTGCTTTCCTTTTTTTATAAGAAACTGTGAAACAAAAAAATTGATGATTCCGGACACGATCATGACCGCGATGCCTATTTCCACCATCTGCGGCTCTGACTTATGAATGAATTTTTTTACTCCTTCATAAATAATTCCGGCGCCGACCAGAAAAATAAGGACATTTTCAATCCATCCGGTTATAATTTCAATCTTTCCGTGGCCGTACGGGTGTTCTTTATCCGCGGGTTTTAACGACTGCTTTACGCCTATATAAGCGACAACGGACGCCAAAAGGTCATTTGCGGAATGAAGCGCCTCCGCCACTATGGAAACAAGCCCTGTCATCCATCCGACTATCAGTTTGGCTATTACAAGGAACAAATTAGAGCCGATGGATAGAAGTATTATCCTTTCTTTTTCTTTTTTATGTTCTGATTCAATACTGTTTTTTTCCATATCAGCCACAATATCATCTGCATGTTCTTCTGTGTTTTTCATCCCGTTTACCCCGCAATTTTTTACTTTCTTAAAGCATTTGCTAAAAGGCCCCTTATATAACTGTTATTAAGGGAATAATAAACCATATTACCTTCATTTTTTCGCGTTACTATTTTTAAATCCCGCAGTTTTCTCAGCTGATGTGATGCCGCGGAAATTGTAAGCCCTAGTATGTTGGATATATCGCATACGCAAAGCCTCTCTTCCAGAGAAAGCGCGAATACTATTTTTGCCCTTGTCTTATTGCCAAGTGCTGAAAAAATCACTATTATGCCCTTTATAACAGAGTCTGAAGGCATAATTTTTTTTAGTTTTGTTACCTTTTTTTTGTCAATACTGCATACATCGCATGTGTCTTTTAAACGGTTTTTTTTCATTTTTCCAGTCACACTTTAATATTCTATTTGAACGATTGTTCAAATAGAATATTAACATTTTTATTATTATCAGTCAATACTGCTTTAGGTATTATTTTGCGCCGGATCTTTTTAAAAGGTCTGCAATAGCCGTATCTTTTATCTCATTTACCGCCCTTGACAGGGCAGTACCTTTATAATTATCCGTAATATTAAGGTCTGCGTGTACGGCAATCAGCGCTTTTATCATTTCAGTATTTTTATTTTCAACGGCGCGCATGACGGCAGTTATACCGTCAAGGCCGCGGGAATTAAGGTCAGCTTTGGCCGAAATAAGAAATTTTACCGCGCCTGTGTGGTTATGATAAGCGGCCCATACTATGGGTGATATTTTATCACGGTCGCGGCAATTGACGTCTGTCCCCTTTTTAACGCACTCTTTTAAAGCGTTAATATCCCCGGCTTTTGCAGCTTCAAATATATCCATATCGCTCCTGCAGGTTTTATTTACCCCTGTGCTATAATCGCCTGAGCCCTGTCTGCCTGATTTGGAAGCAGGTCTGCCGGCACTTTTTCTTTGCCAAGTTTTCTGGATACCATAAGCCTGGCACAGTTTTCAAAATCACCCCTGCAGAATTTTTTTTTGTAAATTTCCGCTGTTGCCGGCAGGTTCGCCATCCTGTCGTTAAAGAAAGAGCATTTTTCAAGATTCGCGCAGTCAGCCATAAGCCACCCCCATATCAATTTTTACGCCGGTATAATTATACTATACTTAAAACGCCTCTGTAAACACATCCGCCTGCCAGGTATAGCCCGGCATGTAGTCCGATGTTTTTTTGATAAACATCATAATATCGCTTTGTTTTATGTCAGTGGCGCCCGCGTCAGGGTCAAGGATTAAAATTTTTATTTTGCCCTCTTTTTTCTCTTCATTTTTTTCAAACAGCGCCACTGTGGCCACAGAAGCGCTGAATTTATATAAAATAAGCTCCCAGGGCATTTTATATGTATAGTATTCTTTTGCAAGGCCTCCCGGGCAGCACACCTTTAGACTGTGCATTCCGGTGGCCGGCCCTATGACGCCGTCATAATACAGCTGAAATTTTAACTCTTCGGGAAACGCAGCCATTTTTTCTGATTTTACATCCGCGGCAGAGGCAGGCGGCTTTTGCGGCGCTGTATTTTGTTTCATGGAAAGCATAATGGCCGTAAAATCCAGTATTACCAGTATTAAAAAACCGGCTGCCATATTACGCAAAAAATTATCTTTTATTTTTGGCGCAGGGGCGTTATTATCTGCTGTTTTTCTACGCGCTTTCTTTTTCATTCCCTCACCTTTATTTCTCCCCTTACGTTCTTTTCCGGCCTGTGCTTTTTAATAACCCTAAAAAGCCCGGAAAGGCCGTCTTCAACTTTTTTCCTGTCGTTTTCCGAATCCATCCACACCCTGAAAATTACCGTGTCTTTCTGCGCGCTGTCATCTTCAAGGGTCACATAGGCGTTAACGCCCGGCCCAAAATCATAATCCATAATTTCTTTTTCTGTTTTAAGTGAATATCTGTAATCCTGCGAACCGTCATTGTTTATTACCTTTAAAACGTATACGCCCCTGTCTGTCCTTTTTTTGCCGTATTCATAATATTCAAAAGTCTTTTTCCCGGATTCAATTTTATCCCCTGCCGGGATTATTTCTGTTTTTTCTATCGGGTAAGTGTATAAATCAGCGCGGGTGACGCGGTTTTGCCTGTTAATATAAAACAGTATTAACGTAATCATGGCCGCGGTTAAAAACAGCGCGGCGATGTAAGGAAAAACATTCTTCTTTTTTAACCTGTTTTTCTTTGCCTGTTTTAAAGTCATACTTTACCGCCCTTTTAAGGTTAAAAAAAAAGCCGCGTTTGTTAACGCGGCTTTTTGCTGTATTAGTGTTTCATCTTTCTTCAATCAGCTTTCCTTCATTATAAACCCGGACTTTTTCAAGCTTTTGGTCTTCTCCGTAAAACAGCCACTCGCCGTGCATAAGGCCGTTTTTATAAAAACCCGTGACAGAGACCCTGTCTTCGTCGCCCTTAAGCTCCCTGTAACTTCCGTTCATTATCCCGTCCGTAAGTTCAAATTCCCTGGTGATAAATGTTTCAGGGCATGCTTCCATAAAAGAACCGTTGGCAAGATACGCGCCGCCGCTGTCTTTTTTGCAGCCGCCGCACCCGCCGTTTTTATCCTCACTCACCCTTTTCACCTTTGTGCTGTGCTTCTTTTTTTTCCCTGAATACCGCCATTGCTTTGTTGATGGCTTCTATGAAGCCTTCCACGTGGTCTTCAAAAACAAGGACCGTATCCTGCCTTAGCCTGCCGTTGTCATTGCGCGTCTGAAGTATTACAAGCGCGCTGTCGCCTGTTTCGGTTTTCTGCATACCGAAAGAATAAGTCCTTTTTGCCGCGTCAAATTTTCCTATTTCCACAAAATCTTTTGCCGGGCCGCTGTGTTTTTTGTGCTGGTTAAAAGGTTTATAAGGGGGTTTCCCCTGCTGAGTGTAATCTTTTTTTCTGTCATTAAAATATTTTTTCTTTGCCCCGTCGCGTGAAAAACCCGCGGTGTTGCCGTCACGCCCGAAGCCGGCTGTGTTGCCGTCCCTGGAAAAACCGGTGTTGGTCCTTCCGTATGAACCTGTGGTGCCGCCGTATCTTTTTGCCCCGCCGCCGGTATTGCCTGAAGCCGGCCTTTCATGCGAAGTCAATCTTGTTGTGTAGTTTGTGTTTCCACCTACATACCTGCTTGTGCTTGAATCGCCAGTTTTTTTTCTGTAAACTCCGGACATTATGTCTCCTTTGTTGGTTATCACGGGCCCCAAGATGATTGTGTCACGTGATGATTATGAGATTTTTCCCATGTTTGATAAAGTTATTGTAGCATATCGGATTTTTTTTTCAACAGTATTTTGTGCCTGTCAGAAATTTTATCGTTTAAATTTGCGGCTGTGTAAAACCTGCGCCGGTAATTACCTTAGGATTAATTTGCCCTTGCAGAGCCCCCGTTTGGTTCTTTTAACTCTATCACGTGGTCTTCATATGCCATCTGCAGGATTATTTCTTCCTGCTGTTCATCCGACATAGTTGAAAACAGAATCCTGTTTTCCGGCTCCATAAGCGAAAGCAGCGACTGTTTTGCAATCCTTATGGTTTCGTTTTTTTGAGGAGAGTTTAAAAGCTGTTTTTTTGAAATCTGATTTCCCATTACATCCCCCTTTTTTTTAATAATTAAAGTATAGCAGCGCCGGAGGCTGTAATCAAGTTTTGTAAAAGTATGGTTTCACTTTATGAAAACGGTAATTCCGGCGTTTACGTATATTCCGGAATATTCCAGTTCCTGCGTGTCTTTTGTGCCGTTATTGACTTCAAGGACATTGCCGCTTTTTATGTTTCCTGACACGCTCCCTGACATATGCCTGTATCCGGCTCTTATGCCGAAACCAAGGTTTTTTTCAACAAAGTATTCGCAGCCCGCCTCTGCGTGGGCGCCGAACATAATCCCTTTATAATCAACGTCGGCATAATCCAGCTGCGAACCGTCGGGATTAAACCACTTTGTTTTGGCGTAATTATCCACGGAAAAAGAGATGCCCGCGTCCGCGGCGGCGTAAAAAAGAAATTCGTGTTCATAAAGGCGTTCTTTAAAATACTTCCTTAATCCGATTCCGGTGTAGGCGCAGTCATATTTGACCGTATTTTTCATAAGCGTGCCGCCGCCCGGGTAATTTACTTCGTTATAATCCTCTTTCATAAAGATAAAATTTGACCTGATGTAAGGCGCCCATCCGCCGTCAAAAAAAACGCCGGCGTCAAGTCCAAGGTTTAAATCCGAATTTATGCCCTTTAATTTTGTATCAAATCCCATTGCCTCGTAATATATCTGCGCGTCATCCATACCGTCATTGAAAACCGACATGCGCGCCGCTGACCATCCGCCGTACATGTCTATGAACACGCCCGCGTTTAAGGAAGCCGCTGCAGCAAAAAACACGGCAAGGAAAGTTATTTTTTTCATTTTTTTCCGCCTTTACTTATTTATAAAAACGGCTTTATTATACATTCAGCGCCTGATATTTGCTATACTCAATTCATGCGCGTTAAAATTATAGATACAAAAGAAGGGCTTGATAAAGCCGTACAGAAGATGAAAGATGAAACCGTATTGGGCCTTGATACGGAAACAAGGCTGTATGGAAACCCGCCGGAGCTGTGCCTTATTCAGATGGCCACAAAAACAGAGTGCTGGCTTATTGACCCTTTGGCAATAGAAGATATTTCTCCGTTAAAAGAAATTCTGGAAAACCCCGGCATTATCAAAGCTATACATTTTGCCAATTTTGAACGAGCCGTGTTAAAACCTTTCGGCTTTGAACTGCGCGGCGTTTTTGACACATGCACCAATTCAAGAAAACTGCGCGGCAAACCCGCGTGCGGCGGCCATAATTTAAAGGACGTAAGTTTAAGGGAACTTGGCATTGTAATGGACAAATCATACCAGCGCGCTGACTGGACAGTAAGGCCGCTGACCAAAGGCATGAAAGACTACGCCGCCCTTGACGCCATTGTGCTGGTGAAGCTGTATGAGATATTTAAAGGGCTGAAACCTAGAAACTGATGTTTGGATGGTCAGATGGTTGGAAGGTTGGCAAAACCGACCCTCCGACCTTCCGTCCCTCTGTCCCTCCGTGCATCCGTCCCTCCAACATATTCCCCTTGCCAATAAAATTGCTATATTATAATATATAAGTGTGTATCAATCATATATGGAGGAGGTTAAACATGCCTGAAATAACCTGGGACGTCAAAAAGACTCTTGGAATCATCGGCGAAGGCAGCGGCGGATGGAAAAAAGAGGTAAATATTGTTTCATGGAATGAACGCGCGCCAAAAATAGACATAAGGCCGTGGGACGGGGAACACAAAAAAATGGGAAAAGGCATCACTTTAAGCAAGGATGAAGTTTTAAAACTTAAGGAAATATTAAACAGCCTTGACATGGATACAATTGAAATAGGCTGACACGCCTTAAAGGGGAACTTAAAAAATGCCGGTTATAATCAAGGCCGAAGGCAATATATGCGATGACGGTTCGGACGCGATAGTGTCGGACGTATGCTGTTCAGGCGCGCCAAACGGGCCGCTGCACAAACAGTTCGCGAAACGTTTTCCCATCAACGAAGAAAAATACAAAAAAGCCTGTTCTGAAGGAAAGATAAAACCCGGAAGGATTTTTTCAACAACCGAAGGCGATATGTTCGGGGCGTGGCACATATTAAACTTTCCCACCCGTGTAAAACCCGGAGAGGCTTCTTCCGAAGAACTTATTTCATCCGGCCTTGATGACCTTATAAAACAGATTAAACTTTATAAAATTAAGACAATTGCAGTGCCCGCACTTGGATGCGGCGCCGGCAAAATGAAGTTTGAACAGATACAGCCGCTTATTGAATCAAAACTTGGGGCAATTGAAGGGCTTACGGTTTTTCTTTACAAATAGTTCATCTGAACTTCCTTTTTAACTGTCTTTTATTCTTCCGGGCATCCGGGCTTTCTCACTGCAGGGCTTGGGTGTATTTTTTCAGTGCGCGCCGTAAATTGGTATGCTTGCATTCAAATAAGTTTGAATTCAACAGGCATGTTAATTCATTGGCAATCGTGTACCCGCGGCACATACGTGTATGCCGTCCCCTAACACTTGCGCTCGTAAACTCGCGCAAGCCCGGGGATTTCCGCTTCGCAGGCTCGCTCCAACCGTTGCATTAAACCGCCCCTGCCGCATATATAGTATGTTAGCGCGGCACACACTGAAAAAACACACCCAAACCCTGTTTTAAAATCTGCGGCAACTCTTACGGGTTTATGTTTTGATATTTAACTTACTGTTTGTTTTTACTTACCAGCTGCATCATATTTAAACCTGTCGCGGGGTCAATGTCCTTTATAGCATTTACGCCGGTTATTTCAGTTACCATCGCCTCAATTACGTTGAATATTTTCGCGTCAGAGCGTACGCAGCCCATTTTTGATTTTTCGCCTTTGCCGAAATTGCCGTGAATGTGCACCTGCGGCTCTTTCTTTTTATTTAAAAAAACAGAGCCCGTGCCGAAAACTTCCCAGCCGTCTTTTACCTGCAGCATATTGGGAACCGGCGGATTAACGGGTTTCTTGGGCCCTGCCGCCATTTTTGCTTTTACAACCGCTCCCAAAAAAACAAAAAACGCGCATTTAACCTTCTCTTTTTTTATGAATACCTTTATCTGCTCCAAGAAATCATCGTTGTTTTCAAACTTTAAAAGATAAACCCTGCCCTGTTTTCCCTGCGCGTATTTCATTATTCCTCCGTGGTATCACCTTAAGACGGCGTTTAAAAACTTTTCCGCCAGCTTCAGGTGAAATTCATTTTTATCGTCAAACTTTTTTATATCCATAAGCGCTTTAAGCACGGCGTGCTTTATTTTTACCCGTTTAAGGCTTATTATTGAAAGCAGCATGGCTGATGATATTATATCGGCGGGCCCGCCCATTCTGTCAATTGCAGGCATATCAGGATTATTTATTCCGGATAAAACGTTATATGAATCAGCCGCATTTTTTATATTTTCCGGCTTTCCCTCTTTTATTGCTTCATCCATAAATTTATACGCGCGCGCCGTTTTTTCTTCCGCGGAGTATTCAGGCATATAATAATAAACAATGTATTCCATGGCTTCAGATGGGCTGTTAAAGGGTAAAAAAGTGATTACCGGCGTCATTGCAGCGCCCGGTTCGCCTTTTGGATAATAATACAATAAAGCGTAAAATTTATCCGCGGACAGCCTGACTCCCCCGGCATTTAAATCTTTCCCGTGATTCTCCCATTTTTTCCTTAACGCTTCCCTGTCAATCACTCCCAGACTCCGCCGTCTTCCGTGCTGTCTTTTCTTCCCGGTTCATCCGGATTGTATTCATAAAGTTCGGGATTGCCGCTGTTTAAATCCGCCTGCTGTGTTTCAAAAAACAGCCCTGCCGTAATAAAGAAAGCGTCTGTCCTGCCGCCGTCATACCTGCCGTTAAATGACGCCGAAATTATAATTTCAGCGGCCCCGGCGCCTTCAAATTTAAACGCCTCCGTGGATACAAACGCTGACAGGGCGTATTTTTCCATCCCTGAAATTTTTCTAAGCCCTTTTATATCTTCATTTTCATAAAGCGCGGAAAAAGAAATTCCGGCGGCTTGGTTCAGCCCGAACAGCTGCGACAGGAAACAGCCGAAAGCAAAACCTGCTTCAAGCCCAAAGTAACCCGCGTCAGAAACATCATACAGCGGCGCGTCATAAACCGCGCCGTACATGCCGCCTGCTTTATCTCCGTTTTTTACAGCCGTGCCTGAAGCCGCCTTTACGGACAAAAAAGGCTGCGTAAAAAAACCGTCATTAATAAGCCTTACATGGGCTGAAACGCCGTGAATGAAGGCGTATGATGACTTATAAAGCGGAAACGACGGGGAGTAGCCCGCGCCAAAGGAAATTTTTTCATCCGAGTACGTGACGGCCGCCGCGCTGCCGCAGAATGACGTTAAAATCATTAATACGGCGATTATTTTTCTGTTGCGGGTTGGATTTTTTATTTGTTTTTCTTCCTGTTATTTTTTTTAATTTTTTTCTTCGCTTCAGCCTGCTTTATCCTGCTCATTGCCTTTAATATCACAAACCTCATCCCGGGATATGATGATATGCTTTGCAGGGAAGGGTCCTTTATTCTGCCGTCAGTAAGCCCGCTTTCAATGGCGGCGGCAAGCGCTTCCCTTTCCATTGTATCCCTGCCTGTCACTTTCAGCCCTCTCTTAAACAGGTCTTCCGCAATTATAAGGTCGCCGTTTGATACGGCAAACACCAGCGAACCGAAAAGTTTGTCCTTAAACGCGGACTGGCACACAAGAAAACCCGACATCAGGTCGTTTGTATCATCCGCGCCTTCAAGCATAAGCGTTTCCATCATTAAACTGTCCGCGTATGCCGCGGCCCAGTCAAGCGCCGAATAGCCGTTTTCATCCCTGGCGTTTATATCAGCGCCGGATTCAATAAGGTTTTCCGCCCTTTCGGAGTCGCCCTGTTTTACCGCTATCATAAGCTGTTCGTTTAATGCTTTACCCATTTATGCTCCCGCCGGCGTTGTTCTGTTTTCCCTTACCCTGCCGGTTTTTAGTTCGCGCGTTAAAAACATGCTTTCATCTTCGCCTTCGGCTTTTATCCTTGGATTAATCCGCCCGTTAAGCCTGATTATTACGCCGTCCCTTGAATTTTCCACCGCTTTTTTGAGGTCGCTTAAAAACTTCTGCGCTTTTTCCTCGGAAAGGTATATGTTGGGAGTTTCCGGCAGCACAAGAAATTCCGTGGGCTGAAGCACAAAAAGGTCAAGCTCCAGTTCCACTTCCGAACGGTCAACTTTTTTTTCTGATTCAGTGTCCATCAGCAATACCTTCCGTTTCTTTTCATTTTACATCCGCCGTGAAAGTTTTTCAACACCAATAAAATATAAACCTTATATTACTGGCCATCAAACCTGCCGGTGCTTCTTCTGTCGCCAAGAGCCTTTTTCATTTCTTCATTCCTTGCGTGGTCAAAAGCCGTCATTCCGCCTTCATCTTTGTCTCCCGCATCCGCCCCGGCTTCAAGAAGTTCTTTAACTGTCTGAATATACCCTTCCTTTACCGCTTCAAGCGGCAGGTTATGTTCAGTGTGGCTGCTGCCGTCTTTTTCCCATTTGTCCGTATATACTTTTACCACATCCAGATTGGATTCGCCCACAGCTTCCATCAGGGCCGTATAGCCGTACCTGTCTTTTTTTTCCACGTCAGCGCCAAGATTGATAAGCTCCCTTACGGCGTCCGGAAAACCTTTAAGGGCGGCTATCATAAGCGGCGTTTTGCCCCAGAAACCCTGCACGTTTACATCAGCGCCGGCAGAAGCAAGTTTTCTTATTATAAGCGGATTCCCCGAAAGCGCCGCGAATATCATCGCGCAGTCGTCATATTTATTTTTAACCGAAGTGCCGGCGCCGGCGTGAATAAGCTCTGTTACTATGTCGGCATGCCCCTTGCTGCACGCGTAAATAAGCGCTGTTTCAGAGACCTTATTTACGGCATTGACATTTGCCCCCTTTGCAATCAGTTTTCTGACCACCCTGGTATTCCCTTTTTCCGCGGCGATGATAAGCGGTGTGTTGCCGAATTTATTGACGGTATCAATATTTTCCATATTGTCAATAATCTCCCCTGCTATTTCATAGTTCCAGTTCAGAATGGAAAATACCAGCGGAGTATTGCCCGAAGCGTCGGTTTCCTTCAAAAGTTCTTTTTTATTCCTTGCGATAAAATTAATCTTGGCCGTATCTTCGGTGATTGCCGCCAGGATAACCTCTGAAAACCCGTTGATTCCGGCGCTTGCGCCTTTTTTTACAAGCAAATCCGCAATCCTGCCCCTTCCGGTATAAGCCGCTATTTTTAGAAGGTTGTTCCCGCTTTCATCTTCCGTGTCCGGATTTACCCCCTCTTTCAGGAGTTTTTCAACAAGATCAGTATTCCCGTTATTTACCGCGGTTAAAATCCTTGAAGACTTTTCATCCATTTTTTTCACCCCTTTTCTTTTACGCCTGCCCGTTAATTTCCGCCAGTTCCATTTCTTCAAGCATTGTTTTTATTTTTTCGCTGCCCGCGCAGCACAGCGGCGTTTTGCCGTCATTATCCTTAGCTTTTAACGAAGCACCCGCTTCCAGCAATAAAGCAGCCGCTTTCATGTTGCCGTATTCCGACGCCACCATAAGCGCTGTCCTGCCCCTGTCCATTTTCACGTCAGGTTCAGCGCCTGCTTTTAACAGCCTTGACACAGCCGCGTTGTCGCCCTGCGCGGCCGCCAGCCCAAGCGGCGTGGCGCCAAGCTGGTCTTTGGCGTTTAAGTCGGCTCCGGCTTCTATTAACGCCTGCGTTATCGCGCCGTAATTTTTCATGACTGAAATATGCAGCGCGGTTTTATTCCACAGCCCCCTGCTGTTGACATCAGCCCCGCCTTTGATCAGCTGCTTTATTGATTTAAGCCTTCCGTTTATGGCACAGCTTAAAAGCGGGGTATTGCCGTGCCTGTTGATTATATTTACTTTTGCGCCCGCGTTTATTAAAAGGGCCGTTATCCTTGAATGGCCGTTTGCCGCCGCAAGCGAAAGCGGCGTTTCGCCGTTTTTATCCGAAGCATTTATGTCAGCTTTCGGATTATTCATTAATAACATTTTAACAGTCTCTATTGACCCTTTTTCACAGGCCGCCATCAAAGGGGTGCTTCCGCTGCGGTTTTTTACATCGGGATTCGCGCCTTTTTTAAGAAGCATTCCGGCTGCAAAAGAGTCGTTATATATGGCGGCAAAAGTAAGTTCGGAATTTCCAAGGGAATCCTGCTTTAAAAGCTCTTTTTTATTGTTGCTGATTATGTTTATTATTTTCCGCCTGTTCCCAAGCGCGATTGCCGTGGCAAGTTTTCCAAAACGTTTTTTTTCCGCGTAAGAGGCGTGTTTTAACATTAAAGAGGCAAGCGGCCTGCTCCCTGAATATACGGCAAAATATACAGCTGACCTGCCTTTGGAATCCCTTGAATTTACCGATGCCCCCTGTTTAACAAGCGCCCGCGCGCTGTCATAATCCTTTTTCATTATTGCTTCAAAAAGCTTATTTTCCAAATCTCCCATACAAAAGCCTCCGGTACTGCTTTCAAAAAACTTCCCGGTAAAGTTTCAGCCTATTGTAACGCAGTTTTTTTCAAGGTGTTTGCTGTAATACATAAGCGAGTCCGCCCTTGTTATTAAATCGCCTATTGATTCGTTCCTTTTGGCTATTGTGGCGCCTATGGACACGGTGACTTTTATTTTTTTGTCCATGTATTCTATTTGTGTCTCTTCCACAAGCGCGCGCAGTTTTTCTGCTATTATAAAAAGCGCCCTTCTGTCAACGTCGGAAATAACGGCTATAAATTCCTCCCCTCCCCATCTTCCTATAAAATCATGCTCCCTGATATTGTTTATAAGCGTCCTTGCAATCATCCTTAAAGCGCGGTCGCCGGCTTCATGGCCGTATTCGTCGTTAATCTTTTTAAAATCATCCGCGTCCACAAAAAGCAGTCCAAAATCTTTTTCCCACGCGTATTTCGCAAGTTTCTGCAGTTTGACGTTTACCTTTATTTCCGTGTATCTTCTGTTGCCCACGCCGGTCAGTGAATCAATAAAGACAAGCTGTTTTAATTTTTCAAATTTCTGGAATGCCTCCACTTTGGCAAGGTTGTCCGTAAAAATTTCCACGGCTCCGTTTATTACGCCGTTTTCATCGGCAATGGGGCTGATATTGGAATCAACAGGTATCCTGAACCCTTCGCTGTGCTTTATATAAGCCTCTTCCTGCACAAGGCGGTTGTCATTTATAGCTTTTAAAACCGGGCAATCCTGGTCATTGCACAGGTTTTTGCCTTTCATATCAAGGTGCACAACCGCATTATCCCAGCAGTGCTTTCCAATGACATCTTTGGCCTGATAACCTGTTATTTTTTCGGCCGCATTGTTCCAGTATGTAATTACCCTGTCTTTGTTGACAAAGTACACGCCTGTGAAAAGGCTGTCAAAAACAGCCTTATAATTGTCAGTTTTATTGATTTCATCCATGGCTTAAGCCCCCTTAAGCATCAGTAAGTATATAGACAGGAACAATAAAAGTCAAGGAAGGCGGATTTTTGTTTTGTTATATTTTTCAGGTCAGGCAAAATACTTTACAAAACAGCGTTTTTCCCTGTTAAATACAGGGTTTTTAAAACAACAAGCCGGCAAAACAGGCGCTATTTAAACTCCTCAATTACCTGCTTTACTTCATTAAAATGCTCTTTGTTTTCAAACACTGAAAACAGGCTGTAGAATAAAGGCACAACAAACAGTGTGAATAAAGTTGATACAATCACGCCGCCTATTATTACAACAGACATCGGTATCCTTGATTCGGCGCCGGGCCCAAGAGCCAAAGCCGGCGGTATTGCGGCGGCTATAGTGGCGACAGAGGTCATAATAATGGGGCGCAGCCTTAAAGGGCAGGCGTACAGTATGGCTTCGCGCGTGGCCATGCCCTGCTCGCGGGCGTGAATGGTAAAATCAACAAGTAAAATAGAATTCTTTTTTACTATTCCCATAAGAAGGATTATGCCTATCGCGCTGTAAATATTAATAGTATTGCCGCTTATAAACAAAGCTATTAAAGCGCCCGTTAAACTGAAAGGAAGCGCCATAAGAACAGTAACGGGATGCACCAGACTGTTAAACTGAGAAGCAAGCACCATATAAGAAATTAAAATACCCAGAAAAAGGGCAATTGCAAGGCTTATAAACGTATCACTGAAACCTTTGGTGCTGCCGGAAGTTTTTACCGTATAACCTTCAGGTATTATTTCTTTTGCCTTTTTTTGAGCATACGCTATTGCCTCACCCTGTGAACTTCCGGTGGCCACATTGGCATATACGCGCACAGCACGCTCACGGTCCTGCCTTGTAATAGAAACCAGGGTTTTTTCTTCCACAAAATCTGCCACTTCGGAAAGTTTTATCATTTCCCCCCTGCTGTTACGAAGCATAAGATTTTTTAACTTTTCCGCGTTTTTTCTTTCTTCAGGTTTATATTGCACAATTATATCGTATCTTTTTCCGCCCCTGGTAAACTGTCCCGCGCTTATACCGCCATAAACTGATCCAACAGCAGTACCTATTGAACTTATGCTTACTCCGCGGTCAAAGGCTTTTTTTCTGTCAGGTATTATACGAAGTTCAGACATACCTGTCCTGTAATCCGTATCGGCATCTGTCATAAGCCCGCTTTTATCCATTTCTTCCGCAAGGGCAGAGGCATAACCTGAAAGTTTTTCCCATTCAGGCCCGGTTACAATAAATTCTACCGGATAACCCCGTCTTCCCGCACCCACGCTTACCACAGAAGGGTCCTGTATATTGGCGTTTCTTATGCCTTTTACCTGCTTAAATTCTTTTCTTAATACATCAGATAACTGTTGCTGGCTTAAGCGCCTGCCTGTGGCAGGATCAGCAGGCCTTTCTTTCTTATCAAAAAGAGATACAAACATAAATGCCGAGCCCGCTCCTATATTCGCGAAATACGCGGATACTTCCGGCCTTGATGTGACTATTTTTTCAATTTGAAGCATTGCTTTATCTGTAGCCTGCAAAGCAGAACCGGGAGCAAGCTGTACCCTTATTATCATTATGCCCACGTCCTGTGTCGGAGAAAATTCTTTTTTAACAGCCATCCCTAAAAAAAGCGAAATGCCAAAAATAAAAAATGCCGCAAAAACAACTTTTTTTCTGTGATTTAATGCGGTTTCAAGGGTTTTTGTATACCAATTCTTCAATACACCAAAAGGCTTATCTATTATACTGCCTTTATTTTTTGTCATTAACTGCGAACTTAACATGGGCGTTAAAGTAAGCGCTCCCAGAAGCGATATAGCCACAGCGGCCGAAATAGTTACGCCAAACTGAAACAGATACCTTCCTATCACCCCTTCCATAAAAATCACTGGAATAAATATGGCAAGTATGGCGACAGTAGCCGCCACAGCCGCAAATGTTATTTCGCGCGCGCCCCGTATGGATGACCTTATCTTTGATTCGCCGTTTTCAAAATGCCTGGTAATATTTTCCGCCATCATTATGGCATCGTCAACAACTATTCCTATCACAAGAGAAACAGCAAGAAACGTAAACGTATTAAGCGTGAAACCCATTACCCTCATCAGAAAAAACGCGCCCAATATTGACATTGGTATTGTAAGAAAAACGCTGAACGCCGAACGCAAAGAACCCAAAAACAGCCAGCAGACAAGGGAGGTAAGAATTACGGAAAGTAATATTACAAATATCATTTCATCCGCCGCTTCACGTATGAACTTTGTGCCGTCAGAACGTATTTCAAGTTCCAGGCCTTCGGGAAAATTTTTTTGTATTTCAGAGACTTTCTTTTTCACCCTCTCCGCAACCTGCACAGAATTTTCACCGCGCTGTTTTCTTACACCCAAGCCCACTGATTCTTTCCCGTCTGTCCTTGCAAGCCGTGTTAAATCTTCCAGTCCGTCTTCCACCTGCGCAACGTCTTTTATCCTTAACGTTTTCCAGATGGGAGAACCTTTTCTTGTGGGAATTATTATTGAAGCAAGTTCATCCACAGTTCCGGCTTCACCCATAACCCTTATGTTGGTTTCTCTGGCTCCATTATCAAGATTTCCGGCGGGAAACTCCCTATGACCCTGTTCAACAGCGCTGATAATATCTTCAGCTGTTATTTCATTTTGCGCCATTTTTTTTGTATCAAGCCATACCCTTACTTTTGGATCAAGATATCCTCCAAGTGATACTTCAGAAACCCCTTTAATGGTTGAAAAAGCGTCTTTAACATGATCCCTTGTATATTCCATTATAAATTTTTTATCGCGGCTGCCGGAAACAGACAGCCACATTATCGGCATATCTTCCGGATTACTTTTTGTTATTACCGGAATATCCGCGTCATCAGGAAGCCTTCTGACCGCCCTGTTTACGGTACTCTGCAGGTCCTGCAGTGCCGCGTCAATATCCCGGTCAAGGCTGAATGAAACAGTAACGTTTGACCTGCCACGGGATGAAGAAGACGTAATTTCTTCAACTCCTTCAACTCCAAGCGCCGCTTCTTCTATAATATCGGTTATTTCTTTTTCCATAACTTCCGGAGCCGCGCCTTCCCAGCCCGTGGAAACATTAAGTGTGGGAGCATCCACATCCGGCATCTGGCTTACACCAAGCCCGCTGTAGGCAATAAACCCGAAAAGCGCCACAGCCGCCATTATCATCCAGGCAAGAACGGGATTTTTTATGGAAAGGTCAGATAGCGTCATTTTGTACCCTCCATGCCTGCCGTGTATAAATCAAGAAGCATTGAATACTTTAACAGCATTGCGCTTTCCCTGTCATACGCGCGCTTTGAATCAGTTACATCCATCATTGACTGCAGCACTTCAAGGTTTGAAACATTTCCCAGATAATAATCGTTTTCCTGAGCCTTTGCGCTTTTTTCCGCCGCTTCATAGGCAAGTTTTAATATTTCCTTGCGTTTTAAAGAAGCCTGATAGTCATTGAATATCCCGCTGATTTTCAGTTTCATATACCTTTTAGCGTCTTCATAATCCTGTTCCGCCGCTTTTGCGGCTGATACCGCCGCCGCAGTCTGCGCTATTCTTGCACCGCCTTCAAAAATACTCCATTCCGCAAAAAGTGAGACCGAAGGGCCTGTGTATGTGTAATTATCTTCTCCCAGTTTATGCGAAGCCGATACGCTTACCACAGGCAGAAAACTTCCCGCCTGAGCCCATGCCGCGCGCTGCGCGTAATTAAATTTTTCTTTCTGCGACTGCACCAGCGGATTATTTTCAGCGGCGATATCAGCGTCAAAATCTGAAATTTGCGTGTTAACACATTCCGGAAGAATGAACTTTTCCGTTTCCACCCCTGCCATAAGGCTGATTTCATCTTTTATTTTCCGTAAGCTGTTTTCATACTGCACAAGCTGGGCATTCAGGGAATAATATCTGACTTCCGATGATGCAACCTCGCTTTTTCTTGCTTTGCCTATCGCTTCCCTTCTTTTTAATTCTTTCAGGCGTTTTTCCATAAGGTTGTACGATTCCAAATAATTATCCGTTTCCATGGCAAGAGACGCGCCTTCAAAATAAACCGAAATTGCCTCTTCCGCGGCCAGCATCCTTGAATATTGCGCGCTCTTCTCAAAAGAAGCTTCCATGCTTGTCCCGGCAAGGTAATAGTTGACCCTTGACAATCCTGAAAACAAAACCATCCTTGCGTTTAAATAAGTATCCCAGCCGTTGTCTTCAATTTTATCCCGGCCCGCAAGATAATAGCGGTTGTACCTTAAAGATACTGCGGGAAGCATATCGCCTATCGCGGCCAGCGACAGCATCTTCTGCCTTTGCAGATTTTCATCGGCTTTTTTAACTTCAGGGCTGTTATTAATTATTTTATTTATTACAGGAAGGCATCCGGAAAAATCCTCCGCTTTTATATAAGAAAAAAAAGGAATTAAAAAAAGTATCACAAACGCTGTTTTTTTCATAAATACCTTCCGATTTTTATATTAACGTTAAAATCTTAGTTTTGACGCATGTGGAATTATAAAGGTTGCCTAAGTTTAAGTCAATTAAGGCTTTAAGACTTCTTTGCGGATAACCTTCTTTTTTTCCTGTTTTTTGTTTTCCTGATTTTATTGATTCTATCCGTCCTTGAGCTGCGGCCTGTCCGGAGTTCTTCTATTTTGTCCACAAGCAGCCTTTTGGCAAGAAAACGGTTTATCTCCCTGTGGCGGGTCTCTTTGCATTTCACTTCCAGCCCGGTAGGCAGGTGTTTAAGATAAACGGCATTAGCGCTTTTGTTTGCCTTCTGCCCGCCCTTGTTTCCGGATGTCATGAATTTTTCAGTGATGTCCCCGTCTTTAATTCCAAGTAAGGTTATCTTATCAGCAAGCATCTTTAATTTGGCATCGCTTATCATTATAAAATTCTATTCCGCCCTTTTCATCATTTTTCTCGCGTCGCGCGCCATGGAATAAATCTCTTTATCCGTCCACGCGGACATTCCCCACGTTTCAAGCGCGTTTTCATAATCGCCGTCTTTGTAAAAAAGTTTTCCCAGTTCTTTTTTTATCTTTTCTTTCCACGGGTATCTTTCAAGGGAATCCTGAAGAAAATCAATCGCGTTATCCCGCCCCGCGTCTTCATACAGCCTTGAAAGTTCTATCACAGCATCTTCAGACGGCCTTGTTTCAAGAATCATTTCCATTTCCTGAATTGCGGCGCCCGGATTTTTTTTGTCATAAAAATTTTTGGGGTTATGCGGATACACATGCCTGTAATAATTGTCCGTCTTGGCGGGGTTCACAAGAAGCACCACTTCATCGTCAAAATACGCGGCCATATAACCCCTTTCAAACAGCGCGGACATAAGCGCGGCAGAATCTTTTTTTATCAGAAAAGAATTCAGGCTGTATCCGTCCATATAAGTGTCCAGGGCTTCGCTGCCGGATTCAATTTCTTTTGCCTCTGCCGCTGTTTTTTCATCATAGCTGATAAAAGGCCTGACAGCCGGGTACAGGTTGTACGCCAGAAAACTTCCCCATTTTGGTTCATTATAAAGGTTTGCGGGCACGCCTTCAGCGGCTATGTATTTTGCCGCCGCCCGCGGATAATAAGCTTCTTTTGACGCGGATGTGGAATAAGACATAAGGACAAAAAGCGAGAAAAAAAGCATAAGCCCGTAAACCGGAAGCTTGACGCGCTGAAGGCTGCTTTCGGTCCACTGCCTTGGCATTACAACTTCCCATCTGAATGCCAGATAAAGGTAATAGGCGGACACAGGCACCGCCACAGCCAGCAGGTATGGAATGTATTCCGCGTCTGTAACGGCAAGCCCAAGAAAAATGATGAAAAGCACGACATCTTTCATAAATTCGGAATTTCTTCCCGAATCCGAATTTTCCCTTGTGTCAAAAATGACAAGCGCGGCCGTCATGGCGATAAAAAGGTACAGGAGTATGTAATATATAATGGCATTTCCCGCGTAGTTAAACCCCCTGTGAAAGCCGCCGGTAAAAATTTCCCTGATAAAACTTAAATGGCTGTTCAGGTCGCCCGGCAAAAACAAAACAGCGCCGCAGACAGTTAACAGCGAAAAAAGATATATATAAATATTATACAGGTATTTTTTTTCGGTGTTTTCCTTAATCTGAAGAAGAAAAAACAAGCCGTAAATTGCCATTATAACCGGCGCCAAAAGCGAAGTGGATGAAGTGTTGGCCCAAATTACCGCCGCCGCCGGCAACGAGACGTAATACCACAGTTTTTTCGGTATCGGCCTTAATTCCATGACGTAAATAAAGTACGCGGTAAAAAACACTCCCGCGGCAGTGCCCGAAGAATTAAGTTTCGGCAGAATCAGAAAAGCGCCAAAAAGGCACAGCGGCATAACTATGCTTACGTACTTTTTCTGCTGCCTCCGGTAAACGGTGGCAAAAAGCACAAGGAAAAAAAGCGCGTAAAGCAAAAATACCGGCACAAACATGAATTTTATCCCTGTTACATAAGACATGGCATAAAACAAAGAATCCGAAAGCCATGTCTGCGGTTTTACCATCTGCTGTTCGGTGTAGGAGAAATCAAATGTCTCGGGCAGTTCCATTGACCTTACTATCTGCCTGCCCTTGGTTGCTTTGTCAAAATAAGACGCGGAATTTTCCGGCGCCGCCGCACAGAAAAAAACTATAAGGGCAAAAAAGAAAAAAAGCGCGGTTTTAAGAATCTCTTCTGTTTTTTTCATTCCCGGTTCCTGCATTTTTTCTCCTTTGCCTTATAAATTAAAGTCCGCCGTGTTTCCCGGTTTTCATTTTTACGAAATTTATTTTTATGTCATGCATGGTGTCATTGATTAAGGCGTGGGCTTCCCCGGTTTCCACAAGAAAAGCGTCGCCTTCAGAAATCCTGTATTCTTTTCCGCACGCTTTGAAAAGCGGGGTGCCCTTGATAAAATAAAAGAATTCCTTTTCATCATCGTGCATATGCTCCGCTATTTCGCCGCCCGGTATAATCACAGCGCTTCCCGCGGAAAAATCCGGTTCATTAAAAAGGTACCTTGAACCCCACACGCCGAATTTTGCGGGCACTTCATTCTCATTTATTTTTTTCATTTTTTACCCCTTTGCCGAATATTCTGTAGTATTTGGTTTCTGCCATAATGCCGTACCCGTTAAGGCTTATTTTATCTTTGGGAGAAGAACGGTCCATGCAGATTATATCGCTATTTCCCGAATATTTAAGCCCGGAAAGAAAATATACTTCCATACATCCGCCTGCGCAGTAAGTATTAAGTGTTTTTGCCCCGGTGTTTTTAATCACTTCCGCGGCGTTTATTGAATCATACTGTTTTTCATGTACCAATCCGCCGGATGCCAGATACCCTTTCATGCCGGAGATGTAAAAGTGCGCTATTATTATAACAACAGCCGCTGCAGTTATAACCGCTTTATTTGCCGCGGAATCCTTATCCATGCCGGCGCTCTGAAAAAGCATTGAAACAGATAAGGCAAGAAACGGCGCAGCGCATAAAAACGCGCCTTTTTCTTTTGTTATTAAGCCCGCAGCGCCGCATATAACCGCCGCCAGCAAAGCCGCCAAAACAGGCGCGCTTTCAGGTTTTATTTTTTTTATCAAAGCCGCAGCCACACACAGCGCGGCTGATGCAAATCCCGCCCAATAAGCCGTAAAAATACTTATAACTTCACCCTGCACTTTTAAATCAAACGAAGGTAAAAGCGCCGCAAAAAATCCCGCCAGCATTCCCTCTTTTTGCATGTACACACAGCAGCTTATAAATACAATTAAAAACCCGGCAATAAAATAAACCGCTTTCTTTCCGGCGGTTTTTTTGTCGCGCGTTAAAATAAAAAATAAAGGCAATAAAACAAAAAAAACAGCCTGCGCGGCTGTTAAAAAAGCCGCGGCTGTAAACGCTCCGGACAGGGCGTAATCCGCGTTTTCAAAACCTTCTTCAAGTTCAGCGATAAAAAGAAAAGCAAGAAGCAGAAATATCTGCGAGAAATATGAAGGATACGCGTTTAATCCTCCGCCCGCGTAAGTGTTTTGAAACAAACCATACATAAAAACCGCGAACACGGATAAAGCCGTCCCAAAATACGTCCTTGCCGCCATGAACAGAAGCGCGGCGGCCATTAAAAAATAAATCACTCCAAGTTTCCTTATCGCCTCCGCATTTTCTCCGGCAAATGTAAACGCGGTCCTGTAAATATACGCTCCCAGCGGCATCAACGCGGTGCTTTTTCCGGCATACATGGTTTCCGCCCCGGTATTTTGCCCGAAGTACGCAAGCTCCCCTTCAGTGGAATCAAGCGGGTTAAATATGAAAAACAGCCTGAACAGAGCGAAAACCGACACCAGGACCGCGAAAAATATTACGGTTTTCAGTGAAATGCTTTTTTCGTCCGCGCTCACAGCACCCTCTTTAAAAGTTTTTCAGTTTTCCCGGCATCCATTTTAACCGGATTATACTGCATTGACCCGGAATACGCAGTGGTTGACAGAATAAGGCCCGCCATCGCTTTTGCGTTACCGCATACGCCGCTTATTTTTCCGGGTATTTTCATTTGTTTATTCATTTTTAATACAGTGTCTATTATGTCATTTCCCGTTTCTTTTTCAAGGGCTTTCATCTCTTTTAAGCACGCTTTTTTATTGTATTTAAGGACATGCGGCAGCATTATGGCGTTTACAAGGCCATGCGGTATTTTACATATCGCGCCCACCGGATGCCCAAGGCCGTGCACTGCGCCAAGGCCGGCGTTCGCAAAAGCAAATCCCGCGTTTACGCTTGCAAGAAGCATCGAGCGCCTTGCTGTTTTATCGCCACCGTTTTTATATGCTTTAACAATATTTTCCTGAATAAGTTTTATGGCGCAAACCGACAGCGCTTTTGTCGTTTCATTGGCGCCCGAAGAAAAATACGATTCCACCGCGTGCGTTAACGCGTCCATTCCCGTCCACGATGTAATGTCAGGCGGCATTGAATAGGTAAGTTCCGGGTCTGCCAGCACAAGCCTTGGCACAAGGCTGTCGCCCCTTAAGCTTATTTTTACCTTTCTGGCGGTCCAGGTTAAAACCGCATTTTTTGTGCATTCCGATCCGGTCCCGGCGGTTGTCGGAACCGCGGCAAAATATAAAGGAGGCTTGTTAAGTTTTGCTTTATCTTCAAGGTATTGCGTGACGCCGCACCCGCCCGGCGCGCAGCCGGCAGCGGCTTTCGCGCAGTCAAGCGCGCTTCCGCCGCCCAATCCAATCACATAAACAGCTTTTATTTTTCTGCAGTATTCTGACGCTTTATCAGCCGTTTCAACGGATACTTCAGGCTCCACACCGTCAAATACGTATACTTTATCCCCTCTTTTTTCAAGATAAGATACCGCGCGGCCAAGCGCTTTTGATTTTTTTGCGGATTTTCCGCCGGTAATTATAACGCCCGGGCCTTTTGGAATATTTTCTTTTTCAAGAAGGGAAAGGCAGCCTTCGCCAAAACGCACAACAGAAGGGAATAAAAAATTCACAACGCTCATTTGATTATTATTCCTCCGTATCCCACCACCTGTTCTGTTTCGCCTGTTATGTCCCCTGAAGTCATATACCTTACAAGGCTCGCTTCTGACGCCCCAAGCTCTTTACAGGCAAGCAGCATAACGTATACAGGCATCCAGCCGCACATTGAAATTTGATATTTTTCAACCGCGTCAAGCATGGCGTCAGGGTCAAGCTTTAATATTTCATCAATTACCCTTTTGTCTTTTTCCTTTACAATTTCAGCCGATTCGTAATGAGTCAAATCCGAAGAAGCGATTATTAAAGCCTGGCTGTCGTCAAGTTCTTCTGCCAGGGCTTTCCCCAAAAGTTTAAGTTCATCCCTTGAAGGTTCGGCCAGGCACACCGGCACGAATTTTATGCTGTTATTTATCTGCTGAAGAAAAGGAAGCATTACTTCTATTGAATGCTCCCTTGCGTGTGCTGTCCTGTCCTGATGGGTGATGCCGGCTTTTTTCATTATATCCGCGGCAAGGCTTTTATCTATCTGCATTTCGCCAAGCGGGGTTTTCCACGCGCCTTCCCCGTAAATTGACACAGGAACGCCGACGCCGGTATGATTAGGCCCCAGTATTATCACGGTATCAGGAATTTCAACGGAATTAAATGTTTCTGCCGCGACCTTCCCGGAATACATATATCCGGCGTGCGGCACCATTATCCCTTTTGCAAGCACTTTTTCAGCAGGCGCGTCCTTTTTTAATTCCAAAATCTGTTTAATAAGGCCTTCTTTTGATTTTTCATAAAACGTCCCCGCAACAACAGGTTCCCTGACCATAATTATCCCCCAACCGCGCGGTTTGCAGTTTCAAAATACAGTCTCTGCGAAAAAATATTCCCGCAACCATCCGGTTACCTTTATTTTATTATATAAAACATGCATATTCAACCTTAAACATAAGGCTGAGGGACGGATGCACAGAGGGACGGAAATACATAAAAAACATCGAAAATTAGAGATTCGATATTCGATTAACACCTGCAGGGGTTGGGTGTGTTTTTTCAGCGCGTGCCGCGCTAACGTACTATATATGCGGCAGGGGCGGTTTAATGCAACGTCGGCATACACGTATGTGCCGCGGGCTCACGATTGCCAATGAATTAACATACCTGTTAATTTCAAACTTAATTGGTTACAAACACACCAGTTTGCGGCGCGTGCTGAAAAAATATACCCAAGCCCGGTAAAGCCGAGGGACGGATGCACAGAGGGTCGGAGGGTCGGAAGTAAAAACAAACATCGAGATTCGAAATTCGATATTCGATTAACACCTGCAGGGGTTGAGTGTGTTTTTTCAGTGCGCGCCGCGCTAACATACTGTCTATACGGCAGAAACTGTTTAATGCCGCGCCGGGAGATTCGGATATGACGCAAGCCTACGGCTGCCAATGACGTTAACACAGCGGAGATTTCAAACTTGTTTGCATACAAACATACCAATTTGCGGCGCGTGCTGAAAAAATATACCCAAGCCCGGTAAAGCTGAGGTACGGATGCACAGAGGGTCGGAGGGACAGAAGTAAAAATAAACCTCGAGATTCGAAATTCGATATTCGATTAACACCTGCAGAGGTTGAGTTTGTTTTTTCAGCGCGTGACGCGTAAAATAAAAAAGGCGCCCTGTTAAGGGCGCCTTTTTTGATATTATCTGATTATTACTTTTTGCCTTTGCCTTTTTCTTCTTTTACTTTTTCAACTTTTCCCTTTACTTCTTCGGCTTTGGCTTTAATTTCTTTTCCCGCTTTTGCTTTCTTTTCCTTCATTGCCTTCTTTTCTTCTTTGGACATTCCGCTCCATCTTGCTTTTGCCTTTGCAAGCTTTTCCGCCCTTTTCTCTTCGCTCATGTTAGCCCAGCGTTTTTCGGCTTTGGCAACAAGCTCGGCCCTTTTTTCAGGTGTAAGCCCGTTAACTTTTTCCTGCGCTTTTGCCTTTATCTGCGCCTTCTGGTCTTCAGGAAGAGCTTCCATCTTTTCAACTGCTTTTGCTTTAACAGCTTCTTTCTGTTCTTCTGTCAGCCCCTGGAATTTCTTTTCCATCTTTGCCTGTTCAGCAGCTTTCTTCTTTTCGTTCATCTTAGCGTATTTCTTTTCAAGTTTCTTTGCCGCTGCAGCTTTACCGGCTTCTGTCATTTTTCCCATTTTTCCGGCAACTTCTTCAATTGCAGCTTCCTGCTGCTGTACCGGCATGGATTCATAAACCGCTTCTTCAACCACAGCGTCGTCCTTTGCGATGTCTGTTGCTTCATCCGCGATTGCAGCAAACGCGAATGTCATGAAAAACATTACCATTACCAAACCAAAGCCTTTTTTCATTTCTGTTTCTCCTTCTTTATAAATAAAAAACTCTGTTATTCACAGGAATAACAGTAAATGTTTTCTACTATACTGTGGTAAATTATATTCCCCAAAACCGCCTTTGTCAATAGCGGGTCAGATTTCATTTAATAAAACAGAATAAAATGTTTCAACAGCCTCTTTTTCCAGCCAAGGCGTGTGGCCGCACCTTTCCAGAAGTATAAATTTTGAATCCTTTACATATTTTTTAAGCGGCTCCCTTACACCATCCGCCGGATGCGGATCATAATCCCCGTGAACAGCCGTTACAGGGCACTGAATTTCCCTTAAAAAGTTAATAAGCCCGCCGCTTCTTCTCAGTTGCGCGGCTTCTTCCCAGACTTTTTTGTATATTTCATAATTCAGTTTTACAGGGTCATTGCTCTTAATTGGGGAATACGAATCCGCCTTGGCAAAAATTTCACCGAATCTTTTAAATGCACCCGCGTCCGCTTTTTCATTTTCAAATTTTTTAACCTCTTCTTTTTCCTTTTCCGTCAGCCTTGCCATGCGTGCCCGGTGAATATCAGCGGCGTATTCTTCCTCCAACGGGCCGCCTGAAACAAGAATTAATTTTTTGACGTGCGAAGGATACGCGGCCGCGAATATAACGGAAAGCCACGCTCCCCAGGAATGCCCTATAAGCACAACAGGAATATCCCCGTACTTTTCAGCGCAGCCTTTAAGTTCATCAACCTGCCCTTTTATTGTATCCTGTTTCTGATACGGTTCCAGAATCCCTGTTTTTTCAGACAGCCTGCGCGCCACAGGCGCCATTTCACCGGCAGCGCCCGGCCCTCCGTGAATTACAATTACTTTATATGGAGCATTTCCGTACTTTTTCATTTATCCCCTTTTTTTGCCCCTGCAAAAACGTAAATTGCGTCTTTCATAAAATCCGCCAGATTCTTTCCGAATTTTTCATAATACGCGCGGAACCTTTCGTCAGATGCGTACAAATCGCCAAGCCCTTTATACATTTCAGGATTCGGTTTATAGAAATTATGCAGGTATTTGTAATGTTTAGCAATAACTTTCTGCGCTTTTTCGCCTGCCGGGTCAGACCCAAGCAAAAGCGCCATTTCTTTTGCTATATCTTCACCCTCTTTCATAAGGCTGTCATATTGGGGTTTTGATAAGCCGGCAACCTTCTGATAAGATTCTTTCACCATTTTCGGGTCATATTTTTCCTTAACCTCTTTTTTTATGGCTTTAATCTCTTCCTTTGAAAAACCTTCATACAATTCTTCATCCTTTAACATTGCGTTTTTCTCCTTTAATGATTTTATGGTTTTATCAATTGTGCGAATAAGCACCTTTGTCCTTTGATTTCTTTCAGTAAGGCATTTTTTATGATTTTCAAGCGCCTTTACCATGTCAAAACCGGCCTTATTTATTATTACCTTCACCCTGTTTAAAGGCATTTCCAGCTCCCTGTAAAACATTATCTGCTGAAGCTTTAAAAGTTCCTTTTCCCGGTATACCCTGTATCCGGCGTCAGTCCTTTTGAAGGGTCTTAAAATTCCTGTTTTATCGTAGTGATGAAGAGTCCTTACGCTTACACCTGCAATTGCCGCAAGTTTTTTCACCGTATATTCTTTCATTTATCCGCCTTCTTATGGTATTTTTTATAACGAAATAATTATAAACAATGACGTAACGTCATAGTCAAGGATTATTTTATTTCAGGATAAAAAAAAAGCGGCGGTTTTGGGAACGGTCGGTGGGGCGTCTTTTTCAAGCAGGGCTGCGAACCCTTTTGCCCTTGGCCATTTCCAAAACCACCTGCCGGAACTGCTGGTGTTTCCTCCGGCCTTTCCCTGCCACTTCACTTGCCACTTTCTGTTGCCCTTTCTCTTTCTGTTGCACTTTCTGTTTCCGTTGCACTTTCTGTTTCCGTTGCACTTTCTGTTTCTCTTGCACTTTCTGTTTCTGTTCCTCTTTCTCTTCCTCTTGCATACTAATTATACACCACAAAACAGCCATAATCAAATTTTCACGCCTTATTGATATTTTTAATTCCGCGGTATATAATTATTGAAATTAAAAAACGGGAGGTAATAAATGAAAAAAGAACTTATTATCGTATCCATCACAAAAAGGCTTGAAGACGCGGTGCTTGTACAGAAAGTCTTAACCGAACACGGCTGCAGTATTAAGACAAGGCTTGGGCTTCATGACGCCAGCCCCACCTCATGCAGCAATACAGGGCTTTTAATACTGGAAATAATAAACCCTAAAGACGCCTCTGTAATGGCCGCGAAGCTTAAAAAAATTAAGGGAGTAAACGTAAAAGCGGTAAGCATTTAACAAAAATATTAAAGCCGGGAGGCAAAATTATATTTTGTCTTCCGGCTTTATTTATTAAAAAACCTTATCACATTATCCATATCATGTGTGATTTCAGCGTCAGGAAGGGATTTAATAAAACTTCTGCCGTAAGTCTTTTTTGTAATGCGGGTATCAAGTATAATGACCGCGCCGCGGTCATCCTTTCCCCTTATTAACCTGCCAAACCCCTGCTTTAACATAAAGACCGCCCTTGGCAGCGCTATATCCGCAAAATCATTGCCGCCCTGTTCTTTCACATGGCGGTAAATTGCTTTCTGAAGCGGGTGTTCCGGCACTTCAAAAGGCAGTTTTGTTATAACCACGCATTTTAAAGCGTCGCCTTTTATGTCAACGCCCTGCCAGAAAGAGCTTGTGGCAAACAGAACAGCAGGGCCTTCCCTGAATTTTTCAATTAACTTTACCGCGTTAAACTGCCCCTGCATTAAAAACTTTATCCCCCTGAATTTCGGTTTTAAAGCTTCGTACGATTTTTTCATAAGGTCAATGCTGGTAAACAGTATAAGCGTGGCTCCGCCTGTTATCTCTATCACTTCCTGCAGCCTGTTTATTAAAGCGGGCGCAAACTCCTTTTCAGAGGGCAGCGGCAGCTCTTTTTCCAGATATAATATGCTTTGTTTTTTATAATCAAACGGGGATTTTAAGACTCCCATATTCGCCGAATGCACGCCAAACTGGTTGACAATATATGAAAAATCATCGCCCGCCGCAAGCGTCGCGGAAGTCATAATCACGCTGTCGTAAGTGCTGGATATTTTTTCCTCAAAATCCTCGTTAAGGCTGTAAGGCGTTATCCATAAATTTACATTGCTGTCAGGTTCCTGCTCCAGCCAGTAAAAGCACTTTGCATTGTCCCTGTTTATCCAGTCCTTTACGGTATAAGCAGCATTTTCAAGCGACCCAAAAAGGTACTCCGCGTATTTGCGTTCATCAGAAGACTGTGCCTCTTGGGCTTTTTCCTTAAGGATAAATAACAGCTCCGCCAGGTGCTTATGCAGGTCAATACGCGATGATACGTCTTTATCCACCAGCGCAGTGTTTTTTCTGTCAAGCTGCAGCTCTTTTTCGGATAAAAGCGAGCGTATGAAATCATCAACCGCTTTTTTAACCGCTGCGGTATTTGTGTTTTTCCCTTTTTTTCTTGCGCCCCTGCCCGCGCCGTAAATAAAATCCGCGGCTTCGGCAAGCAGTGCTGAAAAGGCAAAAGTGGAAAAAGTCCTGCTTATCATCTCCCTCATTACTTCTTCAAGCCTGTGGGCCTCGTCAAAAATCACGCAGGACGCTTCCGGCAGTATTTTGGCGCCGAAAACTATGTCGCTGAAAAACAGGTGGTGGTTGACCACAACTATATGGCATTTGCTTAAACGCCTTCTCATGGTCCAGTAATGGCACTTTCTGAAATGCTCGCACGATTCCTCGCCGCACTGGTTGCGGTCCCTGTTAATTGAGGACCATATCTCTTCACTTATGTGAAAAGGGCTGTTTTCCCTTAACCCCTGAGCGTTATTCAGAAAATCAATTATATTCCCCGCGCTTCCGGCTTCCTGAAACAAAGGGCTTTTGTCCTGCAGCATAAACGCGCGCCTGCGGCACATGTAGTTTGACATGCCGTAAGCCGCCTCAAATTTCAGCTCCGGAAATATCTGTTTTATGACAGGAAGGTCTTTTTTTATTATCTGCGCCTGAAGTGTCCTTGAATATGTTGTCACAATCACGCGGGTATCGTTTTTAATGGCGTGTTCCGCCGCGGGTATAAGATACGCAAGGGTCTTGCCAACGCCGGTCCCCGCCTCAATAAGAAGGTTTTCGCTGCGCGACATGGCTTTATGGACTGCTTTTGACATTGCTATCTGTTCGGGCCGTTCTTCAAAATCAGGTATTACAGACGGCACGTCTTCCGTAAAATATTTTTCAATCATTTATTATAAACATCCTTTTTAATAATTATCCCATATACAAATACTATCCCATATCCCATAGATAAAAACTATTACATCTAAGCTGTGTAGCTTTCAAGCTGTCCCCTAACGCTTGTGCTCGTAAACTCGTACAAGCCCGGGGATTTCCGCTCGCAGGCTCGCTCCAACCGACCTTCCAACCATCCAACCATCTAACCTTCTGCTTCACTACCAGTCCTTCTCATTTGAATTCGGGTCTTTCTGCCCCTGCATGGGTTCGTTCATCTGCTGCCTCATATACTGCATTATTTCTTCCGGCGACATGCGCATCATATCAAATGGATTAAGCTGTCTGGTATTGCCCTGCGGCTGCTGCTCTTTTCCCTGCCTGTTAAAATACTGCTGAAGCTGTTTTTCCTGTTTCTGCATCATATTCAGCATTGCCTGTGCTTCATCTTCGCTCATTCCGCCAAGCTTCTGCTTTCTTGCTTCCTGCTGTTCTTTGGCCTGCTGCTCTTCTGATTTACCTTCTCCGCTTTCAGCCTGTTTTTCACTTCCATCTTTATTTTTATCAGCCTGCTGTTTATCCTGATTTTTTTTATCATTTTCACTCTGATTTCCCTGCTGCTCCTGCTGATTGCCCTGATTTTTTTCACCGCTCTCTTTCTTTTTATCCTGTTTGTTATTCTTATTGTCCTGCTTTTTTTGGGGCTGTTCTTTTATCTTTTCTTCCGTTACTTTAATATTGTACTTTATATCTTCATCCTTGGGTTTTAATTCTTCGGCTTTTTTATACATTGAAAGCGCGTCTTCGTACTGTTCCATTCTGAAAAGGGAATTTCCTGCGTTATAATAACCTTCGTAATATTTCGGATGTTTTTTTATGAATTCATTATAGTCAGTAACGGCTTTATCATACTGCCCATTAAGGTAATTTGTGTTGCCGTCTTTAAAATAATTTTTGGCGTATGCCGGCATAGCCGCAAGTACCGCCAGCATTGCCATTACCAGTGTCTTTTTCATTTTTGCCCCTGTAAATAATTTTAAAAATTATAAGTGAATCACTTCAAAATGTAAAGGGGTTCACACAGATTGGACGTAATGAGAACAAAAAAGGCTGCCTGTTTTTTCAGCTTACGGTTTTTTTGAACTGCTTAATGGCAGCGGCAAATATCACAAGCCCAAAAACCAGAAGCGCCAGGGTCTGCGGCAGAAGTTCCATAAATCCAAGGTCCTTTAAAAATATGCCTTTTAATATCACGTTGTAATGCGTCAGCGGCAGTAAATAGGATATAAACTGAAGCGCGGCAGGCATATTATTTATGGGAAATATGAAACCCGAAAGCAGGATATTGGGTACGATAAAAAACATTGATGTCAGCATTGCCTGCTGCTGGGTGGAAGAAACGGTTGATATAAGTATTCCAAGGCCCAGATTGGCGAATATCATGAATATGGAGAGCGAAAGAAGCAGCATAAAACTGCCCTGAAGGCTTATCTTAAAAACAAGAAGGCACATTGCCGTAATAAGCAGAATGTCAACAATTGAAATCAGTATATACGGGACTGTTTTGCCCGCTATGATTTCCATGGGTTTTATCGGCGTCACCACAAGCTGTTCAATGTTGCCATTTTCTTTTTCGCGCACAATGGACACAGCGGTTATTATTATGGTTATAATCATTAGAATCATTCCCATTACGCCCGGCACCATTGTGTTGGCGCTTTTCAGCTCCGGATTGTACCAGACACGCTCTTCAAGCTTAATCTCGGGCAGCGCGCCGATTATCGGTTTCATAATTTCCATTTTCTCCGTAAATACATTTGCGGAAAATCCCTGGATTATGGAAGACGCCCTGTTCATTGAAATTAACGAAGCGTTGCTGTCGCTGCCGTCCACTATTAACTGCACCTTTGCCGCTTTTCCTTTTTTTATCAGCGTGTCAAAATCCGCCGGTATTCTTATTGCAATTAAAGCCCTGCTTTTTCCCAGTACTTCATCAATCTCTTCGGGGTTATTTATTACGTATTTGACGTTAAAATACTCGCTGTTTGTAAATTTTTCCTCAAGACCGCGCGCCTGCGCCGAAGGCTTTTCAATGCATATCGCGGCGGGGACGTGTTTAATGTCAGTGGTTGCCACATAACCGAATATTATCATCTGAATTATAGGCGCCGCAATAAGCATCCTTATGATTCCGGTCCTTTTAATCTCTGTAATCTCTTTTTTAATCATGTAAAACGCCGGGGGCTTCATTTTTTCCTTTTCTTACAGATTTTTTTTGAATCTTTTAGCTGACATCACCACAAAAAACAGGCCAAAGAAAAGCAGCAGCAGGGCTTCCGGATACAGGACATTAAATCCCACATCAGGTTTTAAAAACAGCGACCGTAAGGCGGTTAAAAAATACTTAGCCGGGACAATATAACTTATAACCTGTATTACACCCGGCATTGAAGAAACCGGAAATACAAAACCTGACAGCAGTAATGAAGGCAGCATGGTCGCCATGACCGTCCCGATGACCGCAACTGTCTGGTTCGGCGCGACGCTGGAAATAAGCATTCCCATGCCCATGGCGGTAAAAATAAACATTACAGACATTAAAAGAAACGCGATGACATCGCCCCTGAAAGGCACTTTAAACCACAGCATGCCGACAACCGCCACTATTATCACATCCACAAACCCTATTATTACGTAAGGAAAAAGTTTTCCGGCCATCAGTTCAAGCGGTTTTACAGGGGTGGATATAAGCTGTTCAAATGTGCCGCGCTCTTTTTCCCTTACAACCGTAAGGGAAGTAAGCGTGCCGGCAATAAGCATCATAAGTATGGCGATAAGGCCGGGCACGATAAAATTCACGCTTTTCATCTGCGGGTTATACCAGACCCTTGGTTCAGCCGTAACCGCCGGGATACTTTTCGGGTTTATTCCCCGTATTTTAACCTTTTCAAGTATTATGCCGCGGGAATACATCATGGTTACCGCGGAAGCGTAGCCTATGGCGACAGTTGAAGTGTTGGGTTCTGACCCGTCGCATATTAGCTGAACAGATATTCTCTTATTGCTTTTTAAACCCGAAGAAAAACCTTTTGGAACGGTAAGTATTGCCCTTACCTTATTTACCCTTAAAGCCTGCACGCTTTTTTTCATGTCATTGCGCGCTTCTTCGTAAAGGGTGAAATATCCTGATGCTTCAAATTTTGACACATACTGCCTGCTGTAAGCGGTATTGTCGTAATCAACAACGGAAATAATAATATTTTTTATGTCAAACGTAACCGCGTACCCGTAAAGGATAAGCAGCACCACAGGCGCCAGAAGCGCTATTCCAAGCGAACGCGGGTCGCGCTTAATCTGAAGAAATTCCTTGCGCATTACCGGAATCACCCTTTTTATATCAAGCCTGCCGTGTCCTTTCACTTTTCACCTTCCGCTATTTTCTTACCAGTTTTACAAATACGTCTTCCATTGTAGGTTCGGATATTTTCAGCATTCCGTGAACAATGCCTTCTTTATTAAGAAGCGCGCTTATTTTATCCTGAACGGTTTGCATCGGGACCGCGGATATAATATGAAGCATAGCGCCGTGCATTGACACTTCGCCTGTTTCTTTATCCCCCGAAAGAAGTTTATACGCCTTGCCCGCGTCTTCGGTTTCCATTTCATAAACAGGCGTTTTAAACGCGTGATTTTTAAGCTCCTGAACATTGCCTTCCGCTATTATTTTTCCGCCGTCCATAAGAGATATCCTGCCGCAGTTTTCCACTTCATCCATATAGTGCGTGGTCACAAATACGGTGGTGCCTTGTTTTGAAATAGTATCTATTATCTCCCAGAATTTTCTGCGCAAAATAGGGTCTACACCGGCTGTCGGCTCGTCAAGAAAAACAATTTCAGGCCTGTGCGCTATGGCGCAGGCAAGCGATATTCTCTGCCTTATGCCGCCGGCAATTCCCGATACAAGCCTGTCCGCGTCATCATCAAGGCCAAGCTGTTTTATTACCTCTCTGCTGCGGCTCTTTATTTCATCTTCTTTCAGCCCGTAAATACCGCCGTAGAATTCAATATTTTCAGCGGCTGTCAGGTTTGTATACAGCGCGAATTTCTGCGACATGTATCCAAGCCTTTTTTTTATCTCTTCGGGGTCTTTTTTCACGCTGTAACCCGCCACAACAGCGTCGCCCTTTGTGGGTTCAAGCAGGCCGCAAAGTATCCTTATAGTGGTGGTCTTCCCGGCGCCGTTAGCACCCAAAAATCCGTATATTTCCCCTTTTTTTACTTCAAAGGAAATATTGTCAACGGCGGTAAAGGTACCGAATGTCTTTGTAAGGTTTTGCGCTTTTACGGCTATTTCCACATTATTACCCCTTAGCTTATTTTTTCTATGAATACATCTTCAATGGTCACGCTTGTTTTTTTTACCTGAACACCATTGTTTGCCCTGTTTTTAAAAATTTCCATCTCTGATTCATCGCTTAAAACAACCCTGTAATGCCCGCCAAGCGGGCGCAGGTCTTCCAGCGAAGCAAGCCCGTGTGCCGCGCTTTTTATGATTTCAGAATCTCCGGATACTTCATACGCGAAGCTTTTTATGCTTTTTTTCAGTTCAGACGGGCTTCCTGATAAAAGCAATCCGCCGTTATACATAAGCCCCACCCTTGAACACCATTCAGCCTCGTCCATATAAGGCGTGCTTACAATTATCGTCACCCCTTCATTTCTTATCTCCTGAAGAATCTCCCAGAACTCCCTGCGCGATACAGGGTCAACCCCTGTGGTGGGCTCGTCAAGTATCAACAATTTCGGCCTGTGAATAAGAGTGCACATAAGGGCAAGTTTTTGTTTCATTCCGCCGGATAAATTTCCCGCAAGCCTTTTTCTGAAAGGGTCCAGCCTTGTCATTTTTAGCAGCGGCTCCAGCCTTTTTTTCAGCGCCTCCCTTTCTATTCCGAAAATATCGGCAAAAAATTCCATGTTCTCTTCCACGGTCAAATCAGTGTACAGGGAGAATTTCTGCGGCATATAACCCGTATGTTCCTTTGCGCCTTCGGCTTCTTTTGGCAGGTTAAAACCCATCACATTGCATTCGCCCGAATCCTGATGCATTATTCCCGCTATCATCCGTAATGCCGTGGTTTTGCCTGCGCCGTCCGGCCCAATAAGGCCGAATATTTCACCGCCGGAAATATCCAATGACAGGCCAAGAACCGCCCGCACCTTGCCAAAACTTTTTTTTAAATTCTTTATTGAAACCAGGTTTTCCATCAGTGTTCCTTATTTAAATAGAGTCAATTACAACATCAGCCGGTATTCCGGGTTTTAATATTCCTTCGTCATTTTTAACCGTTATTTCAACCGCAAATACCTGTTTCACCCTTTCATCTTTTGTCTGGACATTTTTAGGGGTAAATTCAGCCGACTGCGATATACGCGTGACTTTTCCCTTAAAAACCCTGTCTTTATACGCGTCTATTTTTACCGAAGCATCGCTTCCTGTTTTCACCCTGCTCATTTCCAAAAGCGGAAGGTAAATTGTAATCTTAGCCGTGGTTAAATCGCCGATGGTAAAAACAGGGGTGTTAGGCGAGACAAGCTCACCCTCTTCAACATGCACTTCCATAATTACCCCGTCCCACGGCGCTTTTACGCGCGCCTCCTTTAACATTTCTTCAGCCGTGATGTATGCGGATTTCGCCTGATTAAACTGGGCTTCAGCTGATTCAAACTGCTGTTTAGAAATTGACGCGGACGAATAAAGTTCTTTTGCCCTTTCATACGCGGATTTTAAGGTATTATATGAAGCATATGCCGCATTGTACTGCGCTTCCACTATCGTGCTTTCAAGAACCGCGATAACCTCGCCCTCTTTAACGCTTTCTCCGCCGCCTTTTAACTTCTGTTCAACCCTGGCGGAAATCTTTGAAGCCACATCAACCTCCCTGATTTCAACAGTTCCCGAACCTGACACAGCACCGTTTTTTTGCACGCATCCCCAGGCAATTAAGGCAGACGCAAAAACAATCATAAATATTTTTTTCATTTATTTTTTCCTCCCTTTTACATCTGTCAGCATTCCGCTTCTGAATGTGTCCATTATGTATTTTTTTCTCTCTTTAATGAATTTCCCGACCAATAACCTGTCAAAACCTATTTTGCCCGCAACATCCTCGGCAACCGGTTTTACAAGATAGACCGGCGCAAGCTGCACAATGAAACTGATTAAAAACTGATATATATTTACTTTCCTCAGTTTTCCTTCTTTCATATTTTTTTTCAGATATTTATAAAGTTTTCCGTTTACAGGATTAAAAGGTATTTGGTTAAAATTATCAAAAATTATTTTTGGCAGGTACTTTGCGCCGCTTATCACTTCATATACCAGCAGTTTCAGATAGCTTCCATATTCATCAAACATTTTTTCATAAATATCAAGGACACTGGACATGACCTCTTCAATGCCGGAGTTTTTTTCAAAATCAATAGCGTTTATCCTTTCTATAAGTATTCCAAAAACCGTCCTTAACACCTGTTCATATATTTTTTCCTTGGAAGAAAAATAATAATGAAGAAGCGCTTTGTTAACTCCGGCCCTGTCACCTATCCTCTGCGTCCTCGCCCCGTAAAAACCGTATTCCACAAACTCATCGGACGCGGCTTTAAGTATTCTTTCTTTTGCCTTTAATTCTTTTTCCGGATCCTGTTGTTTTGACACCATCAGCCTCCTTTTGCCTGCCGGAAAAAATAAAATACATGTCCCATACCGGCATAAGTGTTATATTGCAGCGTTGTTTTTTCATAGAAAATCAAAGTCCATATATACAGGTTTTAAAGCCGGAAACGCCGCTTTAATAATACTTTTATTATCTTTTATTTTATATGGCGTTCCAAGCACCATTTTCATAAATGTGCCTTCCGTTATGCGCGCTGCAGCCTTATTGGAGCGGTATAACGTTATTTCACCGTGCATATTTTTTTCCGTCCTTTTAATATCAAAATCGCCTTTAATGCCCTTTTGCTTAAACCTTTGTTGCACAAGGGGAACAAGGACTTTTTTTAATTCTTCAAAATTTCCGCTTCTATACATCCTTAAATGTTTCGCGGAGGCGTAAATTTCCTTTTCTTTTTTATCCGGCTCTCTTAATCCTTTGAAATCTGTATCATCAGCATAATCGCAGTATATTTTGCTTTCGCCTTTTTCGGCCGCGTATTTAAGCGCCCGCTCAGCCAGGGCTTCTGCCGCGTCTTTATGGCCGGGAAGGAAACAAAGCTCTGATATTTTAAGACCGCTGTTTTCTTTTTCATTGGCGGGCCCTACTAAAACATACGCGCAGGGCTTATTACCCTTAAATGCCATAAAGGCGGGCGATATGCCTATTCCCTCAAATTTCCCTTCTTTCTTTATATATTCGGTTCCAATCAGCCACGTTTTTATGGTCCTTTCCACAGGGCCTGTCTTATCCGCGCAATATTTTTTGTGTATTTCGGCCATAGTTTTAATATTATTCTTATCCGCGGCTTCAAATTTTCTTACGGCATATCCGCGCTGAATATTAAATTTATGATGCGAATCAAGAACTTTAAACCGGAATGAAACAGGCGAGTATCCAAACTGTTCATAATAGGAAGCCTTATATGGATTAAGATATGTAAGCGGGTATCCTTCTTTTTTGATAAATTCAACGGCGTCGCGCGTTATTATGGCGGCGTACCCTTTTCCCCTTTCATCAGGCGCGGTTGCCACACCCGCGATGCCGGCTGCTTTTACTTTTACCCCGTCTATATACATAATTCTTGGCAGAATGCACGCCATGCTTACAAGTTTTTTGCCCTTATACAGAAGCCTTATGTTTTTATGGGAAAAGCCATCTTCTTTGATGACGGATGAGGTAAGAAAAGATGAATTAAAGACTTTTTCGCTTAATTTTACCGCGTCTTTAATCCTTATTGTGTCTGACTGTTTTATCTCCATATAAACCGCCTGTATAATTTAACCAATCAGTTTAACCATCTGGTTAAATTATACAGTTCCGGCATATAGAAATCAATACTTTTTTATCGCGCGTTAATCTTTTTCCCCGAATACCTGGGCTTCAAAAACATAGATTTCCGTTTTTGGGTCAAGGTAAGCGTCTTTTGACAGCCCTGCTTTTCCTTCACAAAGGTGTTCCATAAATTCTTTCCTGCTCCAGCCTGTTTCTGTCGCCACCTGCGGAAGAAAAATCCCGGAAGCAAAACCTTTTTTTACAATCACGCCGTGAGTGCCAAGTTCAATCTCATCAACACTTTTTACCCTGCGCTTGGGCGTCAGCACGGATACTTCAAGGTCAATGTCTTTCAGTTCGTATTCATTTATGGGTTCAAACCTTGGGTCCTGCGTGGCGGCTTCAATTGCCATCTCTTCCACGGTTTTATATATTGATTCATCGCTTTCTATTATGCCTATACACCCGCGCAGCTGCCCGCTGTTGTGTATTGTCACAAAAACTCCGCCTGTCTGACTGAATGCAGGGTCAGAAGAATCAAACCTTGGTATCATTCCCTTTGTTACGTATTGCTCTATTGTGTTTCTTGCAAGTTTTAAAAGGGCCTGCTGTTCTTCTTTATTCAGCATAAGAACCCCCCTCTTTCAGGACAATGACTTTTATTGCTTTATTCTTAACATATTTTTTGAATTCTTCTCCGTCGTTTTCATTGCCCACGATAAGCCCGTAATGCATTGGCACCGCTATTTCAGGTTTTACTATTTCAACCGCCTCTGCCGCTTCCTTTGCATTCATAACATATGTTCCCGACACCGGCACAAGCGCTATTGATACTTTTCCCAAATTATTCATTTCTTCTATATAGTCAGTGTCACCCATATGATAAATTCTGACGCCGCCGTAATTTAATATATATCCCACCTTACCGTCTTTTTTTGGATGAAACTTCTTATTGGTGTTATAGGCAGGAACAGCTTCTATTTTTATCTCTCCGGCCATAACCGATTCCGGGCTTTTAATGACCTTTACGTTAAAACCTTTAAGTTTTTCTGCGGCCTGCACCGGGCATATTATTACCGTATCTTTTTTCATTATTTTTTTAATATCTTCCGGCGAGCAGTGGTCATAATGTTCATGCGTGACAAGGATAAAATCCGCCGGTTTTGAAGAATTAATCTTAAAAGGGTCTATGTAAACGGTTTTCCCGGCAAGTTCAATCATAAAAGAATCGTGGTGAAACCAGGTAATATTTTTCATTGCCTGTTCTGCGGTAAGTTTTTTATCTATGGCTGCCCCTCCTAAAAAAACTGTTATCAGCAAGAATACCTGCACCAGTAACAATCTGACAGTGGTTTTTCCCATATTCCCTCCTTTGCCCTGCTTATTATTCCCTTGACATTATACCTTAAAAAAATATAATATAAAACACTTTGAAATTACTAAAAATGGGCCCTTAGCTCAGTTGGTTAGAGCAGTAGACTCATAATCTATTGGTCGTAGGTTCAAGTCCTACAGGGCCCACCATTTAAAATAAAAAAGGCGTACCTTGTGTACGCCTTTTTTATTTTAAGGCCCTGTAGGACTTGAATGGTTTTGACCGCGTCCAGCGGACGAAAAGCGAGTGGAGCGAGCGTCAGGTCAAAACCGGGGCCGACGAGGCGCAGGTAGCGCCGAGGTGGCCAAGTCCGATAAGAACAGAGGGACAGATGGTCGGATGCACGGAGGGACGGAAGGGAACCAAAAAATCTAAAACAGACTTTAGCTTTTTACAATTTTTTTGCTTATGTTTAATTGGTTATCTGCTTATTACTTAGAACTAAAACTTATCCCCAACTCTTCGGGTTCAACCCCTTCAAATTTCAAACCTTTAATAAACTCTTTTACTTCAGCGGGGTTTTCCATAATTTCAGGAGTATAATCCACAAGTTTCACGGGTATAAGTTTCACGCTTTTAATTTTATTATCCTGTAAGTAAAGATTTACCAATCCGCTTTTATGCGTCTCTTCACGGTCAAGGTCAAATACAAAATTTCCGATTCCGTAGAAAATATACTTATCCTTATATTTTTCCACATCCTGAAAAAGGTGAGTGTGCGAACCAAAAACAAAATCCGCGCCCAGGTCAATTAATCTTCTGGCGAATTTTTTCTGGTATTTTTTTACTTCCTCATATTCTTTTCCCCAGTGAAGGTATATTATAAGAATATCCGTATCAGCCCTGCACGCTTTTATGTCTTTTTCAATTTCATCCATAAGCGCCGGAATTGTGCCGTACCTGTCCTTGCCCGCAAAAAAGGTTTCATGGGAAACGTTTGAATAACATAAAAATGAGACTTTTGTCCCGTTTATATACTTTACGCACGGAACATTCGGCTTCCAAAGGCTGTTCTTTCTTATGCCGCAGTAATCAATGCCCGCCTGTTCAAGCGCCTGCACAGTCTGCGTAAGGCCGTATTGCCCGTAGTCCAGTATATGGTTATTTGCAAGGGATACAATGTTAAAACCCGCGTCCGCCAGTGCCCGCGCGTCCCTTTCAAATCCATAAAGATGCACGGCTTTATCTTTACCCTGTTTTGTAAGCTTTGCCGTATTTTCCGTTTTTACAAGTGGCGCTTCCAGGTTGCCGAATATAAGCGAAGAATTTTTAAGGAGAGATTTTATTTTCTTATAAGGATAGCCCGCTTCATTGCCGTCTATAACAGGGGAAAGTTTTCTTCCGGTCATTATGTCGCCGGCAAGGGTTATGATATCAACGGCGCCGGCTTTATGTGCAGCCTGGGCTTTTTCACCGAATAATTTCAGATTATCCGCTTTTTTTACTGTGGCGCATCCAGCTAAAAATATTATTATACCGGCTGCAAATGTTATTTTCCAAAAAGCTGTTTTATTAATTTTCCGCCCTCTTTTTCCATATACTTTTTGCCTTCTTCTTCAAGCTTTTTAGCAAGGTTCCTTTTTATATTTGCCATCATTCTTGACTGTGAATAATCGTACTTTTTCTGCGCTATGGTATTGTATACCCTGAAATCAAAAGGCATCCATCCCTCTTTATCATAAGCATAGCCCGCGTCTTTTATTCCAAAGTTAGCTGCAATATTTTGTTCAAACTGTTTAGCCAGTTTTGGGCTGATATCTGTTTCCGCCTTAAAATCAAGAGCCCTGTCCACGGTTATCCATCCGGCTCCTTTTACTTTTATGTCGCCTGCTTTGCCGTCAGCGCCCTTATCAAGCCGGAAATTTTTAACGTCAATTTTTCCGGAAGCCATGCTGAATACACCCGCCATAGTATCAAACTCTATGGCATTGCCCAAATCTGAAATACCTGTTTTTTCGGCAAGGTCTTTGCCCATTTCAAGCGGCCCCACAAGGCCGTTTGTAATACTGAAATTTCCGCTGCCTTTTACCGTATGCAGTATGTCATTAAACGTTGTCCCGGAAAATTTGGAATTAATGGCGGCTTTACCCTGAACTTTTCCTTTAAGGTCGTCAATAAAGGTCTTTTTAGACGCGTCTTTTCTTGGAAGCACGGCTATCACATCATCTATAAGCCGCGTCATCTGTACCTGCGATGTTATAAAATCAAATGAATAAGTCCCTTTATTGATGTCCGAAACCGCGCTGCTGTTTATGTTTCCGCTGTAAGCCGCGGCTGACGCTTCCATATAAAACTTATTATTAACAAGCCTTACATTGGCTATGGTTTTGCCAATTGTGATTTCCTTAAAGGTTATATTGTCCGCCTTAACATTGACGTAAGTGCCGGGCGCTTTTATGGCTTTTTTTGTTTTAGCAGGGGCGGATTTTTTACCTGCCGCGCCTTTATCAGCGGCTGATTTATCCTTTTTTGGAATTAAAGCCATCAGGTATTCCACCGCAAGTTTTGGCGAATAGATGTCAACATTGAATATGCCGCTGTCCATATTGGTTACGTTTGTCCCGTTTATCTTGATATTAACGTCATTCCCGGCAAGTTTAAAATCCATGTCTGATTTTAATTTATAATCGGATGTAAGCTCCGCCATGCCGTTAAAATTTTCCACGGCTTTTTTTCCGCGGTATAATACTTCCGCCTTTTCAAGCGCTGCTGAATCTGTAAATATGAATTTCCCGTTTGCAAAAGAAAATTTAATGTTATTTTTTACAGTTCCGGATATCGCAACGTCTTTTAATCCGGCTGATGCATTTTCAGGAAGCAATTTTATCAGCGCGGAGATATCACCCAGTGTGGAAATCCTGCCCGATGCATCCTTATAATTTATAAGCTTAACATTTCCTTCGCTTACGGTTCCGGCAATTACAAGTTTTCCCAGTGCGATATCAGCGTCTTTAGATTTAAGGTCAAGCTTAACCTGTGATTTTAAATCAACCGGTATAGTGTAATTTCCGTAAACTGCGGTAAAATCAGACTTAATATCCACAGGCACGGCAGCGCTTAAAAGCATATTGCCTGTTGAAAAGTTAAAATCCTTAACCTGCGCGTTTATGCCTTTTGGCTTTGAATTATCAAGATAAATAAAGTTTCCTTTTTTTACTGCAAGCCCTGTCACTATGATATTGTTAAAAAACGGTTTTTCGCCGTTGTCTTTTTTCTTTTTAACCGTTTTTTCTTTTTTTTCGCCGTTAAGCATGTCTGAAAAGTTAAACTTTCCGTCCGGCTGTTTTATGATTTTTACGTAAGGCGACACAAGCTCTATTCTGTTTATTATAAGGTCCCGTTTTAAGAGCGAAAGAAGGTTATATTTAAATACCACTGAATCCGCTTTTAAAAAGTTTTCTTTGTTCAAAGCGCCGCTTTCCTTAATGAATACATTATCCGCTTCTATTCCCTTAAATATGTTGAATTTAAGATCCCCTAAACCTATTGTCCTTCCCGTGATTTCGGAACCTTCTTTTATCACAATCTGTTTTATTTTTTCCGCAGGGAACATGATATAGACAGCGGCAACAGCTCCGCCAATCAAAATGACAAGAATACCTGTTATTATAAGCAAAATCTTAAGAAATTTCTTCATACATTACCTCCTATGCCGTAAATATGACGTTATTCTAACAGAAAGGGTTGCATATTGCATATATAAAAACAAAATGGCCGGCGGGGCCTCACAGGGCCCGCGCCGGCCGGAAAACAAAGGGCGTCATAAACGGTTTAAGCCGTCAGCCTTAAACCGTGATATATGCTATTGGGGTAACAATATTATACAGACGCCTTTAAGTTTTCCTTTTTGTTTTTATCTTTATACGCAGCGAACTTTTCACGCGTTGATTTTAAAGCCGAAGCGCATATTGAAGATATTGTTCCCGCTTCTTTTACCAGCTCATTAAACAGCCCTTCTTTTTCAAGGCCCGCAAGCTGAAGTACTTCCATAAGGTGTTTTGCCTCGTTTGAAAGCCTTTCTGTTTCTTCCAGCCTTGAAAGAAAATCCTTTCCTGAAGTGCTTTTGCACGCCGCCCTGTAGCTTGCGCCTGTCAAAGACGCGCACCTTACAATCATTTCACCGATAATTTTTGCTTCTGTCTTGTCCGGAAGCTTAGCGCACGCCGTTGCCGCCGATGCCCCGAATTTTAAAGTCCTTTCGCACATCTCTTTGCTGAACTGTTCTTTTTCCATAGCTCTACCCCTCTTTTTTTGGGCTTTCGCCCGTTAAATAAAAACCCCTACTTCTTTTTTGAAGCTTTTTTCGGTTTCTCTGTTTCTTCTGTTTTATCTTTTTCTTCTTCTTTTACTTCTTCTTCAAGGTCTTCCAGGTCATCCTCTTCTTCTTCCTGCTCCGGCGGAGGCGGCGCCTGACCGGCGGCTTTCGCGAAGAATTTTTCCTTTGTTTCATTTTCTATCTGAGTTGTCACTTCAGGATGCTGTGTTAAGTAGGCGACTGAATTGTCTTTTCCCTGCCCTATTTTTTCCCCTTTGTATATGTACCAGCTTCCGCTTTTTTCAACTATTCCAAAATCCACAGCCGCTTCAAGCGTCGCGGGCTCCCGCAATATTCCCTTGCCGAAAATGATGTCAAAGAAAGCTTCCCTGAAAGGGGGCGCGACTTTGTTTTTTACGATTTTTGCCTTTACCCTGTTGCCTATCATTTCTTCGTTCTTTTTGATTGTTTCAACCCTTCTTATGTCTATCCTTACGGAGGAGTAAAATTTTAAAGCCCTTCCGCCCGGCGTTGTTTCCGGATTTCCGAACATTACCCCTATTTTTTCCCTTATCTGGTTAATGAAAATAACGATGCACTTTGATTTGTTGATTATGCCCGTCAGTTTTCTCATTGCCTGGGACATAAGCCTTGCCTGCACGCCCATGTGGCTGTCGCCCATATCGCCTTCAATTTCCGCCTTTGGCACAAGCGCGGCCACAGAGTCAACGACAATTATGTCCACGGCTCCGCTTCTTACAAGTTTTTCAACAATTTCCAGCCCCTGTTCCCCGGTATCCGGCTGGGAAATAAGAAGTTCGGCAACGTCAACGCCCACTTTGGCCGCGTATTCCGCGTCCATGGCGTTTTCCGCGTCCACATAAGCGGCAACGCCGCCAAGTTTCTGCGCCTGCGCCACGATATTAAGCGCAAGCGTGGATTTGCCCGAAGATTCCGGCCCGAACACTTCTATTATTCTTCCCTTTGGAATTCCGCTTCCTCCAAGCGCAAGGTCCAAAGACAATGCCCCGGTGGGTATTGATTCAATCTTGCCTGTCTGCGTCTGGCCAAGCTTCATGATGGAACCCTTGCCGAATTCCTTTTCAATCTGCGCTATTGCAAGGCTTAACGCTTTTTTCTTTTCACTTTTGCTCTCTTCGCTCATTTCTGTTGCCTCCCTTTGTTTTCCTCTATGTTTTTTTGTACTGCGCCCTTTGTTTTCTTTCTGCCGGCTTTCTTTAATTGATAAATTCGTTTATGTTCCTGCCGTTTACGTAAACTTCCGCGACAAGGTCTTTGCCCTTTACCTTTATAACTTTGCCCACGTGTATCTGTTTTCCAAGCACAAGCGCGGTTAACATCTTTACGGCTTTTTCATAGCCCGGCGCGCCCTTTCTTGGCCCGTGATAATTGGCAAGCCTGATAAAAGCGCCGCTTTTGCTTCCCATTTTCCATCCGTACATTACCCGAAACGCGTCAACTTCGCTTACTGCGCTTACAATAAATGGCGACATATATTCATCCTCCTGTTATAGTCCCGGTATAGTTGTTACAACAATGCCCTGAATCATAAAATCATCCGTAAGTATGATGGGCTTGTGTTTTGGATTGGTTGATTTGGGTTTTAAAAGCACCATGTCACCGCTTTTGTTGAATTCTTTTATGGTGGCTTCGTCGTCAATTAAGGCGACAACAATGTCCTTATTTCGCGCGGTGTCCTGCTGCCTTATAAGGACAGCGTCGCCGTCGTTGATGCCGGCAAGGTTCATGGAATCGCCCTTGGCGCGCAGCATGTAATACCTGTAAGGCGGCGCAGCAATCCGCGTTGATACGGGTATCATCTGTTCCACATTTTCTTCCGCAAGAATGGGCGAACCGCAGGCAACCATTCCGACAAGCGGAATTTGAACGGTCTGAACCCTGCTTTCGTCTCCGGAAAAGTTTTCAATAATCTGAAGATCCCCTTCCGCGTTTCTTCTTAAGTAGCCCTTTGCCGTGAGTTTTTTAATAAGCTCCGCGGTAGAACGCGGCGACTTATAACCAAGCTCCTCCATAAGCTCTCTCACGCTTGGGCTGTGCCCCTTCATCAGGGTGTTTCTTACCGCCTTAATCAGCTCTGTTTCTTTTGAAGTAAGTGTATGTTTCTTCATGACACAAGTATACATAATGTATACATTTATGTCAACAAAAATATACAGATTATTTTTAATTATTTTTTGGCCGGAATAACCTGATTTTTTTGAATAAAGATTAAACAGATTATATTTATTACGCAGGCGCGTTAACGCTTTTGCAGCTGCTCCTGTGCCCTGAACTTTACTATTTTTGTTATCAGCCCGTATGGTATCGGTTTATCAAGCGGGAATCTTATTGTGCCGCGGGCCTGTTCGTATTCCGCAAGTTCATTTTTGAATTTTTTCATCGCTGAATTCCCGTTTGGATAAAAACCGATGTGCTTTTTAAATCCCGCAAAAAATACCAAATTGCCGTTAAGTTTGAATGCAGGCACCCCGTAACCCATGGCTTCTTCGGCTTTTGGCGCGGCTTTGTGAATTGCCGCGCGGATTTTGTTAAGGATTAATTTTACATCTTTGGGATATTTTTCTATGAACGCGGTCACTTCCGGGCTTTTCTTGTACATACACCCTCCCTTATTTAATATATTATTATCTTCCCGCGCGTTTTACTATTACCTTATTATATGAAGACGCTATCCGCGCAAGTTTATCCAGTTCCGCGCCGCCCCGCGCCAAAGAACACCCGCTTTTTATTATGACAGCGTCCTTTTCCACCACAAAAGGAAAAGCCCTGCAGCTTACGGACCTGTGTTCATAATTCTTGCACATACGGGTGCTGCAGTCAAACTGCCTGCAATAATCCTTTGTTTCTATGCTGAACATGCCTTTGCCCGCTTTTTTAATCCCGATTTTTTTATAGTCGCCGGGGTTAATTTTTTCCCCAAATATCTTTGTAAGCTCTTTTTCGTTTACCTGCAGGGACACATTGCGCATATCACAGCATGTTTTTTCGCACTTTGTAATGCAGAAGTTTCCAAAATCTTCTTTTTTCCACTTTTCAAAATCCGCTTCAAATCCCAATTTTTAAAATCCGCCCTGTTTGGTTTTAAAAAATTAAAATCCTATGCCAGCTCTGAAAACCGTGCGTTCTGTCTTGTAATCTATCAGCCTTTCGCCGTATCCGTGAAAAAACTGCAGGACAACAACAGGAAGCATATCTTTCATAAAAAACAGATTCCCGCGCAGCGTAATTTCCTGCCCTCCCTTTAATAAATCAACTGATGACGGGCCGCCCGGATACACCCTTATTGTTAAATCATTCCTGTCAAACAGCCCTTTGGCAATATTGTTTATTGTAACCTGCATTTCAAACGTGCCCCTGTAACGCTGCAGGTCCGGCGAAGTGGGGTCAGGGCCGTAAGGGTACCACACCTTAAACGACCAGTGCAGTTCGTTTTCCTGCCCTATAAATACGCCATCCGTATACCGCAGGTAAAGTTTATTCCAACTGCGCGAATCTTCGCCCTGCAGCCCGTTTGATTCATGGTCCAAAAGCCCCACATCAAGCCAGGCAGAACGGCTGTTATCAACAACTATCCTGAAAAACATATCGGGGTTGTAATTTACGTCATACATGGGATGTGAATCCTCCCACAGCCCCCAGTACATCTGCTGAGTGTAAGCGACAAAAAGCCCGCCTTCCTTAATTGCGCGGAACTTTGTGCTTATCTGCAGTTTGGAATCAGGCACGCCCAATATGAAATAATTTGAATTATATCCCTCACCCGGCCAGTGCGGCGGGTTGAATTCGTTGGAATAAGCGTACGCCATAACCGGCAATAAAACCATCATCAATGTTCTTAGAATTTTCATATTATGCTTTGAATCCTTCCAGTTCTATATCTCCAATTGCCCTGAAGTCCTTATGGTTTGCAGTGCATAGAACCTGTGTGGATTCCGCGGCTGTTGCGGCAATAAGGCAGTCCGCGACAGATATGGCGCTTTTAAGGCCGTGCTCTTCCATATATATAAGAGACCTGTGGCTGATATCGTCGTTTATTGGTATTACGGTAAAGTTTAGTTTTTTAATCAGCTTTTTTATTGCCGCGCTTTCATTCTTATTGGCAGCCGCTTTTAAAAGTTCCATAAACGTAATAACGCTTATGCATCTGTCCTTTTCAGACATAATTTTATCCGCGGCATTTCTGTTTCCCCTTAAAAGCCATATCAGTACATCAGTATCAAACTGCATGGCGTGGTTTCCTTAAATCTTTGACGGTCCGGCTAACGCTTTTCTTATGCTTTGCCCACATACCAAAAGCAGGATCTTCAAAAAGATTATATTCACCTTCCGGCTCTAAATTAACAGGATATATAACGCCTTTTTCCGTACCCCTGTGGGTAAGTATTACTTTTTCTTTCCTGTCAATAGCGGAAATTATTGATTTCATTTTCCTGCGAAGATCCAAAACCGACGCTTTCATGATTGCCTCCTTATGTGTACATAATAAGTGTACACATAATAAGTGTTAAAGTCAAAAGAAAATCGTTTATTATTTTCTTAGTTTCAGAAAATATTTCTTCTTTGCAGCGGTTTCGTCAAGAATTTTATGCAATACTTTTGCCCTTTCCTTTATGTTAATTCCTGCGGAGGCTTTTTTTGCCTTTATTATTATCTGCCGTAATTCTTCCGTTTTCATCACAGTTGCCGCGATGCAGTAATAACTTTTGGAACGGCCGTCATTAAAATCTTTCAGCATCGCTTTTAACAGTTTTTCTTTTACCTTCTGCCCTTTTATAAACTTTTTAACGCCGTGCTTCTGAATAAAGGCAATATCATTTTCAAGCGCCTGATAGCATTTAAAGGAATCGTGCTTTTTCCCTGCTTCCCTGTGTTTTTTCCACTTAACGCAGGTTTTATTTTCTTCGCAGTCCCAGCAGAATTCAATGCCTTTATTTTTTACGGCGCATGTTATAAAAGGGCATCCCGCGGACATCCTGTAATCGCTTTTGCACCCCGGGCACCTGCTCTTTGCGTCCGTTTGATAATTGGGGCACAGCCTGCACGATAACCCGCATATCCCCGTTTCAGGATGTTTTATTTTCATGGAATATCCCTAAATAAATTTTTAATTCCCGATAACCGCTCCCGTTTAAAAACAAAACCCGCGGGCTGAAGACCCGCGTCTACCACTGCAAATTCAACCAATCAAAGCGAGACGCAATATATTGCGTCTCTACAATAAAGGACAGATTATAACTGCGGATAATTATGGCGTGTATGTTTTTTCTTTTACAACGCTTCCATTGCTGTAAAACTCTGACTTTATCAGTTTTCCCTGCCTGTCGTAATATTTAAACTCGCCTATGCGTTTGCCGTTTTTTATCACGCCTTCGTGCTCTTTTATATTGCCCTCGTAATAAAAAATTATCCTTCCGTCAGCCGCGCCTCTTTTAACTTCCTGTGTTGTTTTTATGTCCCCTGATTCGTAATACCATATAATTTTCCCGTGTTTTAACCCTTTTACCATGGGCATTTCCGCCAGCAGTTTTCCCGACGGATAATAGACTTTTTCTATCTTTTCCGGTTTTGCCGTGCAGGCCGCCATTACAAGCAACGCTGTAAAAAATACCGCTATTTTTTTCATCAGATTCTTCTTCCGTCCTTGTATCTTGCGTTTGTGTCAGGTTTTACTTCCTGATGTTCTTTTTCCAGAACTTCTTTTTCTTTTTTAATAAGTTCTTCTTTAAAATTCTTTTTCTGCTTTCCCTTATTGTGCGGGGGCTGGACTCTGTTCTGCCGCTCGTCAATGCGCATTGACCTGTCAGTGTCAATAGGAGTCAGTTTTTCATCACTCATACAACACACCCCCTAAAACAATTTATTTTTTATTAAAATACCTGTTCAACTTTTCTTTTATAAGGGGATAATCGGATTTTTTTCCTGTCCAAATCTTAAACGATTCCATCCCCTGATAAATAAGCATATCAAGCCCGTTTATTATTTTAGCGCCCATTTTTTCCGCACGCGCTAAAAACTCCGTTTTTTCCGGATTGTAGATAATGTCGTATACAACCGCGCCTTTTTTTAACTTTTCAATTTCATATACCACCTGATTGCCGTGCATTCCCACCGACGTACAGTTCATTATAAAATCAGCTTCGGCAAGTACCTTGTCCTTTGCCGCGCTTTTTTTAATATCCCCTATTATGGCTTTTTTTAATCCCAGTTTTTTAACAAGGTTTTTTGTCATCGGGATATCTATATTATAAATGTGGAATTTTGAAGGTTTTTGCGTCATTAAGGCGTACCCAACGGCGTGCGCGGCGCCGCCGGCTCCAAGCATTACCACTTTTTTTCCTTTAAGATTTATCTTTGCCTTTTTAAGCGTGGCAAGAAAGCCAAGATAGTCAGTGTTATATCCTGTAAGGACCCCGTTTACGTTATTAACGGTGTTCACCGCGCCTATCCTTTCGGCGGCAGGGTCAATTTTATCCAGAAGCGGCATTACAGCGTGCTTGTGCGGAATTGTGACGTTTATCCCTTTAATGTTTTCCCGCCTTACCCTTTCTATCACAGCAGGGACATTTTCCGGTTCTGTTTCAAATACCTTATATTCCCATTTCATTTTATATTTTTTAAAAACCGCGTTATGCATTACAGGGGATAAAGTATGGGAAAGCGGGAAACCTATTATGCCGGTGATTGTTTTTTTCATTGCCTGCTCCTGATTTTGTTTTATCTTCCTGCCGCTGTCATGTCCCCTATTACAACAGTGGGGCTTCCGTAATTAAAATAAAACGTTATGTCTTCGCATACATCCCTGACATTCATTAACACGTCCTTTATGTTGCCGGTTACAAGCATTTCCTTTACTGCCTGCTTAATTTCGCCTTTTTCAAGAAGCCAACCGTTTAAACCCAGCGAAAAATTGCCTGACACGGGGTCCGCGGTGTGCAGCCCCATTAAAGAGTTTATTATAAGGCCGCTGCCTTTCATAATATTATCTTTTCTGGAATCCCCCGGCACAATATAAAAATTGGATACCCCGCATTCAGGAAGCGTTTTAAAACTTCCGCGCACGCCGTTGCCTCCAGGCTCTTTTTTAAAGAAATTCGCGGATGATATGTCATATAAAAATTCCATAAGCTTTCCGTGCTTTATAAGCATCTTATTTTTTCCGGCAATACCTTCGCCGTCCGTGCCAAAACTTCCCGCGCGGAAAGCCAGAAGCGCGTCGTCGTTTATGTTAAGTATGGATGCTGCGACAGTATCGCCTTCTTTGTTTGAACCAAAAAGAGATTTGCCTTTGCGTATATTGGAAGCGTAAAACAGCGGCGCTAATATCTGCAAAAAGTCCACTGCAGCCTGCGGAGGAAGAATAAGGTCGTATCTTCCGGTTTTTAAAGGCCCGCCTCCCAGCAGCA
>Ga0209717_1000436_pt1 | contig 51562 bp, 49 predicted proteins | sample AD_UKC048_MetaG_FD_184418 | JGI IMG/M metagenome (GOLD analysis project Ga0209717, IMG submission 184418) | Active sludge microbial communities of municipal wastewater-treating anaerobic digesters from USA - AD_UKC048_MetaG (SPAdes) (version 2) | ecosystem: Engineered > Bioreactor > Anaerobic >...
CCAATAAGCCCGTAAACGGCTTCACAGACATGTTTTTCTCACCGCTCTACGTTGGGCACCTGGCAGAAGCGCTTTTGGAAATGCTTGAAAAACGCTTATGCGGTATCTATCACGTGTATGCGCCAGAAAGCCTGAGCAAGTATGATTATGGAGTGCGGCTGGCGCACGAATTTGGGTTGGATGCTAGCTTGATCCGCCCAATTTCCGCGCTCAACTCCGACCTGCTCACCCGACGTTCGCTCAACCTGAGCATGAACACCGACAAACTCCAGGCTGCCCTTGGCAAGCCTTTGCAAAACCAGGCTGAAGGGCTGCGCGCCTTGCACGCTGACCTCGATTCTGGTCTGCGCCAAAAATTGCTTTCACTCAACCACTAATCGGAGGACACATGGAACTCAAAATTGGTAACACCCTGATTGGAGACAATCACCCCACGTGGTTCATCGCCGACATCGCCGCCAATCACGACGGCAACCTTGAGCGCGCTCTGCACCTCATCCATCTCGCTGCCGAATCCGGCGCGGATGCCGCCAAGTTCCAAAACTTTCGCGGACCTGAAATCGTCTCGGACTATGGCTTCAGCCACATGAACGCGCAGGTCTCGCACCAGGCTAAATGGAAAAAATCTGTCACCCAGGTTTATGACGAAGCCTCCGTACCATTCGACTGGACCCCGATCCTCAAGGAAGAATGCGACAAAGTGGGCATCACTTACTTCTCATCCCCCTACGACTTCGACGCCGTCGACATGCTTGACCCCTTCGTGCCGGCTTACAAAATTGGTTCGGGCGACATCACCTGGATCGAAGCCTGTTTGCACATGGCGCGCAAAGGCAAACCCGTCCTGCTCGCCACAGGTGCCTCCACCATTGGCGACGTGCAGCGGGCGGTTGACGCCATCCTGGCGGTGAACCCACGGCTGGTGCTGATGCAGTGCAACACCAACTACACTGCCGCCGACGGCAACTTTGACAACATCCACCTCAACGTCCTCAAGATCTACCGCCAGATGTGGCCGGACCTGATCCTGGGGCTCAGCGATCACACCCACGGGCATGCGACCGTTCTCGGAGCCGTGGCTCTGGGCGCGCGCGTGGTGGAGAAGCACTTCACCGATGACAACCACCGTGAAGGTCCCGACCATGCCTTCGCCATGAATCCGACCAGTTGGGCTGAGATGGTGACCGCCACACGCCAATTGGAACGCGCGATGGGCTCTGCCAACAAGACCATCGCGGAAAACGAGCACGACACGGTTGTGGTGCAGCGCCGCTGCCTGCGTGCCGCGCAGGATATCAAAGCTGGCCAGACGCTGACGCGCGAAATGATCGACGTTTTACGACCCGCCACGCCCGGCGCGATTATGCCTTATGATATCGAACTGGTCGTCGGACACATCGCCCGCCAGGATATCCCCTCCGGACAGGAACTGCGCTGGACGCAGCTTGGATAGGAACTGATGCGCATTTTGTACTTCACGCGTGCCGATTCTGTGCACGATCAACGGTTTTTGACAGCCCTGGCTGAAAGCGGGCACGAGGGTTTCGTGCTGCGCCTCAACCGAGGTGAATACCCTACGCCCAGCGGTATTACTGCCCTTGAGTGGAGTGGCACCAAAAACCATCTGACTGAAAATGACATCCCCCGCCTCACGCAGGAACTTGGCGAAGTGCTTAAGTCCGTTCAACCCGACCTGGTGCATGCCGGACCCTTGCAGGACCTGGCTTTCCTGGTGGCAAGAACCGGCTTCACTCCCCTGTTGAGCATGAGTTGGGGTTTTGACCTGATGCACGACGTGCTGGTGAGTCCGGATGCTGCCGAAAAAGCACGCTTCGCCCTCGGGCACTCCGCGCGCCTGATCACAGACGCCCAGTGCTCTGCCGCACAGGCGGTGCAACTGGGCTTTGACCCGGAGAAGATCTGCATTTTCCCCTGGGGGGTAGACCTGGCTCACTTCACGCCAACTGCTGCCCGCGTCCGCGGTACGGTCTGGCGCGAACGGTACGGCTGGGGCGATAAGCGCGTGTTGCTTTGCCTGCGCAGTTGGGAGCCCAATTACGGCGTGGATGTCTTGCTCAGAGCCTTCGTTGAAGCAGCCCAAAAGGATGACAGCCTGCGCCTGATTTTGCTCTCAGATGGTAGCCAGCATGAAGAGTTGCTTGCAATCCTGAAAGAAGGAAATGTGAACGACAAAGTCTTTTTGGGCGGACGTGTGCCCAACCAGGACTTGATCTCGTTTTTTGGAGCAGCAGATATTTATGTTACGCCGAGCCACGTGGATGGCTCGTCGGTTTCCCTGATGGAAGCCATGGCATGCGGTCTGCCTGTGATCGCATCCGACATCCCGGCAAATGCTGAGTGGATTGCCGAAGGGCAAACCGGCTGGCTGTTCACCGATGGAAACCATCACGCCCTGGCAGAGTTGCTCCTGCAAATCCCCTCGTTCAATTTATCCTCAGTCGGAAAGCGCGCACGCAAGGTTGCCGAAAAGCGCGCCGACTGGCGGCAAAATAAACAATTGTTGTTCCGTTGTTGGGAACAAGCCCTGACCTCTTCAAAAGGAGGGTCTCAATGAAAACCAGAATCCCACTAATACTCCTGGCGCTGACAATTCTGACCATGGCTTGCAGTCTGCCTTCCTTTGGCAAAAAAGACACGCCCATTCCCCCAACGCCCACCCCCGAGTCTAATATGCAGCTTTACTACGGCACCGGGATGCAGATCATGCTGCCAAATTCTTATGTCGCTGAAGATATCGACAGTGCTTTGCCGGCCATCATTGCCACCATCAAGGATTTTATCGGCGGCGAGTCCAGCCCGCTTTCAGGTCTGGTTGACAGCATCGAAGGCAACATCGGGTGGTATGGCTATGATGGCGATAACGCAGCAGTCTACCCCACCCGCTTGATCATCCTGCGCAACAAGGCTTTCTCCAAGTTGCCGATCAGCATGATCACCCTGGGGCTTGAGCAGGTCCTTGGCGGCGATTCTGCCCTGGTGGACAGCGACTCGATCAGACTTGGCGGTCGAGATGTCACCCGTATGAGTTATTCAAAGGACTCCAACGCCTGGGTTGCTTACCTATTCAAGGAGGGTGACTACCTTTGGATAACACTGTATATCACCACACCAGCCAATCTTGCTGCCGAAATGGACGACTACGAGATTAGCGTGGGCTCCATCCAGATCGATGCCGTCCAGCCGACACCCTAACGGAGAATCGTGAGCGAACCGAAGACTGTCGCAATTATCCAAGCCCGCATGAGCTCCTCGCGCCTGCCAGGCAAAGTTTTGCGCCTGGTGGGGAGCCAGCCCATGCTGGCACGCGTTCTGGCTCGCGCCAACCGGGCCGGCTTGGTGGATGAGGTCATGGTGGCAACCACCACGGACCCCAGCGATGAGCCAATTGCTGCATACTGCGAAACCAAGGGCATCGCCTGCTTCCGGGGGGACCTTTACGACGTGCTCGACCGCTATTACCAGGCTGCCAAGTTTAGCAGTGCGGATGTGGTCGTGAGGCTGACCGCAGATTGCCCGTTCATCGATCCGGAAGAGATTGATCGAACGATCACACATTTCCACCTGACCTGTGCCGATTTCACCGCAAACCGCCTGCCTCCGCCTTTCAGACGCACAACCGCGGTTGGCATGGATACGGAGGTCGTTGCATTTGCCGCGCTTGAACGTGCCTGGCAGGAAGCCGTTGAGCCGTTTGAACGCGAACACGTCATGCCTTACCTGTACGACATGCCCGGCCGCTTCAAGATCAGCGTCGCTGATTGGGAGAAAGACCTCAGTCACTTGCGCTTCACGGTCGATACTCCTGCGGATCTTGAGGTTGCCAACCAGGTATACGCCGAATTCGATGATCGCGATGATTTCACCCTCCAGGACCTGTTGGCTGCCAACGCGCAGCATCATGAATGGCAGGCGCAATTGGCTGGAGTGAAGCACAAAGACCTTTTTGAGGTCGATCACCGCGCCACAGGGCTGAACGAGGGGCAAACAGCAGAAAGAAACGAGCCTCCTCATGACGACTAATCAGCCCATATCTGAATTCCACTGCCCGCTGTGTGGAAAATCAAAAGCCAAAGTGCTTTCCGAGATGGACTCCTTCAGCTTCAAGGTCAGATACTATCTTTGCCAGACCTGCGGCTTCGTCTTCCAAAATCCGGGGGAGAGTGCGGCTGCGGACCCTGCCTTTTACGCAGAGACCTATCGCCAGCTTTACCAGGCAACCGAAGAGCCCACCGCCAAGGATCTGCGTCAGCAGCGACTGCGCGCGGAATACCAGCTCAGTCTGATGCAGAATCACGGTGTCTGCCGGCTTTGGCGCGCGCTGGATATTGGCGCTTCGTCCGGGACGTTGTTGCAAACCATCCAAGAGGCTTATGGGGGCGAGATGATTGGGGTGGAACCGGGCAACGCCTACCGCTCGCTGGCAGAAGCGAAGGGCTTCAAGGTTTATCCTTCCCTTGAGCAATTACAAGCCAATGAAACCGCCAGGTTCGACCTGGTGACCATCATGCATGTGCTCGAGCACCTCGAAGACCCACTTGACACATTGAGAAAGATCAAGACGGACCTGTTGGATGATCGCGGCTTTTTGTTGGTCGAAGTGCCCAACTTTTACGCGCACGAATCCTACGAATTGGCGCATTTGAACTGCTTTACCGAACACAGCCTGAGTGAAATGCTTAAACAGGCTGGTTACAAGGTCATGCATATGCGCAAACACGGCTACCCGCGGTCGGAAACGCTCGACCTCTACCTGAGCGTGCTTGCCCGACCGGAGAGTGAGACAAGTGAGCGTTTAGCGATCATCCCCGAAAGGAGCGTCGCTCTAAAACGCACGCTGGGCACGCTTAAACGGAATTTGCTGACCAAACTTATGCCGGGCAAAACCTGGCTGCCCCTGGAGGATGAAGTCTGATGCCCCCTGAACTGACCCTGTTTACGGCTCCCAAGCCCTTCACCAACCCACATATTGCCACGATACAGCGTAACGCGCTCCAAAGCTGGCAGGCATTGGGAGAGGAAGTACAAATTGCCCTGATCGGTTCTGACGAAGGGATTGCGGAAGCCGCCGCGGAGTTTGGCTTCCTGCATCTGCCGGATGTGCCCGTTAATTCGCTTGGCACGCCCCTCGTCAACGGCATCTTCAAGCTCGGTCGCGAGGCAAACCAAAGCCCGCTGCTGGCTTACGTCAACGCTGACATCATCCTCTTCCCGAACTTCCTGGAAGTAGCACAGCAAGTTGCCGCAAAACTGCCCAAGTTTCTCCTGGTTGGGCAGCGTTGGGATTTGGAAATTACGGAGCTTTTAAGCTTCGAGGGCGAGTGGGCTGAAACTCTGCGCAGGCGCACCTGGCGGGACGGTAAACTCCATGTCCGGGCTGGAAGTGATTACTTTGTCTTCCCACGCGCGTGTTTCAAGGACATTCCGAATTTCACGGTCGGACGCGCCGGCTGGGATAACTGGATGATCTTCAAAGCCAGGCAGGAAAATTGGCCGGTGGTGGACTGCACTTCCGACCTCGACATTATCCATCAAAAACACGATTACAGCCACCTGCCAAACGGCCAGCGTCATTACCGTCTCCCGGAAACAGGTGAAAACATTCGCCTGGCAGGCGGACGCCGTACCATTTTTGACCTCAATGATGCTTCGCATCGCCTGGTCCACGGCAGAATCGAAGCCACACCACGCGACTGGAAGGGCAAACTGCGCGAGTTCCAGAATCGCCCACTGCTCAAAAACAACAATATTGCGCTGACCCAACTGCTATTCACCCTGTTTCAGCCGAAGCGGGCCTGGGTTGAGTTCTGGAAAAACCGGGAGATGCAAAAAACTTTGCAGTCCTCCCGGGATTCGGCATCAAAATAGAGGAGTAGGCTATGCGAGTTGGGCAAAATCCTGCAAAAACACTTAAAGAAGTAGCAAAACCGAAGCGCATCACGGTTGCTGTGTTGAACTACATCCCGTTCATGAGCGGTTTCTTTGCCGAAACGTTTGATGTGCTCAAACTGTGCCTCGCCAGCATCTGGGAAAACACCGATCTGCCCTATGACCTGCTGGTATTCGACAACGCCTCTTGCCCCGAGGTGCGCCAATACCTGGTCGAGAAGCAGCAAGAGGGCAAGATCCAGCTCCTGATCCTCTCGGAAACCAACCTGGGTAAGGGCGGCGCCTGGAACATCATGCTGGCTGCAGCACCGGGGGAAGTGATCGCCTACACGGACAATGACTGCTATTTTTTCCCAGGCTGGCTTTCCAGCTCGCTGCAGGTGCTCGAGACCTACCCCAACGTAGGTATGGTTACTTCCCGTCCGATTGCCAATGACAACGCATACAATTCCAGCACAGTTTCCTGGGCTGAGAGCGAGCCAGAAGCAGAAATCCAGTTTGGTAAGTTCCTGAAATGGGAAGACTTTTTATCCTTCGTTTCCAGCCTCGGAGTAACTGAAGAAGATGCCCGGCAGCGTTATGCCGTGCTTGAAGATGCCGTTCTCACATATAAGGATGTGCCCGCCTACCTGGGGGCTATCCACTATCAGTTCCTGGCTTACAAGCGCGTTTTGCAGCAATTTCTGCCCTTCGATATGGATCGCCCTATGGGGCAGGTGCAGCTCCTGGACGGCATGGTCAATGATGCCGGTTATCTGCGACTGATGACTGCCGATCCGTACATTCAGAACATGAGCAACCAGGTTCCCGATTGGGTCAAGCAAGAAACTCCGAAAGCTGCCATCAAAGCGCCGGAGATGAAAAGCGGCTTTCAGCTGAAGAACCTGCGCATCATTAAGTGGCCTTTGATGCGGCTCTACGATTGGATCTTCAAAATCTACTGGAGAGAAGAATAGCTTCCCTTCAGCTACTGGAGAAACAGATGAAATTCTTGATTGCAGGCTTAGGTTCGATCGGCAGGCGCCACTTGCGCAATCTGCGCGCGCTTGGGCAGGAGGACATTCTCCTTTACCGCACCCATCAAGCCACCCTGCCGGACGCAGAGCTTGGCGTTTTTCCGACCTTTACAGAGCTAAGCCTCGCGCTTGCTAAAAAACCCGATGGCGTCATCATCGCCAACCCTACCGCGCTGCATTTGGAAGTGTCAATCGCTGCCGCTAAGGCTGGCGCGGCTCTGCTGATTGAAAAGCCGGTATCCGACAGCCTTGCCAGGCTTGACGAACTGCAATCTGCGCTTAAAGTCAGTGGTAAGCCCCTCATGGTGGGGTTCCACTTCCGTTTTCACCCGGTGCTGAACCAGGTAAAAGTCCTGTTGGAAAGCGGGCAGCTTGGCAAGCCGCTTTCGGCTCGCGCACATTGGGGTGAATATCTGCCGGGCTGGCACCCCTGGGAGGATTACCGCCGTTCTTACGCTGCCCGCGCGGACCTTGGCGGGGGCGTGGTGAACACGCTCTCGCATCCTTTGGATTATTTGCGCTGGCTCCTGGGAGAGGTTGAAAGCGTCAGCGCCTGGACAGGCAAGTTGAGCCAGCTTGAGCTGGACGTGGAAGATCACGCCGACATCCTGTTTCGTTTTACGGGCGGAGAGGCAGCCAGCGTGCACTTGGATTACTATCAGCGCCCACCTTCCCATACGCTCGAGATCACTTGCGAGGGTGGTCGGATCAGCTGGGATAATGCAAGCGGTGAAGCCCGGGTCTTCCACGCGCAGAGCGGTGCAACTGACGTGCTCGTGCCGCCAGAAGGTTTTGAGCGCAACCAGATGTTCCTTGATGAGATGGCAACCTTTGTGCGCCTTTGTCAGGGTGAAACACTGCCCCACTGTACGCTCGCGGACGGCATCCGGGTTCAGGAGCTTGTGCTGGCGGTCAAACAGTCCGCTGCGCAAGATGGCGCAATGGTCAGGCTTGCCTGATGGTAGAATTCAGACCACATCAACACGAGGAAACAATGAGTAATATCCTTGATAAATTTGACCTCCACGGCAGAACGGCTGTCGTCACTGGCGGAGCAGGGCTTTTGGGGCGGCAGTTTACACTGGCGCTTGCCCAGGCTGGTGCGAACGTCCTGGTGGCGGATCTGGCACAAACCGCGGCTGAAGCCCACGCCCTCGCTCTGCGTGAACAGGGTTTTCGGGCTGAAGGCATTGGCGTGGATGTCACCAACCCCAAATCCACCCAGGCGATGGCACAAGCCGCCCAGGAGATCTTTGGCAGCCTTGACATTTTGGTAAACAGCGCCGCGCTTGACCCTAAGTTTGACCCAATCAACGCCGGCGCGCAAGGCGCGAACGCATTTGAAAGCTATTCGCTCGATTCCTGGCGCAAGGCGCTGGATGTCAACCTGACGGGCATGTTCCTCGCCTCGCAGGCTGCTGTCCAACCCATGCTCGCGGCAGGTAAGGGAGTCATCATCAATATTTGCTCCATCTATGGGCTCGCAGGTCCGGATCAGCGGCTTTACGAACGTCCGGATGGCAGCCATGCTTATAAACCGGTCTATTACTCCGTCACAAAAGCCGGCGTGTTGGGTTTCACACGTTACCTGGCAGCCTATTATGCGGGCAAGAACATTCGCGTTAATGCCCTGACACCTGGCGGTGTTTACGCCGGGCACGACGAAACCTTCACATCGCAATACTCTGCCCGCACCATCCTGGGGCGTATGGCAAATACTGACGAAATGAGCGCCGCCATGCTCTTCTTGTGTTCGGACGCGAGCAGCTACATGACTGGCAGTAACCTGGTGGTTGATGGAGGGTGGACGGTATGGTAGAAAAACCCAAAGTGTTGGCACTGATCCCGGCACGCGGCGGCTCAAAGGGCATTCCCCGCAAAAACATTCGCGATTTCGCCGGCGCGCCGTTGATTGCCTACAGCATCGCCGCCGCCTTACAGGCAGACCTCGTCACCCGCGTGATCGTTTCGACCGATGATGAAGATATTTCGGCGGTTGCCCGCGAGTGGGGCGCCGAAACGCCCTTCTTGCGTCCCTCAGAATTCGCCCAGGATGACACCACCGATTTGCCCGTTTTCGAACATGCCCTGCGATGGCTGCGGGAAAACGAAAGCTATCAACCTGAGATTATCATCCAACTGCGTCCGACTTCACCAATCAGACCCGTTGGACTGCTTGATGAAGCCGTCAGGAAGTTGCTGGAGCACCCTGAAGCTGATTGTGTTCGTGGGGTAGTTCCGTCGGGTCAAAACCCCTTCAAGATGTGGCAAATAGGCGACGACGGTCAGCTCGAGCCCCTGCTAAGAGTCGCCGGGCTTAGCGAACCCTACAACGCACCCAGGCAAGCACTCCCTTCAACCTATTGGCAGACAGGGCATATTGACGCTATCCGCACCAACACAATTTTGAACAAGCACAGCCTGACGGGTGATGTGATCTTTCCGCTATTGATCGACCCACTGTACACGGTCGACATTGACACTATTGAGGATTTCCAAAACTCAGCCAGGCTGATCAGTGATCCACGCATCAAAGCGGTGGACCCACTCAAATGTCGCCGGACCTTTCCATTAAGAACAAGTCATTTAATCATGGATTTCGACGGCGTTCTCACGGATGATAAGGTCTACATCGACCAGGACGGTCGCGAAAGCGTGCGCTGCAGCCGTTCCGACGGATACGGGATCAGCTTACTTAAGGGAAAATCGGCCATTCAGCCAATGATTCTTTCCCGAGAGAGCAACCCCGTGGTCACTGCCCGGGCACAAAAGCTTGACATCGAGGTTTTCCAATCAGTTTTAAATAAAGACCAGGCGATCCAAACCTTGATTGATGAAAGAAATCTGAACCCAAAAGAAATTATCTACATCGGCAATGACCTGAACGACCTGGTGGTCTTGCCGCTTGTTGGGTACTTTGTTTGCCCGTCTGATGCCCACCCCCAGGTGCTAAGGCAGGCGGATCTGGTGCTCAACCATCCTGGCGGCAAAGGCGCGGTCCGGGAGATTATTGAAACAATTTTGGGAAGTAAACCTGTAATCCAAGAATTAACTAAATAAAGGAAGCAAAACAACGATGATCGATATCGAATTTTACATGAAGGTTGGCGAACTAAAAAAACGTCTGAAGGCTGGCGAACAATTATCAGAACCAGAACTTAAGGCGTTGCTTGAGAGTTATCGCAGTCCCAATCCGGTGGCATACAACATCGAAACCACCAATGCCTGCAACATGCGCTGCGAGATGTGCCCCCGCACAACCATGATGACCCGATCAGTCGAAACCATGGCTCCTGAACTTTTTAGAAAAGTAATTGATCAACTTTCGCCCTTCAGCCAGGAACAATTAGCTCGCTGGGAAGACTTTGCGGAGAGTTACTATGGTGTGCCCAGGAATGGCATGAGCGAGAATCACTTCTTCCTCTATGTCATTCCCCGTGTTATTGTCTTGCATGGTTATGGCGACCCTCTCTTGGATAAAAACATCCCCACTTACGTCAAATGGATGACTGAGCGAGGTCTTCAATCTTACTTCTCATGCAATCCAGCCAATATCAATATGAACCGCACGATTGAAACCTTCGAGAACGGTTTGGGTTTTGTGAAATATTCGATCGAAAGTGTCGACGATCTGCGCCACAAAAGTGTACGCGGCGATGCGTCCAACTTTACCGAAGCCTACCGCAATATCCTGCGTTTGCTGGAGCTGAAAGCCCAAAAGAATTTCAAGACCACTATCGTGATCACCATGATCAACCTGAACAAACCCTGGCAGCAGGACGAATATCAGAAATTGGTGGAAGCCTTTGAAGGGCTGGATGTTTATGTTTATCTCAAGAGCCAGGATCAAATGTGGTATGAAGATAACAAGCAATCCACCGCCTCCATCCATTGGCAGGAATTTTGCCAATTCCCCTGGTCATCCATGACGATCAAGTCGAATGGGGAATGTGCCCAGTGCGTCGAAGACTTTAACAATGAGATCATCCTGGGCGATGCCCGCACACAGAGTCTCTACGATATCTGGAATGGCGAAGCATACCAAAGCTTCCGAAATGACCACTTCAAGTTAACACGCGGCATTAAGTGCACAGAACAATGTGATATGCACTTGATCGGCAGCTATTTAGCTCAGTAAAGGAACATATGAGAGATTCAGTCAAAATTGGTGAACGAATTATTGGCGACGACCAGCCCACTTACATCGTTGGAGAAATTGGCATCAATCACAACGGCGATCTTGAGGTTGCCAAAAGCCTCATGCTGGCAGCGAAAGAAGCAGGGATTGATGCTGTAAAATTCCAAAAGCGAACCCCCGAGCTTTGTGTGCCGAAAGAACAACAAGGTCAGATGCGCGATACTCCCTGGGGATACATCACGTATCTTGACTACCGCTACAAGGTCGAATTTGATGAAGCTGCGTATAACGAAATCGATCGTTATGCCAAAGAATTGGACCTCGATTGGTTCGCTTCTTCCTGGGATATCCCTTCCATAGGTTTTATCGAAAGATTTAACCCGCCTGCCCATAAGATTCCGTCCGCTTTGCTGACTGACAAGGAACTTCTGCGGGCGTACCGAGCAACTGGCAAACCGATCATCCTTTCGACTGGCATGTCCACCATGGAACAGATCAAAGAAGCCGTCGACCTCTTAGGAGAAGAAAACCTAATTCTGTGCCACACCACAAGCTCCTATCCCTGCCCGCCGGAAGAATTGAACCTGCGCATGATCCAAACCCTGCGAGACAAGTTCAATTGCCCAATTGGATATTCCGGTCACGAGGTCGGGTTAGTCCCAACGGTTGTTGCTTCTGCGTTGGGCGCTTGCCTGGTGGAACGCCACATCACTCTCGACCGGGCTATGTGGGGCTCTGACCAAAGCGCTTCAGTGGAACCGCAAGGAATCGCTACATTGGTCAAGTATATTCGTGTGACCGAAAAGTCACTTGGTGACGGTGAGAAAAAAGTGTACGACAGCGAACAATCCTCTATCAAGAAACTAAGGCGGATCAGCCAGTAAGATGAAAACCTCATGGCTTATTGAGCGTGTGCGTCGGCGCGTTAAGCTCGAGGCGGCACATCGTGACAATGATCGTCGCTTTGTCGCTTTATCGAGCCTGGTAGCTGCCAATTCACCGGAAAGAACCGCTTTGCCAGTGATTTTTTTTGATGTCTCCACGCGCCTGACTGGCACCAGCCTGAACGCGGCTTTTGCTGCTCTGAGCGCATGGTCGCTTGAGCTTAAGGGCGTACGCGTGATCCACTTTGTGTGTCAGCAGGGTTTGGCTCCCTGCGTTTTTGGCACGAAGCGAAACGCGATGCACCAGAATCCGCCGTGCAAAGGATGCACGCGGCAGTCCGAAGCGCTTTTTGGGCAGTCAGAGGTTGTGGCTCTCGGGTTTGATGCTGAGGCGTTGCCCCAGGGGTTGCTTGAACCCCTTTCACTCGACGAGTTAAGCCGTTTTACTTATGCTGGCTTGCCTCTGGGTGAGATTGCCTTGCCCTCGATGCGCTGGATCCTGCGCAGGCATCACTTGATTGACGATGAGCTGACACGCTCGTTGTTCAGGAACTACATCCGTTCAGCATATTCATTGGCGTTGCAGTTTGAAGCGCTGGTTTTGGAGTCGCAACCTCAAACGGTGGTGGTCTTCAACGGTATGCAGTATCCTGAAGCAACCGCCCGCTGGGTGGCGCGCAAGCACGGCGTCCGTGTCATCAGCCACGAAGTTGGCATGCTACCTTTTAGTGCCTATTTCACTGAGGGCGATGCCACCGCTTACGATCTCGACATCCCTGCGGACTTCCAATTGAACGAAGCGCAAAATAAACGCCTGGATGGCTATCTGAGCAAACGCTTCAAAGGTGATTTCCACATGGCTGGGGTCAAGTTCTGGCCGGAAATGAGTGAGCTCAAACCGGATTTCGTGCAAAAAGCCGCCAACTTCAAGCAGATGGTACCAATCTTTACCAACGTCATCTTCGACACCAGCCAACCGCACGCCAATGTGGTCTTTGAAGACATGTTCACCTGGCTCGATTCCCTGCTTATCACCGCTCGGTCACATCCCGACACGTTGTTTGTCATTCGTGCCCACCCGGACGAAGCCCGCGTTGGCAAGGCAAGCGAGGAATCGGTGGCAGAGTGGGCGGAAGCACGCGGCGTGAGGGACATCCCCAACCTGCACTTCATCCCACCCCAGGAATATGTCAACTCCTACGACCTGATCCGCATGGCGAAATTCGTACTGATCTACAACTCCACGATTGGGTTGGAAGCTTCCATTCTCGGCGCCGCAGTGCTTTCGGCTGGCAAAGCGCGTTTCACTGCATCCGATGTGGTCTGGCTGCCGAAACAAAAGCCGCCTAACCAGGACAAACTCGACGCCTTGTTAGGGACAGACAACGTTGATGTGCCGTCCCACTTCAAACATAACGCGCGCCGTTTTCTCTACTGGCAGCTTTACCACTCCTCGCTCAGCTTCGAAGACTTTTTGGAGCCGGATGGCGTCTGGGCGGGATATGTGACCCTTAAAGATTTCCCCTGGCAGGCGCTGCTGCCCGAAAACTCGGCTACATTGCAGACGATCCATGACGGCATCCTGCACGGCGGGAATTTTATGCTCAAGGAGGACCCCCAATGAACCTCGAAACAATCGTTGCCTTGTTACCCATGCGCCACGATTCCAAACGTGTGCCCGGGAAGAACTACCGCCCCATGTGCGGCAAACCGCTCTACGCCCACATCATCGAGACCCTCCTGAGCGTTGAGTTGATCAGCCAGGTGGTGGTGGACACGGACTCCCCACCAGTCATTGAGGGGCTCGCGCGGGATTATCCGCAGGTGAAGGTGCTGCTGCGCCCGGATGAACTGCGCGCCGATACCACCCCCACCAACGAGATCCTGGTTTACGACACTGCCCAGGTGCCCGCCGATCTCTACCTGCAGACCCACAGCACCAATCCGCTGCTCAAAGCCGAAACGATCCGGCGCGCCATCGAGCAACTGCGCCAGTCCTACCCGGAGTACGATTCCCTTTTTGGCGTCACCCGCCTGCAAACCCGCCTGTGGGACGAACTCGGGCGTGCGGTAAACCACAACCCTGCGGTGCTCTTGCGCACGCAGGACCTTCCCCCAATTTACGAAGAAAATTCTTGCATCTACCTTTTCACACGTGAAACCTTGATCTCAAAGCGCAACCGTCTGGGTGAGAGACCGATGATGTTTGAGATTGACGCCCGCGAAGCCACGGACATTGACGTGGAGCTGGATTTTGTCATCGCTGAGACGCTGATGGCTCACAAAAATAAACCATGAGGTTGTTCGAATGAAGAACGTATTAGTTTCTGCCCCATACATGCTGCCTTTCATGGACCGCTTTGGTCCTGTCCTGGAGTATTTCGGTATCCACCCCATCATCCCAGAAGTCCATGAACGCCTTGAAGCAGAGGAAATCTTGCGCTATGCCGGTCAGTTCGAGGGCGCCATCTGCGGCGACGACCGCTACAACGCCGATGTCATCAAAGCCTGTCTGCCCGCTCTGAAAGTGATTTCCAAGTGGGGCACCGGCATCGACTCGATCGACAAAGTGGCTGCTGAAGCCATGGGCGTGCGCGTGATGAACACCCCCAACGCCTTCACTGTGCCTGTATCTGAAAGCGTGTTGAACAGCATGCTCAACTTTGCCCGCCTGCAGCCCTGGATGGATCGCGCCATGAAGCATGGCGTCTGGGACAAAATCCCGGGGCATACTCTTAGCGAATCGACCATTGGTGTTATTGGTGTGGGCAATTGCGGCAAGGCCGTCCTGAGAAGGGCGCGCGCCTTCGGCATGGAGCTGCTGGGGAATGATATTGTTGAGATCGCGCCTGACTTCCTGGTGGAAAACGGCGTGGAGATGACCACCCTGGAGGATCTGCTCCAGCGGGCGGACTACATCAGCCTCAACACCACCCTGACCCCATCGGCTTACCATCTGATCAATGCGGAAACCCTGCGCCTGGTCAAACCCAACGCGGTGCTGATCAACACCTCGCGCGGACCAGTGGTGCATGAAGCTGCGCTGGTTGAGGCATTGCAGCAAGGTCTGCTGCGAGGCGCGGCGCTGGATGTGTTTGAGCAGGAACCTTTGCCATTGGACAGCCCGCTGCTGCAGATGGATAACGTCATGCTTTCGCCCCACAACACCAACAGCAGCCTATTCTACTGGGAACGCGTCCACTGGAACACCCTGCGCAATTTGCTGATCGGGCTTGATATTCCCGTGGGCGACATCGCCAGCCTCAAAGCGCTCGAAAAAAGCGCATAATTCTGACAGAAGAGGACTTACCATGAGCGATTCAAAGAAAACCATCCTGATCACCGGCGCCGCTGGCGGCGTGGGGCGGGCGACCGTGAAGCATTTCCACGAACGCGGCTTCCAGGTGATCGGCGTTGACCGCCAGAGTGTTTACCCGGAATTTCCTGAGTATGGGCTGTTCATCCAGGCAGACATTTCCATTCCTGAGAACCTTGAGAAGATTTTCGTCCAGGCAACCCAATACACGCCCTCTCTGGACGTGCTGGTGAACAATGCCGGTTTCCAGGTGACCAAACCCCTGGTTGAGACGACGGTTGAAGAGTGGGACATGGTGATGGCATCCAACCTGCGCTCGGTCTTCCTGGGCTCCAAGCTGGCTTACCCGCTGTTAAAAGCAGAAGGCGGAGGCGCAATCGTGAACGTCTCATCGGTGCATGCCGTGGCTACCAGCGCTAACATCGCAGCTTATGCCGCCAGCAAAGGCGGACTTCTTGCCCTAACTCGCGCCATGGCGATTGAATTCGCGCCGGATAACATCCGCGTTAATGCCGTGCTGCCCGGGGCGGTCGACACGCCCATGCTGCGCGCCGGTTTCCACCGCGGACGAGATGATGAGGCTTCCGAAGAGAGCCAACTAGCAGCCCTGGCAGCCAAAACCGTCAACGGACGCGTTGCGCTGCCCGAAGAAATCGCTTCCGTGATCTACTTCCTGGCAGATGGAGCCCAGTCCAGCTTTATCACCGGTCAGGGCCTACTGGCTGATGGCGGAGCCACCTGCCGCCTGAGCACTGAGTGAGCATGAGTCAGCCAAACCCAAACCCCGAAGTGTCTGCCCTGGGCCGCCTTGCCCGCAATGGCTACGACTTTCTCAAGCGCATTCCTGAGCTGCCCTCGGCTTACCTGCACCCCTGGCGGCGCGAATCCCGCCGCAGGCTGGCACAGTTGAAGGATAGCCATAAGGGTGAACGCTGTTTCATCGTCGGCAACGGTCCTTCCCTAAAATACACAGACCTCAGCCTGCTCAGGAACGAGTTCGCCATCGGTATGAACCGGGTCTTTTTGGCGTCCGAGGAGCTTGGTTTCACCCCGAGCTGCCTGGTTTGCGTCAATGACTTGGTGGTGGAACAATCCGTGCCCGAGTTCAACGCCCTGCAGATGCCCAAGTTTTTCTCCTGGCGCGCCAGCAAGTGGCTGCAGATGGACGACTGGATGCACTTTATCTACACCACCTACACCACCCCAAAATTTACAACTGATGTACGCAACCGGGTCTGGGAAGGCGCCACGGTAACCAACGTTTGCCTGCAGCTTGCCTACCATATGGGCTTTAAGGAAGTGATCCTGATCGGCGTCGACCACAGCTTCGCCACCAAAGGCAAACCCAACACCACCGTGCAATCTGAGGGCGATGACCCCAACCATTTCTCGGCAGCCTACTTTGGCAAGGGCTTCCGCTGGCAACTGCCCGACCTGGAAACCTCCGAAATGGGCTACCGCATGGCTCGCCAGGCTTACGAAAAAGCCGGCAGGCGCGTGTTGGACGCGACCGTAGGCGGTAAGCTGGAAATCTTCGAGAAGGTAAAATACGACAGTTTGTTTGGGTAGGAAGCGATCGATTGCGCCGGTCTCCTGACCGAGCGCCCGATCTCACCGAAGGTGTCCATTGCGACTCCATTACTGTGACGCAGCCAGAATACTACTGCCTCAACTTCATATATAATTCAACTATGCCCACCCAACCACTGGTCTCCGTTGTCACCCCTTCTTTCAACCAGGCTGCCTTCCTCGAGCAGACAATTCGCTCTGTTCTGGATCAAGACTATCCCAATATCGAATACTGGGTCATCGATGGCGGCTCGACGGACGAGAGTGTTGACATTATCCGGAAATACGGGTCAAGGCTCGCGGGCTGGGTTTCTGAAAAGGACAGGGGTCAGGCAGACGGTGTCAACAAGGGTCTTGCCAAAGCCACAGGAGAGATCGTTGGCTGGCTCAATTCAGACGACCTTTATTACCCAGGGGCGATTGCCGGCGCGGTGGAAGCCTTTTGCCTGCACCCTGAAGCTTCCTTTGTTTTCAGCGATGTCGAGTCAATCGACGAGCACGGCAGCGCCTTCAATCTGATGCGCTATGGCGATTGGAAGCTACCGGAACTCATGACCTTCCATATTATTGGTCAGCCCGGGGTGTTCATGCGCCGCGCGGTGCTGGAGCAGGCCGGCTACCTGGACCCCAGCTACAACTATCTGCTCGATGTGCAGCTTTGGCTCAGAATGGCTGCCATTGCTGAGCCGCTTTACGTGCCTGGAACCGTTTGGGCGGCAGCCCGCATCCACTCGGACGCCAAGAACGTTGCCCATGCCCAGAAATTTGGCGCGGAAGCTTTCCGCCTTGCCAAATGGTTGTGTGAAGATGAGCGTTTTTACCCGCTTTCAAGCCAATTGTTCAACAAAATCTGGGCGGGAGCGCACCGCCTGAACGCCTTCTACCTGGTGGAAGCCGGTCAGTTCAAGCCTGCCTTGCGATCGTACGCGAAAATGCTGCGCCTGGCGCCAGCTTCCTCAAAGGGCACGCTCAAACGCATGGGCTATGCCGCCCTGGGCGCGCTTGGCGCGCAGAACCTAAAGCAGCGTTACGCCAACTGGCGCTTGAAACACTATCAAAAACGACTGGAAGAATAATTTTTGCACTCCAGCAGGGTTGCCCACTTCGACAAAATTGTAGGGTGGGTTGGCGTCTGGGAGCATGGGAATTTGGAGTGCGTTTTAAAGCCAACCCACCATAACATGGGTAAAGTGGTCCTTTAACTGCCTCACAATGAGCTATAACAATGTTGTGAATGGTGGGTTTGCTATAGAAAAGCTCTGGTGGGTAAAGATTGTCTGACGCCAACCCACCCTACCGCTCCTCGAATTAATTAATTCAATTGTGGGCTAGGGTTCTCGTCTTCAGTGTTGAACTTGACTATCCTATCTACAACTACAGAGAGATGGGATTAAAGGGCTTGGGTATCTCGAATACAACACTTGATCTATAATAAGGTTATGTACTCTCAGCCTCTGGTCTCCATCATCACCCCTTCCTTCAACCAGGCGCGTTTCCTCGAGCAAACCATGCGCAGCGTGCTCGAGCAGGACTACCCGAACATCGAATACATTGTCATTGATGGCGGCTCCAGCGACGGCAGCCTGGAAATCATCCAAAAATTTGCCGATCGCCTGGCATATTGGCAAAGTCAGAAAGATAAGGGGCAGACCGATGCCATCAACCAGGGCTTCGCGCGTACCACGGGCGAGATCCTGGCCTGGCTCAACTCCGATGACATCCTCTATCCGGGTGCCGTCAGCGCGGCCGTTCGGCAGTTGCAGGAGCACCCCGAGGTTGGTATGGTTTACGGCGATTGCCACTGGATCAACGCGGAAGGTGAAATTATCGGTAATTTCCCGGCTGCCCAAACAGACCTGAAAAAGCTCCGCCGCGGCTACGTGCACATCCCGCAGCAAACTGCTTTCTTCCGCGCGGACCTCTGGCTCAAAGTGGGACCGCTGGACGACAGTTTTTACTTTGCCATGGATTATGACCTCTGGACGCGCCTGGCTGAACAAGCCCCGCTGCTCTACGTGCCCGGGTTTAGGGCGGCATTCCGCCTGCACGAAGGCGCCAAATCCATCGCCGCGGATGACCGCTGCTGGCCTGAGATGCTACGGGTACACTACCGCGACGGGGGAAAGAAAGTTTCCCTGTTGACCCTGAAGTATACGATGCGCAAACTGGTGCAGCCGTTGTGGATCTGGCTGCGCAAGCGCCGGCTTCACTTAGAGTAATAACAAGGAGGTAGAGGTGGGAATTCGGAAAAAATTAGCTACTGCTTTCAAAATTTTTAAGCAAAAAGGGCTCGTGGGGCTCTGGCATACCATCCGGCAAAAGGTTCTGGCTCTCACTTGTACCAACGAGAATGAAATTGTTTTCGAAATTCTTCAGGACTCTGCCACAACCGGCGTTATGTGTGATGTTGGAGCGCATTACGGATATTGCCTGATCCCCTTCGCAAAAGCCGGGTGGCGGGTGTTTGCCTTTGAGCCTGACCCTGAAAATCGCTTACAGTTGCTGGATAACACGCGGATGTATCCAAGTGTTCAGGTTGATGGTCGTGCCGTTTCTTATAAAGTGGAGGAATCGATCCCATTTTTTACCTCTAAGGAATCCAGTGGGGTGGGCAGCCTTTCTGCCTTTCTTCCCAGTCATGAGCAAGCTTACACGGTGAGCACAACCACTCTTGATGTGTTTTTCCTGGAACAGGGTTTGGAAGTCGTAGATTATCTCAAAATCGACACGGAAGGATTCGATCTGATGGTTTTAAAGGGGGTGGGGTGGGAGAAAATTAAGCCAAGAGTCATCCTGTGTGAATTTGAGGATGCAAAAACACAAAAACTGGGGTACTCGTACACCACCATGGCTGATTACCTGGTTGGTAAAGGTTATCATGTGCTCGTTTCAGAGTGGCGCCCGATCGTGAAATATGGTGAGCAGCATTCCTGGAGGGGTTACTTTACCTATCCACATAAATTACATGACGATAAAGCCTGGGGCAACCTGATTTCCACCAACGACGACGAGATATTTCAGAAACTTATAAAAAAATGTAAAACAAAATCCCGAAAATCATGTAATCCGCCAAAATCGGGCGTTTGCCATTAGGAAGAACTTCGGGTTATCAGCGGGCAGGAGTTGCAGGTTGCCAATTCACCAGGAACAGCCCAACCACCGCCACAACTAATCCGATCATTCCAATCAGTGAAACACTTTCCCCCAGGAAGATCCACGCCAGGAGCGTGATCTGGATCAGCATGGAGTTGTTGATCATGCTCGATTCCATCGCCGTTAGTGACTGAAGCGTGCGGTTCCAAATCCAAAAAGCCAGGGCAGTGTTGAGGCCCGCGATCAACAGCAATAGCAGCCAATCCATCAGATCCAACCGCAGAAGCCCTTGGAAGACCACAACCCCTCCCAGCAGCACCACCGCGCCAATGCCCATGCTGATGCCCGTCACCACCATTGGGTCCAGCCGCTGAGAGCGGTTCACGCCCCGTCCCATCACCGCGGCCACTGAATTGGCGATCATCGTAAACAGCGCCAGCCCCATCCCGAGCGCGCTCTTCGGTAATGTGGTCGCTGGCAGGAAGTAAACCAGGACACCGGCGAGGAAGATTGCCATCCCGCTCCATTGCAGGCGCGAGACCGATTCCTTCAGGAAGATCAAGCCCAAAACAGCCACCAATGGACCCGTAAAACTCATCAGCAGGCTCATTGTGATCGCGTCCAGGTGAACCAGGGTCAAAAACGCTCCGCCTTGCGTGATCGTGTAGTAAACCAGCCCCAGGATCACCAGGTAGCGCCAGTCAAAAGAACTCAGCTGCTTCACCTCACCCCGGCGTTTGAGCAAGCCCGGCAGCAGGATCAGGAAAGCCAGCATGTAGCGGATGCCGGTAAAAGCCAACGGCGGCACATCCACCAGGAACTTCTTAATCAGGATGATGGAACTGGACCAAAGCATGGTCACAAACAGGGCTAAAAGTATGGCTTTTCCGCGGGAATAAGGGGACATTGGATGTTTTCCTCCCGGGATTATAACATGTTGAAAATGATCAGGAAGGCTTGAATTCGCTTTCTCTCGACACCCTAGCCTGAGATAATTCTGGATCCCAGTTGCATCGATTAACAAAAATGGACGAGTGTGATATATTTAGTTGCGTTCTTGGGACTAAATCGAGACGGTAAAACGTTTGGAATTTCGGCAAGAATACACGTCACGTTAGTTACAACATTAAAGCTGAATAATGAAAGAGGAGGAATATCATGACTCTCATTACATGTCCAGAATGTGGTCAAAAAGTATCCGATAAAGCGACAGTGTGTCCTAGATATGCAAATCCTATGACAGCTACATCTTCTTCAGGATATGTTCGCATCAAACTGACCACCACTAAACGTTCTCTATTAGGTGATAGACAGAAAGCATCAGTAGAAACATTAAATGGAAAAACCCTTTGGGAGGGTTATGTTGGTGATATAGCAGAACTTCATGTTGATGCGCCAACTTATGTAGAAGTGAAGTATCATTTGAGCGCAATGTACTATGGTGGTTCATGTACTGGCCTTATTGATCCTGTAAAAGGGAAAAAATATATTGTTCAAGTTCGCAAAGGTCTTCTTAAGACTTTGTTGTCGCTTCAAATGGTTGATGTTATTGAGAGCGATTAATCCATATTCCTGATTAATTACAAATTAACTGATGATCAGCTCTACTAACAGTTGATGATCAGTTATATTGTGAATTTACTTTTCCATTTTTGTCAAACGGATTTTTGACAATTATCTCCGATACCACGATGCTATTCAGTCACAGAATAATTTCCTTATCAGGAAATCCTGCATTTGGGTTCTTTAGATAAATAATCCATAAAAATTTTCCATTTCTACGGCGTTATTGCTCCTAAGCTTAAGCTAATTATGGAAAACTATGCCTATGGTGCAAAACTTCATCGTGAGATGGCTGGATTGACTGGAAACGGCGCTATCAAGCAGGCGTGGACACAACGTGATTACTGCATCAGCGTGGATGTTGACGCTTACGATTCAGTCTTCGAAAGCGGAACTGCACCTGGCGTGGAATATCTGCTGACCAGTATCCTCAAGCGCGTGGACAATGCAGTTTACGACACGATAGTGGCGCACGTGAATGACACCTTCACACCCGGGACGTACACTTATAATGTTGAAAACGGCGGTGTCGGGTTGGCTCCCTATCATTATACCGAACCGGAAATTCCTCCAGAAGTGATTACTTATCTTGAGAGTGTAGCAGCTGGAATAGCCGATGGCACCGTGGACGTCTGGCAGCCGTTCTTCACAAACTTTGTTTATCTGCCTGTGCTATTACGCTAAAACATTGACTTTGGACATAGAAAGAGGTCGACTAAAAATCGACCTCTTGAACACTTCTATACTTATTAGTCCTTATCAAGTTGCGGCATCTGACTAATATTTATTTCTCAAGCTCCCAAATAAGCTTTAACCACGCTGTCGTTCTTGAGCAGGTCATCACCATTTCCTTCAATGGTAATGGTGCCGGTCTCAATCACATAAGCCCGGTTTGAAACTGCCAGGGCCATCTGGGCATTCTGCTCTACCAGTAGAATACTGGTGCCCTGCTCGTTGATGGTTTGAATGATCTCAAATATCTGTTCCACCAATAGTGGCGCAAGCCCCATGGAAGGTTCGTCCAGCAGCAGCAGCTTGGGATGAGACATCAAGCCTCTCGCGATGGTGAGCATTTGCTGCTCTCCTCCGGAAAGCGTCCCGCCGAGTTGGTTCTTTCTCTCGGCAAGCCGCGGAAAACGCTCAAACATTGCCTGGATGTCCCGGATAATTTGAACTTTATCATTGACCGTAAAAGCCCCCATGTACAAGTTCTCAAGGACCGTCATACGCGCGAAAATTTTCCGCCCTTCAGGCACATGCACGATACCCAACTTGACAATATCCTGGGCTGGTTTGACGGTAATGTTCTCACCGTTAAATTCGATGCTGCCTTCACGCGGATGCATAATTCCGGAAATGGTCTTCAGGGTGGTGGACTTTCCAGCGCCATTAGCACCAATCAGGGCAACAATCTCACCCTGGTTCAGATAAAAACTGATACCTCTCAGCGCCTGGATGACACCATAATAAACATTCAGATTTTTAACGGTTAGCATGCGCTATTCTCTTTCTCGCCTGGTATTTTTCAGTCAACTGACCGCCGCCCGCGCCCAAATAGGCTTCAATTACCTTTGGGTTGGATTGGATCTCTTCAGGAAGTCCTTCCGCGATTTTGATCCCGTAGTCCAAAACTGAAATTTGGTCTGAGATCTCCATCACCACTTTCATGTCATGTTCGATCAACAGGATCGTCAGGTTGAGTTCATCCCGCAACCTACGGATAAAATCCGTCAGGGATTTCGACTCAGACGGGTTCATGCCGGCAGTGGGCTCATCCAGCAGCAGCAATCGCGGTTTGCTTGCCAGGGCACGGGCAATTTCAAGTTTGCGCTGTTCCCCATAAGGCAAATTCCGCGCCAGGAAGTTTTCTCTGCCGTGCAACCCCACGTAATCAAGCAGCCTGAAGCTGTTTGCCAGGGCTTCAGCCTCTTCAGTTTTTGCCCCCCGGGTGCGAAGGATTGCCTGCATCCAGTTAGCGTTTAAGCGTGTTTCGTGCCCTATCAGGATATTCTCGATTGCGGTCAAATTGCCAAACAAACGCACGTTTTGATATGTTCGAGCGATGCCTAACCCGGCAATCACATTGGTCTGCAGCCCTTGGATGGGCGTGTCGTAGAAGCTGATCTGCCCTTTCTCAGGAGAATAGTATCCGGAGATACAGTTGAACAGGGTGGTCTTCCCCGCGCCATTGGGGCCGATAATGCTGGCGATGGCATTCTCAGGAACGCGGAAACTCACATCATTGACGGCAGTGAGACCGCCAAAAATTTTGCTGACACCAATAGTTTCGATGCAGGTTGTCATTTTAGGCTTCCTTTTCAGCTTTCTCCTGCGGATCTTCGACCGTCGGATTTTTCATGCGCGGACGCCTGGCAGGGAGGAAACCTTCCGGTCTGATCAACATCATCATCACCAGCAAAGCGCCAAACGCCAGCATGCGAAAATTGCTGACTTCGCGCAAGATTTCCGGCAGCCCTTTCAGCGCAAGTGCGCCGATGATAATGCCGGGAATGTTGCCCACGCCACCAACGATCATCAAACAAATCACGTTGATCGAAACCAAAAGGATGTGGTCTTCGGGACCGGTGAATTGATTGCGTGAAGCAAACAGCACCCCAGCCAGCCCAGCAACAGCCGCGCTGAGCGTTAGGGCCAGCAGTTTTGATGAGAAGGTGTTGATACCAGTGGCTTTGGCAACCGTCTGGTCTTCGCGGATGGCTTCCCAGGCTCTGCCTGTGCGGGACCGCTGAAGCCGGTTAGCCACGAACGCAATCAGGATCACCAACAAGAATATGAGGTAAACAAAATTCACATCACTGTTAAAGTCCATGCCAAAAAGTGTTGGACCTCCAATGTCCCTGATACCTCGCGGTCCCCCGGTAAACGAAGTGAGCAGGTCGCTTTTGAGCAGGATGCGCACGATTTCAGCAAAACCCAACGTCACGATAGCCAGGTAATCGCCGCGTAGATTTAAGATTGGCAGACCAATCAGAAAACCCACCAAAGCAGAAACTGCCACGGCGATCAGCAGCGCCAGCCAAAAATTCATCATGATGCCGTGCGGGTCGGGCGCGGTCAGCAGAGCAAAGGTGTAGGCACCGATGCCGAAGAAAGAGACATAGCCAATCACCAGTTGCCCAGTCCAGCCTGTGATGAGGTTCAAACCGATCCCCAGGAGGATGTAAATGCCCACCGTTCCAAGCACGTAATTCCAGTAAGACCCCCATACCCTGGGCAGGAAGACAAACAAAGCTAAAGCCCCAACTAAAGCAATATAACGCGCAATGGGGTGCTTCAGGAAACTGAAGATCCGGTTCAGCTTGATTGCTTCCATTTTAATTGAAACCGTTCTATCAACCTTATCAGCGAGACGCCTGTTCCACACAAAATGCAACAAAGCGCCCAACACTGTGGCAATCGTCATCAACGCGAACAATGCCAGGGCGGATTGAGTGGGCTCGGACATGTTCAGCATGAGCATTTTGATGGATGCGGGCGAGACTGCCACGAGGTAGTTGCGCACATCCACTCCCACTTTGACATAATTGCCGAAAATCAATGCCAACAAGGCGGTCATCAAGCCCAATACCCCGCCATTTACCAGGGCTGGGAGGATCACCTGGGACATGCGTTCGGGATTTTGCTTTTTTGCGCTGCTAGATCCCGACCAGATTGCCATTAAAGCCAGGAATAAGATGACATAGCCAAGCTTGGGCAGGGTATTCGTCGCAACCGGGTCTCCGAGAAGTTTCGAAAGCAGTCCCGCGCCGGTTTCAATGAAGCCGATCAAGAACAGGAAGACCAGGATGATCCCAAAAACCAGGCCAGAGGTAAAACCGGAAACAAGATTTACCTTTCTCATAGTTTCTCCTCTGTCAGTTTCTCGCCCAGGATGCCTGACGGGCGGATGATCAGAACAACAATCAGGGTCACAAACGCGATGACATCTTTGAGTTGGAAGTCGATCCCAAATAAAGCCGGACCCATCGACTCAATCACACCCAGGGTAATCCCTCCCAACATTGCCCCCGGAATATTGCCCACACCGCCCAAAACGGCAGCCGTGAAAGCCTTAATGCCAGGCAGGGAACCCGTGATGTGATTGACGAGACCCATATGGATGCCCCACATGACGCCCGAAGCGCCTGCCAGGATACCGCTGATGATAAAGGTCTGGCTGACCACGCGATTGACGTCCACGCCCATCAGAGCGGCGCTGTCCTGGTCCTGCGCTACGGCGCGCATTGATCTGCCTAATTTTGTTTTTTGCACCAGGATGTACAGTCCGATCATGAGTAGGGCTGAGAGGATCAAGGAAAACGCTCCGGTGTATGAAATGAGCACAGGCTTACCCGCCAGCTGGATGGTCCAACCAGCAGTTCGGTCCAGGATTGCGGGGTTGACGATGTTTTTTCGTTGAGGACCGAACAAAAGCATGGCCGCATTCTGCAAAAAGATCGAAGCGCCAATGGCGGTGATCAGAAGGATCAACCTCGGCGCGTGCCTGAGGGGTCGGTAAGCAATTTTTTCAAGGAAGTAGCCAGAAAAGCCAGAAACCGTCATGCCAACCAGGAAAGCAAGCACAATGGATATGAGCGGATGAGCGTTCAGAAATACAAGGTCCGGATTGCCTGCGATAGGCGCGGGAATAAAACGCAAGATCTCAAAAACGAAGTAACAACAAAAAGCGCCGATCATCATTACTTCGCCATGCGCAAAATTAATCATAAACATAATGCCATAAACTAGGGTATACCCGATCGCTATCAAGGCATACATCCCACCTAAAATTAAACCGGAGAGTGCAAATCTGAGCCATGTGTCTGGGGTAAATGCCTGCTGCACAAAGAGAACCTGGTAAACACGCCATGTCAGGAAAAGTGCCAAAGCAATACCCACAGCCCAGCGGGCATATTTTCCTATTAAAAGCAGAGTGCGCAAGGCATTTTTATTTAGCTTTTTCATGCATGCAATTCCTTTTTCAGCTAATAACTTTTAAAGCCATAAAAAGTGATAATGCCTCGAGGAAGAGACTGATTGAATCTCTTCCTCGAATTTTTATTAAAAAAAACTACTCAACCACTACCCATTCGCCGTCTTTGACATTGTAGATGATCGGGCCGGAAGCATTGCACTCACCAGTTGCCTGGCAGGAAATCGTACCCGCAACACCCTGGAAATCCTTGACGTTACGAACAGCATCCACCAGGGCACCCCTGGGAATGTAGAGCGTATCGCCCGAGACAACCGCGACCTGCTCGATGACATGCAGCAGGACTGCCAGCGCGTCGTATGAACCCCAGGTATAGGCGGTAATTGTGCCCGGTTCGACGCCGTAAGCAGCCACAAAGGCCTCGTCGAATTTTGTTCTGGCATCAGAAGCAGGCGGAACCATGGTGGTGCAGAGCGCGCCTTCACCATTTGCACCAGCTTTGGTCAGAAAATCTGTGCCATAGATGCCATCACCGCCAAAGAAAATGACATTTTCCAAGCCAGCTTGTTTCATCTGGTTCACCAAAACTGAAGCTTCGGCATTGTAACCACCATAGTAAATGGCTTCGGGTGAATTTGAAGCCACTGCGGCTAAGACTGCAGAATAGTCTGCTTCGCCGGATGTGATAGCTTCAAAGGCAACCACCTCTCCACCTGCAGTGGTGAAGTTTTCTTGAACGCCATTTGCAATACCCTGCCCGTAATCGCCGCCATCGTGCAGAATGGCGATTTTGCGCACGCCGGCTGTGTCAAACAAGTAGGCAGAAGCTGCTCTTGCCTGGTCCACATCGGTGAAGGCGTTGCGATTAAAGACCTTCGAGCCCTTGGCAGTCAAATCAGGATTGGTCGCGGAGGGAGACATCATGGGGATGCCGGCTTTTTCGAAAATCGGAATAGCCGCAGCAGAGTCGCCTGAGAATGCAGGACCAGCAATCGCCACGAACAGAGGGTCAGAGACCATCTTGTTGGCGACGGCCGCGCCACCTTCAGCAGAAGCGCCATCGTCTTCGGCAACCATCTCAATGGTCCAGCCCAGGATATCGCCGGCATCTTTAATTGCCAGAAGCATCGCGTTGACCTGATCCTGACCATAAGCGGCATAGTCGCCAGCCAGAGGGCCAGCATAACCCACTTTGATTGGGTCGGTCTTGGTAAAGACCGCGCAGCCAAAGGCGTCTGTTCCGCAAACTTCCGGAACTTCGGCTTTTTCTTCGGCGGTAGTACACGCGCTCAACACCATCATGAGCACTAAAGCAACTACAAAAAATTTCTTAAACATTTTCCTCCTTGTTCTTCCTTTTATTTTTTTTTGTAAAGATTGGCAGTCCAAATTCTTGATCGATTCGTCTTTGAACCTCCTGTGGGGATAAGCAGCTTTTTTATGTGACATTGGAGCGCGCGTTGCTATATCGTTCATGCTTTCTTTCCTGCATGATGACACGCAGCCTCTCCACTGTTTTCCAAACATCTTCATAGGAAGTGTATAGGGGGGTCAGCCCCAAACGGATATTATTGGGTTCCCGAAAGTCCGGGATCACATTCATCTCTTCAATCAGCGCCCGGTTGATACGGTATCCATCGGGATGTTGAATGCTTACATGAGAACCCCTATAGGCTGGATCTCTGGGCGTGCCGACTTTAAAGCCAAATGGTGATAGCACGTAGTCCACGAGGTCGATCATGTAATTACTCAATCCAAGGGATTTCTTGCGCAGGCGGTCCATGCCGGCTTCGAGCAGAAGATCAACGCCGGTTTCAATGGCTTCAATCGACATCACAGAAGTTGTCCCACACAAAAAACGGCGGATATCCGGGGCAGGAGTATATTCCAGGTCAAACGCGAAGGGTTTTCCATCTCCAAACCATCCCCAGATTGGCGAGACTGCCTGTTCCTGTAAATCCTTTCTTACATAGAGAAACGCGGGTGACCCCGGACCGCCGTTCAAATATTTGTAAGTGCATCCAACCGCAAAATCTACCCCCCACGCGTTCAGTTCAACGGGCACTGACCCCACCGAATGGGAGAGGTCTAATAGAACCAGGGCGCCCTTGCTGTGGGCGTAATCCGTGAGCGCTTTTGCGTCATACATAAAGCCGCTCTTGAAGACCACGTGCGAGAGCGTCACCAATGCGGTCTGTTCGTCAATGGCATTGACAATATCCTGCCAGTCAATGGAGATCCCGTCACGGCTGTTGATCAAGTCAATCTGGTAGGCGTCGCCCTTGAGATGGTTGCAGCCCTGCAAAACGTAGAGGTCGGTTGGAAAATTAAAGACATCCGTGACAATCTTGTTGCTTGTTGGGCGCATTTCAAGCGCGGCCATGGTCAATTTGAATAGATTAACCGTCGTGGAGTCGCTGATCACGACTTCTCCATCCGAAGCGCCAATCAACTTCGCCAGTTTGTCGCCCACTTTCGTGGAGGAAGTAAACCACTTTTCGCCCCAGGAACGGATCAAACGGGTTCCCCATTCCTCTTTGACCAAGCGTTCCATGTTTTGGATGGTCTCAATTGGCAAACGCCCAAGCGAATTTCCATCCATGTAGATCATGTCATCATCAGGCTTGAAGAATTGTGATCGAAATGCTGCCAGCTCGTCTTCTTGATCCAGGTTTTGCGCGTAAGTTAGGGATGTATCCATCGTGGTTTTTTCTCCGACTAATCTGAAAAATGAGAGTAAGTACCCTGCGCAAGGTTGCGCTTGCCAATTTCAAGCAGGTCCTCCGGGATCACACGGAAGGTTTCGCCTTCTGAGGGGTCCTGAGGGATGCGGACTGCCTTTCCCGCGACCACATCTCTGACTGCTCGCGCCATGAGGTCGGCAGCCAACCTGGAAACTTTGCCATTCAGGCTTTCGTAGGTATCGCCGTGCACAACTGCCAGCTGCTCACGATGAACAATATCTCCGGTGTCGATACCCGGGTCGATGAAGTGCACCGTTGCGCCAATTGGCATGTTTTTGTAAAGGGCCCAACCAACTGAGGCAGACCCCCGCAACCAGGGTAATAATCCAGGATGCGCGTTAAGGGTGCCCTTGGGTGGGATGGTGAGGATGCGCTCCTTGATGATGCGCGTACCTCCCAAGACCAACAATTCCGGTTGGAACTTATGCAGAAGGTTTAAGCAAGCTTCCCCGTTATGATTGGCCACGCTGTAGATTGGGACATTTTTTCCGACCAACAATTGATTGACTCTCGGGGCAAGCGGGCAGCCAGCCATACGGTCCAGGAATTTCTGACGCTCTTCATCTCCAACCGCGGACACTTCCTGGATAACAACTTCAGGAACAAAGCCCGCTTCCAGCAGTGCCTGCAGCATATCTCTTCCATAAGGATGCTCTTCCAATACCAAAAATGCATAACGAATGGTCATAACTCTCCTGGTTTTGTCTATTTAGTTGTTTTCTTAGTAAGAATTGGCAATGAATCATCAACAGAATAGTCCCGCCCATGAACCCCTCAGGTTGTTAGCGCAAGTCTTACTAAAGTTCTTCTGTCCATATGTTTGACATGCATTATGAGAGAAAATTGTTAAACGGCCAAAATAACGAATACTACCTTTTTTACCATAATAATCGCGTTTTTGTGTGAATTCGACAAAGATTGCCTTTCCTTAAAGAAACATGGCTGTTTGCGGTAATTGTTTTCCTTTAATAAGGAGGCAGGACACGCTTCCCGTTTCTGATCCCGATAAATTGCTCACGATCAAACTCTTGCCGCCCGGTCATTTGATTTCGTTGAGGTGCGTGGTTTAGACCAACCTGGCACTGGAATTGAGAATGAGACATTCTATGGATCTAACTTTTCTGTACAATTGTGATGAGACAAATCAGGATATTGACATAAGTAGCGTCTGTGCATAAAATCCTACCATGCAAAATTGTTGCTACAACACCCCAAGAAGGAGAGAAAAATGAAGAAGTTTCTATTGTTCATGCTTGTGGCTATCATGGCCGTGTCTATGGTAGGTTGCGGGCAAACACCAGCGGAACCCGAGGTACCATCTGAACCCGCGGAACCAGTGGGAAAAGTTTATAACGTCGTCAACCTGGTGAACGGAAACCTTGGTGACAAGTCATTCTTTGATGCTGCTGAATCCGGTCTGAAGGCTTTAGCCGATGCAGGTCGCATCACCTACAAGTCCATCGAAATGGGCGGCACGGATCAGGATCAGCCGAAATGGCTCGAAACTCTGAACGAAGTTGCCAGCAGCGGTGAGTACGACCTGGTAATCTGCGGTACCTACCAGATGCCTGATTACCTGAAGGAAGCTGCCACCACTTATCCTGATCAGAAATTCCTGATCTATGATGACAACACTTATGTTGGCGTCAACCAAAATGTTGTCAATATCACCTACAAGCAGAACGACATGGGTTACCTGATCGGTACTTTCGCTGGCAAAATGACCACCGAAACCGGTGTTGCTAACATCAACCCAGAAGCTGTTGTTGGTTTTGTGGGCGGCATTGACAGCCCCGTCATCAACGACTTCCTGTATGGTTTCCTGCTCGGTGCGCAAGCCGCCAACCCCGAAATCAAAGTGGACACCCGCTATGTCAACAGTTATGTCGACACCGCCACCGCCAAGGAAATGGGACTTTCCATGATCAATGATAAGAACGCTGATATCCTCTGGGGTGTGGCTGGTCTTTCCGGTAATGGCGCTGCTGAAGCAGCCCTCGAATCCGGCAAAGCCTGGTTCATTGGCGTCGACTCTGACCAGGAACTGACCTTGCCCGTTGATCAGGCTGCTATCACTCTGACTTCTGGTCTGAAGAATGTTGGACAATCGATCGTCTGGTTGTTTGACGAATGGGACGCTGGCCGCGAGTATTGGGGTCAGGAAGTTCGCCTTGGTATCCCTGAAGGTGGTGTGGGTATTGTGACCGATAAAAACTTCGCTGCAATAGCTCCTAAATCAGTTCAGGATGCCGTTCTGGCTGCCCAGGCTGACATTGTCGCAGGCACGATTACTGTCCCCACCGCTATTGGTGACACCACCAATGCGGTAGTGACTCTGAGAGATTCTCTCCAGCCTTAATCTAGTCTGAGAGCGACATGTTCTAAGTCTTCATTCGAGGGGAGCCGGTCACCTGGCTCCCCTCGAGTCTTAATAGCTCCAATAAGGATACCTACCTATGGAACAAGAAGTTATTGTTGAACAAAACGAAATTGTGGAACAAGAAGATTTTGTTGTCCAGATGAGAGGGATCAGTAAGGTATATCCCAATGGAATTGCTGCTAACAAAGATGTGGATTTTATCTTACGAAGAGGTGAAATTCATGCCATTATGGGAGAAAATGGCGCCGGCAAGTCGACGCTGATGAAGATTCTCTTTGGCCTGGAACAGCCTACTAGCGGTGAGATCCTTATTAATGGTCAGCCGGTGGCAATCACATCCCCCAACAAAGCCATTTCTCTTGGTATTGGCATGGTTCACCAGCATTTTATGCTTGTTCCCAGCCTGACCGTCGCTGAAAATATCGTCCTGGGCATGGCGCCCACCAATAAATCCCGCTTGCTCGTTGATTACAAGAAAGCGGTTCAAATCGCTGAGGAGAATGCAGCCCGATACAACTTGCGGATTGATCCCAACGCTAAGGTGATGGATATTCCGGTCGGGATGAAACAAAAGGTCGAAATTCTAAAAGCCCTGGTTCGCGGCGCGAAGATTCTCATCCTGGATGAACCAACCGCGGTTCTCACCACGCAAGAAACCTCAGAATTATTTAAAGAACTGATTGCCCTAAAAGAACAAGGCTTCACGATTGTGTTTATCTCTCATAAGCTTAAAGAAATTAAACAAATCACCGACAGGCTTACGATTATGCGCGGTGGCAAGTCGATGGGAGTATATAACACGGCTGACATCAGTGAAAATGAGATTTCCCGTCTGATGGTCGGACGTGATGTGGTGCTGAAAGTTGTGAAAGACAAATCCCAACCCACTGATACTGTGCTCAAGGTTCGCGATTTGGAATATACGAACCGTTGGAACAAAAAGATGCTTGATAAGCTGTCGTTCTCGGTACGTAAAGGTGAGATTTTGGGGATTGCAGGCGTAGAAGGCAATGGGCAAAGGGAATTGGTTGAAATGCTTTTCAATCTCAACACACCCGATGCTGGCACAATCACTGTCTGTGGAGAGTCAATTATCAACCTGTCGCAAGACAAAATTCGCAACCGTGGGGTTTCCCTGGTGCCTGAAGATCGTATGACCTACGGTATAGCTGATATCGCCAGCATCGAGGAAAACGTCATCTCGGATCGGTTTGGCAGTAAACGCTTCAACAAGGGTCCGCTGTTTAACATGCGTGAAATTCATCATGAAAGCCAGAATCTAATCGTTGATTATCGCATCCTGGCAAAGTCCGCCAAACAGCAGGTCAAAATGCTTTCTGGCGGAAACATCCAAAAGGTGGTGGTCGCGCGAGAGCTTTCGAGCAAGCCAACCTTGTTGATCGCCGATCAACCGACACGCGGTATCGATGTTGGCGCAACTGAATTCATCCGAAACGAGATCGTCGAACTTAGCCGCAGTGGAACGGCGGTGCTGTTAGTCTCGGCTGATCTAAATGAGGTCATTGAACTTAGCGATAGCCTGATCGTCATGTATGGCGGAAAGATCGTCGGGTATTTTGAAGACTCAAGCCAGTTGGATGACTTAACCATGGGCGAATATATGCTCGGATTGAAACACCAGACTGAAGAAGAAATCGCGAAGGTGAGCTATGAGTGATAGAAGATTGCTACTGTTTAATTTGCTTCGCGGACTGGCTGCCATTTTGTTGGCACTCTTAGTTGCAGCAATTTTTATCTTTATCTCTTCTGATGAACCATTAACTGCACTGAAATATTTGCTGGTAGGACCGGTAGTCAGTTTCAAAGCCACCGGAAATGTGTTTAACACCACGAGTTTCCTGACGGTTTTAGCCGGCATGATCCCAACCATCTTCTCAGGTCTGGCGGTATGCGTTATGTTCTCAGCTAACCAGTTTAACTTGGGTGGTGAGGGAGCCATTATGTTGGGCGGCTTTGTTGGCGCTTTGCTCGGCATCTACCTCAAGATGAACACCGGTCTTCACCAGGTTGTGTGCGTGTTGGCAGGAGCGATTGCCGGTGGGCTGATCATGCTCATTCCAGCGATTCTCAAGGTGAAACTGGGGGCAAGTGAGATGGTGACTTCGCTAATGATGAACTATGTGGTCATGTTCGTCATTCTGCACTTCCTCAACTTTGTTTTCGCGGATCGCTCCAAGGGCGCTACTCAAACTTTCCCCTTCCTGGAGACAGCTAAAATTCCTGAAATTGTTGCTAATGGCACCAAGCTGACCTGGGGGTTCGTGGTCGCGTTGATTTTTGTGGTCATCATTGCCCTCTTCATGTATCGCACCAAGTGGGGTTATGCCATCCGCATGATTGGTATCAACCAGTCCTTTGCGCAGTATTCAGGCATGCAGGTGGGAACAGTGATCATTCTTTCCCAGGTGATCGGCGGTATGCTCTCGGGTATGGGTGGCAGCATTGAGGTCCTCGGGCGCTTTAATTCTTTCTTGTGGCGCGAACTTCCGGGGTACGGCTGGCTTGGCATCACGATTGCGATTTTGGCAAAAAACAATCCGATCTTTGTGCCATTCGCGGCCTTCTTTATTGCATATCTGAATAAAGGCTGCGATTTGATGGCAACTTACAGCGACGTGCCTTCTGAGATGATCGATATCATCCAGGCAGCCATTTTCCTGTTCTTCGCGGCTGAGCAATTCCTGGCGAAATACCGACAGCGAATTGTGGTTCGCAATGCTCAACGTGATCTGGCACTGCAGGAAGCTGCAGCAAGCCAAGGAGGAAGCAACTAATGATCGGTGATCTGCTTTTATCGATTTTCAATGCCGACTTCCTTTACAGCGTGATCCGCATCACAGCGCCGATTCTTTTTGCGGCACTGGGCGCTGTCATCGCTGAAAAAGCAGGTGTGGTAAACATCGGTCTCGAAGGTATCATGATGATATCGGCCCTCTTCGGCGTTCTTTTTGGCTATTGGACTCAGTCCTGGTTTATTGGCGTTCTTGGAGCCGTGGTTATCGGGGTCTTGTTAGCTCTGCTGATTGGTTTCTTTGCCTTTGAAATGAAAACCGATATTATCCTGGGCGGTATTGCGGTAAACATGTTAGGCGCGGGTGGTACCATCTTCCTGCTATATATGTTTACCGGTATGAAAGGAAACACAGGCTCACTGGTCACGCGAGAGTTGCTCATTCCAACATTGGATATCCCTTTGATCAAGTCCATACCCTACCTGGGGCAAGTTTTGTCCGGACACGCGGTCCTGACCTATCTGGCATTCCTGCTTGTCTGGCTGATTTGGGTGGTGATTTATAAGACCCCGTTGGGATTGAATATTCGCGCTGTTGGTGAAAACCCCAACGCAGCCACCTCGATTGGCGTTTCGGTACAGAAAATCCAGTACATTGCGATTGCGTTTTCCGGAGCATTGGCTGGTCTGGGCGGCGCGTTTATGTCGATGTATTACTCGCAGGGTTGGAACTCAGGCATGGTGGCCGGGCGCGGTTTTATCGCCCTGGCAGCCACAGCCATGGGGCGCGGAGAGCCGGTGGGGACGATGCTTTCGTCGCTGCTATTTGGCCTGGCGCAGGCACTGCGTACCAAGGTTTCGGGCATGCAAGGTGTTTCCAGCTACCTGGTCTCAGTGATTCCCTATCTTGTAACCATTATCGGCTTGGTGCTCTATGCCATCAGTATTAAGAACAAACTTAAGAAACGCCACGCTGTGGCGAAAGGCGCTGAATGACCTCTAAAATCCCCATCATTCTTGACGGAGATCCGGGTCATGATGACGCAATTGCCTGGATGCTTGCCAAAGCCAGCGACAAGCTGGAAATCTTAGCTTGCACGTCTGTCAGCGGCAACCAAAGCATCGAAAAGACCAGCATCAATGCCCGGCGGGTGATGACCCTGCTGGGCATTGATGCTCCTTTTGCCATGGGCAGAGAAGAGCCCTTGCACGGCGAGCCGATCCACGCCGGCAACATTCATGGTGAAACCGGCCTGGACGGTCCAGCACTGCCACAGCCAGAAATTGAAGCGGAGCCGCTTAGCGCAGTTGAGTTGATGGCAAAGACCATCTCCGCATCCAGCAATCCTGTCACCATCGTTGCCACTGGTCCACTTACGAATGTAGGTGCTCTCCTGATCCTGCACCCCGAACTAAAACCAAAAATCGCTCATATTTCTATCATGGGCGGCGGTCTGGCTTTTGGGAACTGGACGCCGGCAGCTGAATTTAACATCCTGGTCGACCCTGAAGCGGCGGATGTGGTTTTTAAATCGGGCGTGCCGTTGACCATGGCTGGGCTGGATGTAACGCTCAAAGCCCTGGTCTTCCCTGAAGACTTCGAACGTATCCGCGCTTTGGGCAACCCGATTGCGGTTGTGGTCGCGGAATGGCTGGACTTCTTTTACAACTTCCACCGCAGTATTGGTTATGCCGGCGCGCCAGTTCACGACGCGGTTGCGGTGGCAGCACTCATCAAACCTGAAATCCTGACTGTCAAAGACTATTACGTGCAGGTCGAGATCTCCGGTGACTTTTGCCGGGGCGCAACTGTGGCAGATCATTACGGCTTCAGCCATCAGCCGCCCAACACGCATGCCCTGGTTGACATCGACCGCGAAGGTTTCATTGACCTTGTGGCTGAGGCTGCTGCCTGGTACGGAAAGGAGTCAGAATGAGCCCCATTCCTGTGATCCTGGACTGTGACCCGGGCGTGGACGACGCCATTGCCTTCTTGCTGGCAAAGCAACTGCCTCAATTGAACGTCCTTGCAATCACCAGCGTGGCGGGCAACGTCGGCTTGGAACACACGAACTATAACGCCCTGGGACTGCTCGAATTTCTGGATTGGGATGTGCCTGTCTATCGTGGCGCAGCCGGACCGGTTTTCCGCAAGCGCGTGGAAGCTGCCGAAGTGCATGGCTCCAATGGCATGGCCGGTTTTGACCTCCCCCACACCCGCAGCGAAGTTGAGGGGGTGAATGCCTGGGACGCCATCCACCAATTTGCGGTGGAGCAGCAAGGCGCTCTGGAGATCATTGCCATCGGTCCGCTAACTAACCTCGCCCTGGCATTCCTCAAATACCCTGACCTGCCCCAGTTGATCAATCGTATCGTCATCATGGGCGGTTCAACCGACGCTGGCAACGCCACTCCGGCAGCCGAGTTTAATATTTACGCTGATCCGGAAGCTGCTGACATCGTTTTCTGTTCTGGCGTGCCCGTACATATGTGCGGACTGGACATGACCATGAAAGCGCTCATGACCCCTGCTGAGCTAAACCAGGTCGCGGCTTTGGGCAGCAAACAAGCTGTCTTCTTCCGGGATGTTGTGCAGGATATCGTGAGCTTTATGCGCCGGCTGGGAGTCATCGGCATCAATATGCATGACCCCGCTGCAGTACTCTACGCCGCGGATGACACTATGTTCAAAGCTTATCCTGCCGGTATTCGGGTGGAAACCAAAGGCGCGATCACCCAGGGCAAAACGGTAACGGACCTGTTTAGCGACGCGAAATGGCATAAAAACAGTTTTGTCGCCATGGATATTGACCGCGAAGCCTTCGTAAAGAAGGTGCTCGAGTTGATGAGTAAGTATTAAAGAATTCTTCAAATTACCAGTTTTGATTCCGGCAGGTCCCCCTTTGAGGACCTGCTGTGAATATAGAGAGAAAGGTGACCGATGGCTCAAAAAATCATTATCGATACCGACCCCGGAATCGATGACGCAATGGCAATATTAGCGGCTCTGCATGCGCCTGAGCTGAAAGTGTTGGGCTTGACCACTGTGTTTGGAAACACAGAAGTGGAACTTTGCTCCTTGAACGCCTTGCGCCTGGTGGAATTGGAAGGAAACGACCACATCCCAGTCGCTCAAGGTTGCGGACAGCCAATGGTACACGATATTATTTCCTTTTCAGCTGGCGTGCACGGCAAGGATGGTTTTGGCAACACGAACCTGCCGCTGCCGCATGGTAAGCTCGATCCGCGTCATGCTGCCCAATTCATTATCGATACGGTTATGGCAAACCCCCATGAGGTGATCCTTGCGCCATTGGGTCCACTGACCAATATTGCCATGGCGTACCGCCTGGAGCCTCGCATTGCCCCATTGGTGAAGGAAGTGGTCCTGATGGGCGGCTGTGCCTTCGCGTTGGGCAACATCTCAGCCGTGGCTGAAGCCAACATCTACCACGACCCGCATGCCGCGGAAGTCGTTTTTGCTGCCCCCTGGAAAGTCACTATGGTTGGGTTGGACGTCACCACCAAGATCGTGATGCGTCCTGATTATTTTGAAAAGTTATATGCGGCTGGCAACCCTGCGGTAGAGCTTCTCGAGAAAATTCAGCCTTGTTACCAGGCTTTTCATGAACAGATTTACGGCTTGAAAGGCGCCATTCACACCCATGACCCTGCGGTGATTGCGTATTTATTGGCACCAGAGCTTTTCAGGTGTGAAGCGATGCCGGTGTATGTTGTGACGGAAGGGCTTTGTTTGGGCAAAACCATTGCAGACAAACACCATCACATTTTCAGGAGCACCCAGGCGGGTAAGGGTATCGGCGAGGAATCGGGGGCAGCCGCTGTTGAGCGCCCAGCTACCACCATCCCCCTGGGGGTGGATGAGGATGGGGTGTTGCAGTTGTTGTTTAAATTGCTAACCAAAAATTGATTGATATCGTTCTCGCCGGGCTCCTGAGTGCGAAGCCTCCCTGTGGGACCGAGCGAAGGTCTTGACCGTAGGTCTCCAATTTTCAGAGGAACAAAGGTTGGAGACCAAAGGGTCAAATACCTTTCGTGGTCTGGAGATCATGAAAGAACAGGATTGTTCTTATCTGTTAAAAAATTCCCCGTAGGGCGAAATTGAGGGCACCTTAAGCAAGATGAGGGGCACATGTATCGTGCCCTCAATTCGCCGCAGACAATCCTGGTAGCACAAAATCAAATCAGGCACATTCCGAAAATCAGTTATATAGGTGTCTGCTAACTGGGCTGACACAACTGGTCGTAGGGGCGAAGCATCCTGGATTGGTGTATCCAACTGGGCAATGCGTTTTTGTCGGGATGCTTCGCCCCTAACGGCAATCTCGTCGGCAATCCGTCCGACCTGTAAACTATCCCCTACCCCGGATAGTCAGCAATTTTCCTGGACAGGTCCGCTCTCAAGAGGCGTGGCAGGCGGGCGTTCACCTCGCGCAGGATCTCATCCAGATCCAATGTCAGGTGTTTTCCGCCCTGATAGATCGGTTTGCCATCACAAATCACGGTATCAACATCCCGGGCATCCAGTGAATAGACCAGGTTGGCCGCCTTGTTGATCACCGGCTGCACCGCCGGGCGGTCCTGCCGCAGTAGCACCACGTCCGCCAGGTTGCCAGCTTTTAGATTGCCTAAGCGGGGTTGTCGCAAAACTGTTGCCCCACCCTGAAAAGCCAGGTCCAACACCGTGTTAACAGGCAGAACTTCGGCATTCATCGATTTATTCTTCTGGGTAAGCGCAGTCAGGCGCATTTGCTCAAACAGGTCGAGCGTGCAGCTGCTGACCACACCGTCGGTTGCCAACCCAACCGCTATGCCTCTTTCGAGATATTTTGGCAGGTCAGCCAGTCCCATTGCCATCGCCAGGTAAGTTTTAGGCGCCTGGGCAATGCCAACCTCTTTACCAACGAGCAAATTGAGGTCTTCATCAGAGGGATAAAGACAATGGGCAATGATCGTTGGCTGATCCAGAATGCCAGCGTCCGCCAGCACTTGGAGCGGCGTTTTACCGTAGCGTTCAAGCGACAAAGTCACCTGTCCCGCGGTTTCGGCTGCATGAATGTGGTTGCCCACTCCCAGCCGGGCTGCTTCTTTGGCGCAGCGTGCCAGAAACTCAGGATCGCAAAGATACGGCGAATGAGGCGCAAGCCAGGTGCTAATGCGACCATCGGCTTTTCCCTGCCAACGTTCCACGAAGCGTATGGTTTCTTCCAACTGGTCGTAACCCTGATGCCCAAACACAGCCCACCCCAAGTTGGCGCGCGTACCTGCTTGTTCGACCGCCTGCGCGACCCTGTCCATCTCAAAATAATGGTCTGCCACGCAGGTAATGCCAGCTTCGATCATCTCCGCCAGCCCCAGCATGGCACCCCAGTAGACATCCTCAGGGGTCAGGTTGGCTTCGAGCGGGAAAATGACCTTGTTAAACCAGTCGTTTTCGTTCACGTCCGGTCCGGCATTACGGAAGAGTACCATCGGCACGTGCGCGTGAGTGTTGAGCATGCCAGGCACAGCCAACATGCCGTTTGCGTCGATGACCTGAAAATCTGCTTGTGCCAGGAGAGATGTTGGCTGTATGTCGATGATCTGGTTGCCCTCGATCCGAATATCCTGACCAGGAAGAAAACGCGGCTCGTGCCCCTCGAAAGTCATCACTTCACAATTTTTAATGATCAGCTTTGCCATGTTTCTTGCTCTCCCATTTACTTTTTTAGAAATTTTCCACCAATGTGAGCGCTTCTCCAATAGCCCGATCGAGAATCGTCTTAACAGCTTCCCGACCCAAATCGAGCCCATCAGCGGCAACAACATCGAAACGCGGGATACCAAAAAACTTGCACAAAGCCTCCAAGTATCTTGCACCCATCTCAAGCGGGGAATTATTGTAGCTCCCACCACGAGTGGTCAGAAATAACAGCCTTTCAGCCTTGCACAAGCCATGAGTGCCGTGCTCGTCCACGCCAAAGGTGATGCCTTCCACGCTGATGTTCTCGATGTAGAGCTTCAACAAAGCTGGAAAACCGAGGTCCCAAAACGGAGCAGCCACAACCACCCGGTCGGCCTGGCTGAATTGATGGGCGTAGCGAAATCGCGGGTGCAGGCGGTTTTGTTCCGCCAGCAGGCTTTCACGCTGGGCAAAGAATCCTTCACTCAACGCAATCAACGGCTCATCCATCAGGCATAATCTTTCCACCTGGTAAGCCCCTTTGGTCTGCAGTTCTGCCAGAAAGGCTTCAGCAAGGATGCGAGTTCGTGACTGTTCCCGTCGGATGCAACAATCGATGTAAAGCAGCTTTACCATTCAAGCACCTCAGGAACCTGCAGGCTGCCTTCACGCATGGCTTGCTGCACTTCAGCCCGGGTTGGGATGGAATCTGCCGCTCCTGGACGTTGGACGCACAACGCTGAAGCCGCGGTCGCCAGGCGCAGCGTCTCAGCCAGGCTCAGCCCTTCCAGCACGCCTGAAAGGAAGTAGCCGCTGAAGGTGTCCCCGGCAGCCGTAGTATCGACCGCCTGCACCTTGCAGATGCCAATGCTGGCGAAGTGACCATTTTGAACACATTGAGCTCCACGCGATCCAAGCGTTAACAGAATTCCGGCCTTTGGATAACGCTCAGCCAGCCCTTGCAGCAAGCTTTCGTCCGCTTCCCCGCCAAGGATCCCGGCACCTTCAACTTCGTTGACGATCAGCCAGTCGAGCAGGTTGATTGGGTAATCGTTGACCTGGTCGGAGTACGGGGCGGCATTCAGTGCCACTTTCAAGCCCTTCCCGGCAGCTTTTTCGATGATCTCACCCACCAGGTTGGTTTCATTTTGCAGCAGCACCAAGCCTTCATTGCCAAAAGCATCCAGAACCTGGTCGATATAAGCTTCACTGAGCATTTGGTTGGTTCCGCCGTAGAGTAAGATACAGTTCTGCCCACAATCCGCCACCTGGATGATGGCATGCCCGCTAACCTCTGGGGAAGCCTGCATAAGTGAGGTGTTCACTCCCGCAGTTTGCAGTTTTTCAACCAGGAATCCGCCATCCCTGCCAGCCACGCCGGCATGGAACACCTGGCTGCCGGCTTTGGCTGCTGCAATCGATTGGTTGAGCCCTTTGCCGCCACTGTTGATCATATATGCTTCACTGTGTTTGGTTTCACCGGGTTGAACGAAATTGTCTACGCGGTAAACGTGATCAATATTGAGGGAGCCGAAATTGAGAATTGGCATAAGAAGTCCTTTTGATTGATTTTCGCGATTGAGACAATTATACTGGTAGAAGACTTCCAAAACAGAAAAGAGGAACCATGCTGCAACCTCACATTCAACTCGATGAAACTGTTCAAGCCCATTGCGCCTTATTGCCCGGCGACCCAGCCCGCCTCGACCGCATCGCACCTTTTCTAAGCGAAGTGAAAGAGCTGGCTTACAATCGGGAGTTTCGCAGCCTGCGCGGCACCTACAAGGGTCTGCCAGTGCTGGCAATCTCCACCGGCATTGGTGGGGCTTCGGCTGGAATTGCCGCGGAAGAACTGCATAACATCGGCGTTAGGGCAATGATCCGTATTGGCAGCTGTGGCGCGCTGCAGCCCAAGGTGAAATTGGGCGATCTTGTGATTGTCAACGGCGCAGTCAAGGACGACGGCGCGTCAAAAACCTACAGCCAGGCAATTTTCCCCGCGGTTCCCGACGCGGAGCTGATGTTTGCTTGCATCGAGGCCGCCAAAGAGCTGGGCTTTGCCCACCATGTTGGGATTGCCCGCAGCCATGATAGTTTTTACACGGATCAGGAAGCCGAAATCGATGCCTACTGGTCACGGCAGGGTGTGCTTGGCGCAGACATGGAGACAGCCGCTCTGTTCACCATTGGAAGTTTACGGGGCTTTAAAACCGCTTCGATCCTGAATAACGTCGTTGCCTTCGAGCAAGATACCCTGGAATCAATTGGTTCGTATGTCAGTGGTGAGAACCTGGCCATGCAAGGCGAACGCAACGAGATCCTGACCGCGTTGGAAGCCCTGCGCAGGGTGGTCAACGAGGGGTGAGGCATTCCAGTCGGGGATACTGATGAATCCCTAAATTATCCGCAAGATGAAGTTATCAAATTAAAAAACCCTCTTCGTGCAAACTGTGAAGAGGGGTTTGTGCTTTAGTTTCCAGAAAAAACAGGGGACTTTATCCGCCCTTACCAAGGCGCTTGCCCACCTGGTCGAAGGCGTCGAGCGCTTGCTCGAGGTCGTCCTGGCTGTGAGCAGCGGAGATCATCACGCGGATGCGCGCCTTGCCCACCGGCACGGTTGGGAAGCCAAGCGAGCCTGCGAAAACGCCCTCAGCCAGCAGTTCGCGGCTGAATTGGCGCGCCAGCTGAACCTCACCCAGCATCACGGGCGTGATCGGGGTTTGAGTCACACCGGTGTTGAAGCCCAGTTTCTTCATTTCAGCCTGGAAGAAGCGCGCGTTTGCCCACAAGCGGTCCACGAGTTCGGTGGATTCTTCCAGCAGGTCAACTGCTGCCAGGCAGGCAGCGGTATCTGGTACCGTTACGGCTGAAGAGAAGAGGAATGGACGACCGCGCTGACGCAACCATTCGATGATTTTGGCATTCCCTGCCACTACACCACCAACCACACCGAAGGCTTTGCTGAAGGTGCCAACTTCCACGTCCACCTGACCGTGCAGTTTGAAATGATCCACAATGCCGCGACCGCCTTCGCCCAAAACGCCTTCGCCATGCGCGTCATCAACCATGGTCATCACGTCAAATTCTTTTGCCACTTCCACGAGTTTATCGAGGGGAGCATAATCGCCATCCATCGAAAAGACTCCATCAGTGATCATCAGACCGCGGCGGTAGGTGCCGGCGGCTTCCCGGATGGCTCGTCTGAGATCTTCCGGGTCACAGTGCGCGTAACGGATAATCTTGGCGCCGGAGAGGCGCGAGCCGTCGATGATTGAGGCATGATTGAGTTCGTCAGAAAAAATTGCGTCTTCCTTCCCGACCAACGCTGGGATGGTGGCACCGTTGGCAGTGAACCCCGACTGGAACGTGACTGCGGCTTCAACATGCTTAAAGGCTGCCATGCGTTTTTCAAGCTCCAGATGCAGGCTCATCGTACCGGCAATTGACCTCACCGCGCCAGGACCAACGCCATATTTCTGCATGGCCTGGGTGGCGGCCTCCACCAAACGGGGGTGGTTAGCCAGACCGAGGTAGTTATTGGCGCAGAAATTAAGCACCCGCTTGCCATTGATAACCACAGAGGCTCCCTGCGGAGAATCCATCGTTGGGATGGTATTGTAAAAACCAGTTTCCTTTAATTTTGCTAGTTCTTCATCAATCCAGGCTAATTTGTCCGTCATACTCTCCTCTTTCTTTTTCCTTACATCAAATTATACCCGTGGTTAGGACTGCGAGCCTTTTTTTGGGTCCGATCGGGATATAATACCTGTATTAATTAAACAACTTTGGAGTGTTCCATGCAAATTATTTCTTGTGTTGATTATGCTGAGATGAGCCGGAAAACAGCCCGCATTATCGCTGCGCAGGTGCAGCTCAAACCGAACAGTGTGCTCGGGCTTGCTACGGGCTCAACCCCCATTGGCACCTATAAGGACCTTATTCGCTCCCATCAGGATGAGGAACTTGATTTTTCCAACGTGATCACTGTCAATTTGGATGAGTATTACGGATTGGGTCCGGAGCATGAGCAAAGTTACCGCTACTTCATGCAGCACAACCTGTTTGACCATATCAATATCCCCCTCAAAAACACCCATGTTCCCGATGGACTCACCCACGATGTTGCCCGCACTTGCGCGGACTACGACAACCTGGTTGCCTCACTTGGTGGCACAGATATTCAACTGGTGGGGATTGGGGACAACGGTCACATCGCTTTCAACGAACCGAACACCGTTTTTGTAGCTGAGACGCACCTGGTGGATTTGAATGAGGATACGATCAAAGCCAACGCCCGCTTTTTCGAGAGCGAAGCGGATGTGCCGCGGCAGGCTATCACCATGGGCATGCGTTCAATCTTTAGCGCAAAGCTGATCTTGCTCCTGGCGAGTGGGGCGAATAAAGCTTCTGCCATCGCCCGGATGATCAATGGTGCAGTCGACCCGCAATTGCCGGCTTCAATTCTGCAGTTGCATCCGAATGTAAAGGTGATTGCGGTTAAAGAGGCTCTTGCCCTGGTCTGATCAGGCGAATATTTTATTGGCCGGTTATTGCTGCGCTAAATAATCTTTTCAGTATGTCCTGCCAGGTTGCGCAGCAGTTCGAGCTGCCCTATATGGTAGGCATGGTGAAACTCCATGAAAAACAACATGAAGCCGCGGCGTGCAGGTTGGCCGAAACCGGGTACTTCCGCGTCAAAATCAGCATTGATCATCGGCGCAAGCTTCTCAAGAATCGCCTGGTGCAACTTGGCATAAGCGTCCATCAATTCTGAACCCCTCATCAAACCAGGCTCAGGACCAAGAATAGGCTCAGAACCCCGTTCAAAACGGCTCAGATCTGCCAGGCCCACTGGTTTTTCCCCGTTCAGAAAATGCAGGATGGTGATCAGGCTCTCAGTCAGATGCCCCAAAGTCCAAAGCATGCAGTTCCCGCCGTTGGGAGGTTGGATGAGCATTTCAGAGTCGCTCACCCCACTTATCTGTTCTTTTATGATCTCCAGGTTGTCTTCCAGCATCGTTTGGTATTCTTTTGCCGTGATCATTGTCTCTCCTCTTTACTTGAACGCAGTTTATCTTTCACATTCTCAGAACAATTTTAGATCGACTTCGTGTTTCTCGCACTATTTTTCACTTCAGTTAATGTTTCTGCGGATTATTCACACTTCGGAAGTCTTAACCGCCAGAGGTATGGACTGGGTGAACCTGCCGGCTAAGGCAGATACCGTCCTTCGCTGGCATAGATGCGATACCAATCTTCACGGCTGAGCGGGATGTCCATCCCGGCGGCGATCTCGCGCAGACGTTCAGTGTTCATCGTGCCGGCGATCATCTGCATTCTGGCAGGATGACGCGCGATCCAGGCAGCCACCGCACCATTTTTGGAAATTCCATATTTTCGCCCAACCTCCTCCAGCGCGAAGTTTAGCTCTGGATAATCGGGGTTGTCCATGTATGTGCCTTTGACCAGGCCATATTGAAACGGCGACCAGGCTTGGATGGTCATGCTGTGCAAGCGGCAGTAATCCAGCGTCGTGGAATCACGATCTTCAGAGTATGGCAGGTTCGTGTTCATCCGAATGGCATGGTCGATCATGCCAGTATGACCGGGACCGAACTGCAGCTGGTTGGCGATCAGTTTATGGCTCGTGCCACGCTGCAACAGTTCAATTTGACCGGAGTGCATGTTGCTCACGCCAAAAGCGCGCACTTTTCCGCTGGCATAGAGCTCGTCGAACGCGGCTGCCACCTCTTCGGGCTCAAAAAGCGCATCCGGGCGGTGCAGAAGCAGCACGTCGAGCTGCTCAATCGCCAGGTTTTGCAGGGAATTATCAACAGATTTGAGGATGTGCCCATATGAAAAGTCAAAAGCAACGTTTTGGTGGGCTTCACTTTGTGCGATGCCGCACTTCGATTGGATTAGCATGTGGGAACGAAGACCCGGATTGACGCGCAGCCATTCGCCAAAGTGGCGCTCACAGGTGCCATCACCACCGTAAATATCAGCATGATCGAAGAAGTTGATGCCCAGTTCAAGGGCATTCTTGAGGTGCCGATCCAATTCAGCGCCTGTGAGGCGCGTCAGGCGCATACAACCCAACACGAGCGCGCTGGCTTGCATGTCCGGGGTGAGAGAGATGGTGTACATGGCTTTCCTTTCTTAAATTGCAAATTAGTGGATACCCCAGCGGCTTCCGGGAACTGGTTCGAGGCGTTTGAAACCGGCACGGGCGTAAAAGCTGGCATAACCGATATCCGCAGGGTCATAGCGCTTAGGCAAAGCGGGGCGAGGCTGAGTGACATCGTCCAACGGCGAAACGACCAGGTGCGTGCCGCCCGCGCGCCAGGCTTCCTGGATGGCAGCCCTCAAGAGAAACATAAAAGCTGAAGCATGATCAGCCCGCCTTGCCAAGCTAAGCTGCCGTATCTGCCACTGACCATTCCCTGGAGCTATTTCCTCCCCCGCAACCACGCGATTCGCCAATGGGATCAGTTCGCAGGCACCAATACCCTGCCCTTCTTCGAGCAAAAGGAGCCCAGAACGCAACCCCGCTTTTAGCAAATGCGCCAAAGTCACGTTTTGCGCCCCGGATTGCGCTTCCTGCACTTCCAGGAACTTCGCCTTCGTTTCTGAAGTTAGCTTCTCGACCTCGGTTTTATCCAGCAGGTTGATCAGCGCGAGGTACTCCGCGGGTGTCTGGGGCAAGCGCGCAAAAAACTGCGGCGGTATTACCCAGGGGTCTTCTGCCTTCCCGGCATATAAAGCGTCCTCATAGGACTGGTACTCAGCCGGCAAAGTCAAACGATGAAGGTTGCAGAGGAATTTTACGTCGCTGTAATCATTTTCATCAAAGGGGTATCCCAGGTGAAAATCTACCAGCCAATCCGCCTTAATGCAGCAAACCTTGGCATGACCGATCTTACCCTGCCCGGTGAGGGAATCCCCGGGGTATTCGACCCCACCAACAATCTGCCCCTGTTCGTTGCGGATGTACGAATGGATGTCCACCTGGTGCCCGCTGCCATCCTCGAGCACAAAATTGTGCTCCCATTGATCGTCACGCGGCACATGCCCGTAGCCCAACCGGCTGAGGATCCCGAGAAAACGCGGCAGGTATTGCTGGTTGATGGCAACATCCAGGTCTGAGTGCGGCCGTGTTTGCCAGCCCAGGTGCGCGTCCACCGCCCAACCACCGTCGATCACAATCGGGATGCCGGCAATTTCTGCCAGGTCAATGATGCGCAGGGCTTCCTCCTGGTCCATCTCGGGGGTCTGACTGGGGGTGAGGCAGAGCGGAACGGCTTTCAGGATTTCTTCAAGGGGATTTGGCTGATTGGGATCCTGGTCGGCAGGTAGGTTCATGGCAGGCTATCCTTATGGGCACAATATTGTCCACCCCAACGAGGGTGTACTTTTGGCTGGATTATATCATCCAGGGTCCGCAAAATCCGCCTTGGAGGAGTGTTCCGTAAGTCACACTGGAAAAATTCAATGACCTGGGCAGATTTGCAATTGGTCCGGTGTGAATATTCCTGATAAATGAGTGAACATGACCTCTACGAAACGCGCGTTTCTGGAAAAATCAACCCCTTGCGGGTATACTTAACTGAATTAACAAAGCCAATCGTGGAGGATCTCATGAAAGCAATCGTTCAACAGCAGCAGCTTGCCCACGGCGTCAGCCTGGTTGCCCGCGCTGTAACTTCCCGCAGCACTCTTCCTGTACTCTCGAACATCCTGATCAAGACCGATCAGGGGCGCCTGCGACTCTCTGCTACCAACCTTGAGCTGGGTATCAGCGCCTGGATCGGAGCAAAAGTCAGCGATGAAGGCGGGCTGACCATTCCGGCACGCACCTTCGTGGACCTCGTGAGCAACCTCCCCAACGAAGAAGTGACCCTGACACTGGACGAACGCACCCAATCCCTCAACGTAAAATGCGGCACGCTGAACACCGATATCAAGGGCATCAGCGCAGAAGAATTCCCGCCCATGCCCTCGTCCGATGACGAATCTGCCATCCCTTTGAACGTAGAAAACTTCAAAGAGATGATCCAGCGCGTGGCCTTCGCCGCCTCCACAGAAGACACCCGCCCTAATCTGACCGGCGTGCACATGAGCTTTCAGGGTGATGAACTCGAGATGGCTGCCACAGATGGCTATCGCATCTCCATCAGCAAAGCTGCTATCGGGCACAAGCCTCCCCAAAACCTCGAAGCCCTGATCCCCGCCCGGGCCCTCAGCGAGCTCTCGCGCATTGCGGTTAATGGCGATGAGACTCTGCTGATGTCGTTCCCAGCCGGACGCGGCCAGGTGATCTTCCATTTGAAGGACGCAGAACTGGTTTCGCAGTTGATCGAAGGCAACTTCCCCAACTATACTGCCATCATCCCAACCAGTTTCAAGACCCGCACTGTGCTCAACACCGCCCAACTCCTGAAAGCCTGCAAACAGACTGAGATTATCGCCCGCGAGGGCAGTTACATCGCCCGCCTGGACATCCAGCCCGAAGCCGGCAGCTCTGATCGTGGTCCACAAATGGAGATTTCCGCCACTTCTGAGCAAACGGGCTCATCCGAAGTAATTGTGGATGCCTCTGTGGATGGCGTGCCGCTCTTGATCTCCTTCAACATCCGCTACTTGCGGGAAGCCCTGGAGGTCATCAAGACCGCCAACGTGCTCTTGGAGACCAACGCCGCCAACACCCCCGGCATGCTCCGCCCCGTTGGGGACGACAGCTTCAGGCACATCATCATGCCGATGAATGTAAATCGGTAAGATATTTGTAATTTAAAAAGAAAAAGCTGGCTCGAGTGATCTGAGCCAGCTTTTGTGTTAAAGATCAGGTCAACTCAGGCTTTTACCAAGCTCAAACGCCTGCTGGTTTAGCGCCACGTACTGCGGTTTGACGTTTTCAGCGATGACCTTGCCCCAATCTATCTCCTCCAACCCCAGCTGTCGCACGCTGGCACCCAGCAGGATGATGTTCATCACCCGCAAATTGCCGAGCTTGCGGGCTTCCTCGCTGGCATCCATCGCGATCACCTTGCCGGCGCGCGCTCTGATCAACTCAGCCGCGTTCTCAGGGTACTTGTCACTGCCATTTTGCACCCCGATCGGGTTGACACGCACTCTGTTGAGGATCACGATCCCCTTGCCGTCCTCGCGCAGGTATTCCAGGTTGCGCAGCACCTCGAGTTCCTCAAAACCGATGATCACATCCGCCTTTTTGGCTTCGACAATCGGCGAAAAGACCTTCTCTCCAAAGCGCACGTGGGTCAGCACGGGACCCTCGCGCTGCGACATGCCATGGACTTCGCTCATCTTCACGTCGTAACCCTGCGAAAGCAGCCCTTCCGTCAGCAATTTGCTGGCGAGAATGGTGCCCTGCCCACCTACGCCGGTCAAAAGAATGTTCTTAGTGGTCATCACGCCTCCACTTTCTGAATGGCATGCACCGGGCAGACCTGCGCGCACACACTGCAGCCAACGCATTTTTCGGGGTCAATGGATGATTTTTTCTTCGCCACTTGGAAGACGATTGCCGGGCAGCCAGTGCGTGTGCACTTCTTGCAGCCAATGCAGATCTCCTCGTTCACCCAGTAAACTGAAGTGAAGGAGCCCTTGAATTCTTCTTTATCGAGGGCGGTTTGCTTTTTGAGCGCGCAAGGCCAGCGGGTGATGATCACCGAAGGCTCCTGCAAAGTCAAAGCCCAATCCAACGCTTCTTTGACCTCACTCAGCTGATTTGGATCGATCACCCGGACATTCTTGAAGCCAAACGCCCGGACGATTGCCTCGATGCTGACCGCTTCGGTTACTTCCCCATGGATTGTGCGACCAGTGCCGGGGTTGTCCTGCTGCCCGGTCATGGCGGTGATGCGGTTATCGAGCACGACGGTGACCAGGTTGCTCTTGTTGTAGGCAACATCCAACAGCGAGTTGATGCCTGTATGGAAGAAGGTCGAATCACCGATCACTGAGACTACGCGCATCTTATTGCCCTCGATGGTGTCGAAGACCTGCTGCGCGCCATGCCCAAGGCTGATGCTGGCGCCCATGCAGACAGTGGTCTCCATGGCGTGGTACGGCGCGCCGGATGCGAGCGTATAACAGCCAATGTCGCCCGAAACCATGACGTTCTTTCGGCGACCAAGCTCGTAGAAGAAGCCGCGATGGGGGCAGCCAGCGCAAAGTGTGGGCGGTCGCGGGATGACAGCCGCGCGAACTTCGTCGTCCAAAGCGTATTCCTCGCCAAACATCACAGAGCGGATCACTTCGGGCTTCATTTCGCCGTTGCGAGGGAAGATGTTCTTGCCATCGCATGGGATGCCTAACGCCCTCACATGATTTTCAATATAGGGGTCGTTTTCTTCGATGATATAGACCTTCTCAACCTTTGAGGCAAATTCGCGGATCAAGTCATCTGGCAATGGATTGGTGAAGCCCAGTTTCAGATAGGATGCTCCATCGCCAAAGACTTCACGAGCATAGAGGTAACAATCGCCAGAACAGATAATGCCAATGCCCGGTTCATTCATCTCGATGCGATTCCACTGGCATTTGTTTGAATAGACCCCTAATAAAGCCTGATTTGCCTGAACTTTGACCTTCATCGGGCGGGCGTTAGCCGGCACCGCAACGTACTTTTTGATGTTCTTGACATAAGGTTTGAGTGGCACATCCTGGCGCTCGCCCAATTCCACCAGGCTCTTGGAATGGCACACGCGCGTGGTCATTCGGAAAAGCACTGGAATGTCGTACTTCTCGCTGATCTCAAAAGCCTCGACCAGCATATCCTTGCATTCCTGGCTGTCGGAGGGTTCGAACATGGGTGTTATGGCGGCTTTGGCGTAATTACGGTTATCCTGCTCGTTCTGGGAGGAGAACTGCCCGGGTTCGTCGGCTGTTACCACCACTGCGCCGGCGTTAACGCCCATGTAGGCGAAGGTGAAGAAGGGATCTGCGGCTACGTTCAGACCGACGTGCTTCATCGCAGCGATGGCGCGCGCGCCTGCCAGGGACGCGCCGATCACCGATTCGAGGGCGGTTTTCTCGTTGGGAGCCCACTCGGAGTGGATTTCTTCGTAGGTGGCAATGTTTTCAAGGATCTCGGTACTGGGAGTGCCCGGGTATGCTGAGGCAAAACGCACACCTGCCTCCCAGGCGCCACGAGCGACGGCTTCATCGCCAGTGATCAATTGTTTCAACGCTTCCTCCTTTTCCGTCAAGGTAAATGGCGTGAGTGACGGGTTTTCAGGGTTTCAGTATAAACGAGAACAGCATAAAAGGGGTCTGAACGCAGGATTTCTGCGATTAATCAGAGGATTTGTAGCGATAAATTCCAAAACTCTACTCCCCACACCCCGTCTGCCGTCGATCACCCGGAACAAGGGTTTAAGGGATCGATTTTGTGTCCCTGGCAGGCAAAACTGGTGGATCAGTCTGATTTTTGGGCTGTTAATAACCGGCGAAAATGTCACCCTTAAAGGGTCATAATTCTTCAGCGATTATGTCACCCCCATTCATTCTAAGACACTTCAGAAGACAGGGATACAGGCTTGCGGAAAGGTGAGGCCTGACG
>Ga0209717_1000439_pt1 | contig 51432 bp, 42 predicted proteins | sample AD_UKC048_MetaG_FD_184418 | JGI IMG/M metagenome (GOLD analysis project Ga0209717, IMG submission 184418) | Active sludge microbial communities of municipal wastewater-treating anaerobic digesters from USA - AD_UKC048_MetaG (SPAdes) (version 2) | ecosystem: Engineered > Bioreactor > Anaerobic >...
TAGGCGTACAGATCGAATTGTTTGTCAGCGCGTTGCAGATCGTCTTGCACTGAATTTTGAGCAGTGAGCCAGCTGGCAGCAAGGAGCGAGGCCGCCAACAACCACCCGGCACGAGAAGTCGTGTTCATAGAGCAGTAATGGTTTTAAAAATCAAACTGTTTGGTTTCGAAAAGCATAGTGCTTCAGCCATACATCAGCGATGAACATGACGAAACACCCTCATACAGTGGCAAAAACGAATGATGAACTTCGTTATTGCGAACGATGGAGGATAGTGGAGAGACTATCAGTTGAGTGAAGGTGCTGCAAAAGTACACTGCAATGTAATACCGCGCCAGTTTTTTTTCGGGACCTGCCGGCAGCATGGCCTTTCCGCTGTCGGGAAGACGTCATTTGTGGCGCCAAAATGTAATCGGCACGGCATAAACACCTTTATTCCGGCCTCGCAAATACTTCGCAATCCGGCCACAAAAACAAAATCCCGAACCCTCCGGACCGGAGAATTCGGGATCAAAAGATCAAACTTTAAACAAACCTTAACGGCCTGCTTCATGAGCGTGTATAGGTTTTTGTGTCTCGTGTTTCGTAAAGGATTATCTGTCAACCAAATCCTAAACACCAAACACTACATACCTAACACTATTTCACACCGCCTGCGCGGTAGATGTATTTTTCAACTTCACGCCAGTCCTGCGACTGCTGGTTCGGATAGTCGCGACGCAGGCGTTCGAACGCTTTAACGGCTTCCTCTTTTTTACCTTCGTGCTCGTACAGCAGGCCGAGTCTTTTCAGGTAAATTGCGGAAAGCAGTTCGTTGTCCGTTGCATCCGTTGCTTTTTCATACAGGTCCATCGCTTTGCCGAAATCCTTTTTTTCGGAATAAGCATCGCCCAGTGCGCCGTATTTCATAGCAGGAAGCAGCGAGCCTTCGGCATCGTATTTTTCCAGGTACTGAATGGCGTTGTCGAATTCGCCCAGTTGAAGGTAGGAAATACCCGCGTAGTAATTAGCGGAATTTCCGGCAGGTGTACCGCTGTATTTATCAGCCAGTGCAACGAAACCGTCGAAACCGCCACCGGGGCCGTCCAGCGCCAGGCGGAAAGAATCGCGCTCAAACATATTTTGCGCCTGCCACATGGAAGCGACTGCTTCCTGTTGCTTGGGTGCTACGATGAGGGTTTTATACAACCACCAGCCAGCAACGACCACTACCAGAGCGCCGAGTGCATAAAGCAGTTGTTTTTGATACCGTTCCCAGAAGGGTGCGGATACCTGTTGCACTTCCTGTACTACTATCGTCTCTTCAGTTTGGGCGACTTTACGTTTTGCCATGGCGTTAATTCAAAATTAGATGAGCACTTTTCAAAAATGACCGCAAAAGTAGAGAAAGTTTCTTTTCCGGAAGGGCTCTTTTCAAAAATTGTTCAAATTTTGTTACTTGCCCCTTACGTCGACACGCAGGCGATTGGGGCGGTTGGCAATATCCCAGGCGGTGTAAAACGCCAGTTGTGCACGTTTGGCCAGCGCCTCGTAATTGATTTTATCGGCCGTATCTGTCGGGCGGTGGTAGTCCGGGTGTGAGCCGTTAAAATAAAAAATGGAAGGGATGTTGCGTTCGGCGAAATTATAGTGGTCGCTGCGCTCGTAATAATGGTTGGGGTCGTCCTTGGCATTGTATTTATAATCGAGTTCCAGTTTGGTATACGTCTGGTTATTGAACTCGTTGATGACGTGCAGTTCGGTACTCAGGCGATCGGAACCGATGACGTAGATGTAATTTCCATTTCCGGGGTGGCGGTCGTCGGTGCGGCCGATCATATCGATATTGATGTCGGCCACTGTTTGTTTGAGCGGAAAAATCGGAAAATCGACGTAAAATCTCGACCCGAGCAGGCCTTTTTCTTCACCACTCACCAGCATACAAACGACGCTCCGCTTGGGGCCGACGCCTTTGGCCTTGGCTTCGGCAAATGCCCGCGCGATCTCGATGACCCCGGAAGTGCCGGATGCATTGTCGTCAGCGCCGTAATAAATCACCGTGCTGTCAGGCGAACCCAGGTGGTCATAGTGGGCGGTTACCATCACAAATTCATTTTTCAAAACGGGGTCGGAGCCTTCGATAAAACCGATCACGTTGCTGCCGCTGAGTTCTTTACTTTCCTTGTCGAGGCGCACTTCGATTTTCGCTTTTACTTTTACCGCCTTACTTTTTTTGCCAGCCCGCAGTTCGGCGATGGCGGCATCGGCTTTATCGGCCTTGTTGCCAAGGATGATTTTTGCCAGTTCAGCGGAAATAAAAATGTTGTTCAGGAAAGATTCCGCCGTTTTATCCTCGTCGACATTCACGGTTCGCCAGCCGTAGGATGACAACACTTTTTTATTCGACTTGACATTTTCTTCAAATTTCTGGTCGATGATGAAGGCCATCACCGCACCTTTTTGCTTGGCTATCTGCACCTTCTTTTTCCAGTCCATCGACCATCCCGAGCGCCGCGATTCGCCGGTGATCACGAATTTGCCGTCTGCCAGTTCGGGTTCGCCTTCATAAAAAATAACGGCTTTACCTTCTACATCCGCCTTTTCGTAATCGCTGTAAGCCGGATCGTCGATGCCGTAACCCACAAATACCACTTCTTTAAACGTGATGAGCGGTTTATCGGGGTTATAAGTAGGGAAGACATAAAAATCGGTGCGGTTTTTAAACTCCTGATCGTTCACTTTCAGGCCGATATCTTTCCAGGAAGTATTGCGGAGCCGTATATCCTGGAAATACGTGTTACGATCGCCTTTGGCAGGAAGGCCCGCCTGCTTGAATTGTCCGGCAATAAAATCTGCCGCCTTGCGCTGCCCTTCCTCTCCGGTTTCACGCCCCTGCATTTCTTTGGAAGCGAGGGTTTCTACAAGGAACCTGGCGTCTTCCGCGCGAATGCCCTGGGCGTATGGCGTGGCATCGGGTAATTCGTAGTTGTGTTTGGTTCTCAATGCGATCGTATTCGCTATGGAATCCGATAGGGTTTGTGCCTGTACCAATGAGGCTATCAGCATACCGCACAATAAAAATCGTACTTTCATAATATAGTTCAGATTCAAGTTTAAAGTAAAATGAAGGCTTGGAAAAGAGGGTGTTTCGGTTTTTGTGTACAGTTTTTGGCAAAAGGTTAACAATCAGGCCTTCTAAAAACCAAACACGATAAACCAAACACGCACTTTAACTACAAGGGATCTTGTCGGCCCGGCGCCCATGGCGGCCACCTTCGAATTCGGTGGTCAGGAAAATACGCACCATCGCCTGCGCCAGGATTTCGGGCACAAAACGTGCAGGTAACGCGATCACATTGGCATTGTTGTGCTGGCGCGCCAGCAAGGCAATTTCTTCGGTCCAGCACAAGGCACAGCGAATGGCCTGGTGCTTGTTGGCAGTGATGGCTACGCCGTTGCCGCTGCCGCAAAGCAGCACGCCGCAGTCGGCCTGTTGCGCGGTAACGGCCTCCGCTACGGCATGCGCGAAATCGGGATAATCGACCGAATCGGCAGAGTTGGTGCCAAAATCGAGCACCATATGACCTTGGGCCTGCAGCATTGCTACGATGCCGTCTTTGTACGGAAACCCGGCGTGGTCGCAGCCAATCGCAATTTTCATGGGTAGTTTTTGTTGAGAATGTTGAGATGTGGTAGGGTGATGAGAAATCGGGCGCGGCCCAAAATCAGTTAAATCGGACCCAAAGATACGGGTTTGCTGATTTTAGCCGGTGCCGATTGACCATTGAACGTACTTTTGAATTTCTTTTCTACAGACTGTTTAATTTTTTGAATAAATGAACCGGATTTTTCTCCTTTTGCTTTTTTTCCAGCAGATAACAGGGTCTGCTTTCGCACAATCCAATCCCAACTGGCGCGATAAATTATCTCCCGAAATCCTGGCCGCCTTCGAACACGGTGAAAAAACAGATATCCTGATCGCTTTTACGGAAAAGGCAGACCTCAGTGAGGCCCGTCAGTTGAAAACGAAATCGGAAAAAGCGCATTTCGTTGCACAGCGCCTGCTGGAAACCGCCGGTAAGACGCAGACACGCGCCATTCGGTTGCTGCGCGATGCCGATGCCCAGGTAAATAGTTTTTACCTCGTCAATGCCATGGCAGTGGAAAACGCCGATCCGGCGCTGCTTCCCGCGTTGGCACAGTTGTCCGAAGTAGGTAGCATCAGCCTCGATCCTTGGGTTACTTTTCAGGGTCCGGCCATGGAAACGGCGCCCGTCGTGGAGCGCAACGCCGTCGAATGGGGCGTCGATAAGATCAGCGCGCCGTTGGTATGGGCGCTGGGATACACCGGCCAGGGTATTACTGTCGGCGGCTCCGATACTGGATACCAGTGGGACCACCCCGCGTTGAAAGACCATTACAGAGGCTGGAATGCCGGGACCGCCAACCACAACTACAACTGGCACGACGCCATTCACGAAGTGAGTCCGCTGAGCGATTCCACCCTGGTCAATTTCTGCGGGTTGAATGCTCAAATCCCCTGCGACGACAGCCAGCACGGCACCCATACCATGGGAACCATGACCGGCGACGACGGCCTGGGAAACCAGATCGGCGTAGCGCCCGGCGCCAAATGGATCGGCTGCCGCAATATGGAACGCGGCAACGGCAAACCTTCCACGTATATCGAATGTTTCGAGTTTTTTCTGGCGCCTACCGACCTGAACGGTCAAAACCCAGACCCGGAACAGGCGCCGCACGTGATCAACAACTCCTGGTACTGCGCCGTTTCGGAAGGCTGTACCGACCTGGCGGTCAACGAGTTGATGCGGCAGGCGGTCATCAACCTCCGCACTTCGGGCGTGGTGGTGGTGGTGAGCAACGGCAATTTTGGAAACAGTGGTTGCAACACGACGTACGGCCCTCCGGCCTATTTTGAGGAGAGTTTCAGCGTCGGCGCTACCCGCTTCGATGATACACTGGCGAATTTCAGCAGCCGCGGCCCCGTCACCATCGACGGCAGCAAACGCATCAAACCGAATGTGGCGGCTCCCGGCGTTTTTGTCCGTTCCAGTACCCCTATTAATAGTTACGATTTTTTTAGCGGCACCAGTATGGCCGGACCGCACGTAGCCGGACTGGTTGCGCTCATTCTTTCTGCCCGCCCCGATCTGGCCGGTAATGTGGAACTGATCGAACAGATCGTGGAACAAACGGCTATTTTCAAGTCGGACCCCGACAACTGCGGCGATATCGACGGCTCCCTGCGCCCCAACAATGCATTCGGCTGGGGGCGTGTAGATGCACTGGAGGCACTGAATCTGATTCTGCAGCAGGCTTCGGGCACCAGCGAACCGGATGCGGCGGTTGTTTCCGTTTTGCCGAACCCTACTTCCGGGAAGGTGATTTTTGATTTACAGCACGTCAACGGACCCATTTCCCTGCGTATTTTTAATGCCGACGGGAGACTGGTATATGAAACAGCCCGAACTGTTCAGCAAAACGACCTGCTACCCGTTTCGCTGGAGCACGAACATGCGGGCGTTTATTTCTGGCAGGTAAAAACGGACAAGGGAATGCTGTCGGGAAAAATCGCCAAACAGTAAATTGGGGTGTAGGGTGTGGTGTTTGGTGTTTGGGGCGCGTTGCTCCCGGCGTTAACACAAACTCATCTTTCACTTGCCGGGTTTTTAGTGGTGGCATGGGTTTGTAAATTATAAGCGGTTTGTATTTCTGGCGAAATACAAACCGCTTATAATTTACAAACCCATGCCACCACTACGCATTTCAGATGAAGCGGGGTCTAATTATAATGTCGGGGTGTCTTGAAGTCACCCCGACACTGCGCTTTGCCAACATTAGACTTCAACAAAAGCCAAAAGCAACGCGCCCCAAACACCACACCCCAAACACCAACTCACTTCATTCCTTCGGGTTGAATCACAAAAGCCTGCGGGAATGCGCCGCTTTCGCGCAAAGCCTGCACGGCGGCTTCCGCCTTGGCCATGTCGCTGAAATCGCCGAGCATGATCCGTTGCATGCCTTGTTCGGGCAGCGGCCGGGCGATCAGGGTACCGAGTGCATGCACATTGCTGTACCGCGGACTTTCGGGCTCGAAATCAGGCTGTATTTCCAGGTGCACGCGGTACAGAACGGGGCTTTCCGTCATTTCAAGGCTGTCCGGCCCGGTACGAACCGGTACGGAATACGATACATCCGCGCCGGCATTTCCCGGTGTGTATTCAAAAATATCTTCGTCGGCAGTACCCGGTTTGCGTCCTTCCACGCTGCGGTTGGAAACGAAGAAAGCGCCGCCTTTTTTATCGTTCATGATCCTGGAAAAGAACAGATCGTCGGCAGGAGAATTGAGCGGCCAGCCCGGGTTTTCGGGTTTGGACCATTTGCCGGTACTGAGGGTGGTTTTAAAAATATCGAGCCCGCCCAGAGAGATCTGGCCGTTGCTGCTGAACCACAGCGTTTGCACGTTCGGTTCGTAGTATGGGCTAATTTCGTCGCCGCCGGTATTGATGATTTCTCCGAGGTTCTGGGGAAATGAAAAATCGAACTCGGCAGATTCCAGCGGGCGGGCGCAGGCATAGAGATCGAGTCCACCGAAACCACCTTCGCGGTCGCTGGCGAAAAACAGCAGTTCGCGGCCCTGTTCTTGTGCTACGCAAGGGTGCATACTGGTGTGGTTGGGCATATTGATGTAACTGCGCAGGCGTTCGGGGTCGCTCCAGCGGCCGCTTTCATAACGGAGCCCGAAAATGGCGCATTGCGTCCGGAGGCCGTTGCCGGCGCGTTCGTTGGGCGGCGCTTCATCGCACTGGGTGCAGTAAAAGCGTTTTCCGTCGGCCGAAAACACACCGTTACCGAAACGGCTCGTGACCGACTCCGGCAGTCCCCGGGCGGAATCGGCCTGTTGCCAGTTGGCGCCTTCGCGCATGGAGCGCAGCAGCGATACTTTTTTTCCGACAAAACCGGAGTAATACAGCAAATCGGACGACCAGGGCAGTGGTGCGAAATCGTTCGCGGGCGTATTGATGCCGTCGGGCAGGGATTTTACGGTGCCGGTAGCCGTTTTGGCGGCGGCCATTTGCATCGCCAGTTCGCAGCCCTTGATGTCGTTCTGGACAACCGCGATCACCTGCGATTTCCGGGCGCCACGGTACTTGCGGCCGAAGTTTTTGAACGCCTCGATGGCCGGTTCGTACTGTTCGGTTTGTTTGAGCGAACGGGCGTAGCGCAGGCCTGCCAGTTCGTGTTTTTTAAATTCGTCTTTGGCCAGGTCGTAACACGCTACCGCTTTCACGTAATTCCGCATGCGGTAGTAGCATTCGGCGGCTTTGTACATGGTTTCGGGCTTGTTTTCCTTGAGGCGGGCAGCTTGTTCGTACTTTTCTCCGGCCTCGGAGAAGTTTCCTTTTTCGAAGGACTCGTTTGCATTTTTAAGAAGTGAGGAATATGTTTGGGCAGTGGCAACAGACGTGCCGAAGGCGAAAAATGCGCACCAGGCGCACAGCAGGAGTAAATGTTTAGAATACATACTATCGGTTGTACCGGCAAGGGCCGGCGGATTAATGACTCGATTTTTTGTTGGGGTTGGTTATGGGTTTATAGGTTTATGGTTTATAGGTTTATGGTTTATAGGTTTATGGTTGGTAAGGGTTGATTTCCAATAGGTCATATTTCTTTTGATTTATGAACCGATAAACCATAAACTCATAAACCTATCAACTCACCAGCCTTGCAACAGCCCCTCTACCACTTTCGGGAAATGCTCGTGTTCGAGGGCCAGGACTTTTCGGGCGATGGTTTCGGGCGTATCCTCTTCCGTCAGCGCGCAGGTGGTTTGAAAAATAATATCCCCTGCATCGTAGTGCTCGTTGGCGAAATGGATGGTAATACCCGATTCTTTGGCGCCGGCGGCTTTAACGGCAGTGTGCACATGCGCTCCGTACATACCTTTGCCACCAAATAGGGGCAGCAGCGCCGGATGGATATTGACGATCCTTTTCGGGTAAGCCCCGATCAGATACGTGGGTACTAACCACAAAAAACCGGCCAATACGATCAAATCGATCCGGTGTTCATCTAAAATAGATAATATTTTTTTAGATTCGTAAAAATCGGCACGCCCGATGAGGTGGGTGGGGATTTGGTGGGCATGCGCGATATCCAGCACGCCCGCGTCTTTTTTATTGGAAACGACCAACGCGACCCTGCCGAGGTCGGATTTTTCAAAATGCTCGATGATTTTACGGGCATTGGAACCGCCTCCGGAAGCGAAAATGGCAATATTTTTCATGTTTCTTATCAATTATGAAGCCCTGAAAGGGCGCAAGCATTAACCGGCGGCAGCGCCGGCGGACGTGCAAGCCTCTGCCGGCAGAAGTACCACATCGGCCCCTGCCTTCTTCACGTCAGCAAATCCAAAATCGCCATACTTCCAAACAACAGACTCGCAATACCGTTGGTGGTAAAAAAAGCGATGTTCACCCGGCTCAGGTCTTCGGCTTTTACGATCAGGTGCTGGTACAGCAGCAACAGCAGGAACACACCGGTGCCGATCCACAGCAGCCAGCCGGTTTGCGGCAAGGTAGAAAGCAGGGACTTGGTTCCCGACACCATCAGCAAGGCGGTGCCCAGGTGCATCCACTCGGAAATATGCAGCGCCTGTTTTTTCCCGAAAAACGACGGCATGGAATACAAGCGGTTGGCGCGGTCGAATTCTTCATCCTGCAAAGCGTAAATCACATCGAACCCGGCCACCCACAGCAGCACGGCCAGGCTGTACAGCACCGGTATCCAGTCGAATCGCCCCATCACGGCCAGATAGGCGCCAATCGGCGCCAGACTCAAGCCCAGTCCAAGCACCACGTGGCACAGCCAGGTAAAACGTTTCGTATAACTGTAACCCAGCACCACAGCCAGCGCTACCGGCGACAGCAAAAAACAGATCAGGTTGATAAACCAGGTGGTGGCTACAAAAAGCAGGCAATTGACTACCACGAAGATCAGCGCTGACTTCGCGGTAATAATACCTGCCGGGATTTCCCGGATTTTGGTGCGTGGATTAGCGGCGTCCACGTCGCGGTCGAGGTAGCGGTTGAAGGCCATGGCCGCGCTGCGCGCAAACACCATACACAGCAGCACCAGCAGCAATTTTGTCCAGTCTACTCCCCTGCCCTGCACACTGATGGCAACAAAAAAGCCCGTCAGCGCGAATGGCAGCGCAAAAATGGTATGGCTGAATTTGACGAGCGAGAGGTAGTTTTTCATGAAGGAAAGAGATGTGAGAGTGTGAGAGATGTGAGCGCGTGAGAGTCCGTAGAGTACACCTTTAAAAGAGAAGATTTTCATTCATTGAGCGGCTGAATATCAACCTTATAAACCTCATCAACCTTATCAACAATTCAATTCATCTCCTGTACCAAATGCACCAGCCCATCCACGATAAACTGCACGCCGATGGCAATGACGATGAAACCCATGATGCGGGCGATGGCATTGAGGCCGCCGGTGCCGAATACCCGGAAAAGGAAAGGCGCTACCCGCAGACAACACCACACCAGAAATGCAACGGCTGCAATAGCGGCTACGATCATGGCGCGTTCTCCCCAGCCGGGGTGCTGGCTGAACTGGGTAATGAGATAGGAGATGGATCCCGGCCCTGAGAGCATGGGCATAGCCATAGGTGAAAAAGCGATATCCGTGCGGTCCTGCGACTGTTTTTCCGCATTTTTGTCAAAGCCGCGCTCTTTAGCAAACTTGCCCGACATGAGCGTGAATCCGCTGATCAGCAGGGTCATCCCGCCGGCGATCCGCAGGGAATGCACCGTCAGTCCGAAAAAACTCAGGATATATGTGCCCGCCAGGAAAAAACTCACCAGGATCAGCAGGAAATACAGGCTGGTCATCAGGGCAATTTTGTTGCGTTCGGGCCGGGGCCGGCCGGCAGTCAGGGCCACGTATACCGGAATGGCGCCGGGCGGGTCGACAATGGAGAAGAGGGAGAAAAGAATAGCGAAAAAGAATTCCATAATTTGGTTGGGTGTTGAAAGCGGAGCAAAAGTAAACAAGAAGTGAGAAGTGAGACACGTAGATTATACCGCATAATCTAACATCACAACTCTGGAGCGAAGCCGTGTAATCTACGTGTCTCACCTCTCACCTCTCACTTCTCACTTCTTTTTTATACCTATGTATCCTAAAATAACAATACATATGAAGCACTTCCTGATTTTTACATTAGCCTGTTTGTGTTCTTTCCAGCCCGCATTCAGCCAGACACAACGTACCCTGGCCGAGCGGCTTGGCTACCCCGCCGATACCAAATTGCTCATCATCCATTCCGACGATCTGGCAGTATCGCATGCCGAAAATCAGGCCAGCATCGAGGCAATGGAAACCGGAAGCGTCCGTTCCGCCAGTGTCATGGTACCCTGTCCCTGGCTGCCGGAAATAGCCGATTATGCGAAAAAACATCCCAACCACGACCTGGGCTTGCACCTTACGCTCACCAGCGAGTGGTGGCCGTACAAATGGGGGCCCGTAGCGCCGCGTGCGCAGGTGAGCAGCCTCGTCGATTCGAACGGCTATTTTTACAACAACTGCGAGGCATTTGCCTCCAGAGCGAAACTGTCGGAAGTAGAGCAGGAATTGCGGGCACAAATTGAAAAATCGAAAGCCATGGGCCTGGAACCAACCCATTTAGACAGCCACATGGGATGCCTGTTTTTTCAAAGTCCCGACCTGTTTGCCATTTACCTGAAAGTTGGCCGCGCATACGGCATACCGACTATGGTGAGCAAGGACGTGCTGGAGTCGCTGCCGGAAACATTCCGAAAATCTGTCACCGACCGCGACGTGGTGGTCGACCGGGTTTTCACGGCAACACCCGAAGATTATGCCAAAGGCATGGAACAGTATTACCTGAATGTATTGGGGCACCTGCAAGCCGGCGTCAATGTTCTGCTGATCCACACGGCCTATGAAACCGACGACATGCGCAGGATGACCGACGGCTTTCCCGGCGCCTGGGATTCCGGCTGGCGTCAGGACGACTTCAACTTTTTTAGCGGGGAAATTTGCAAAAAAATCATCCGCGACCAGGGCATCCAACTCATTACCTGGAAGGAAGTGGGGAAATTACTGAAACCTTAGAGACTTAATTTTTCTTCAATACTTCCACGGCCCATTCCCATTGTCTTTCATAGGGAACAATCTCCAGTTCGTAGGAATAATCCAGAATATTGGTTTTCCCTATTCGCATGGTTTCCAGCCACTTATCCGATTCCTGCAGGATGTGTTTCAAAAGGTAACCATGTTTGGGAACAGATTCCAGCAAGCGAATAAAGCAGTTGGTGCGAAGGTGTTGGGCGCCCGGATCCAGATTGCGCTGCCGGTATTTGCGCAGGGCTTCCGTACGGTTTTCAAATTCATCGAGGCGTCCTTCCGTGAGCAAAAACAGGGTTTGCAGAATTAGCACGGGAATATTGGCGCCACGCTTGTCGGTACTGTGTAAAGGCAGGTCGTTGAGCCAGGAACTGAGCCTGAATTTTTCCGTTTCCCCTTTTTCACGGGGCGATAGCGGGAGAATTTGCAGGCGTGCCATGAGACAAAGATAGCCGTAAAACATACGCCACGACTCCTGATCCATGGTGGAAATGGTTTCAAATCGGGGATGTTTCATGGCTTGTTTTACCGAATGCCAGGCATCGGCGTATTCGCCTGCCTGAAAGGCCGCGATCGTTTCCATTTCCCAGAATTTGAACCACATGGCAATACCCTCCGTGAGTAGTTCCATCGATTCCCGGCACAAGGCACGCGCTTCCCCAAAGCGTTGAAGCATGACCAGGCAGGCCGATTCCTGCTGGGCGAATTTCAAGATGTGAAGAACCGGCTTGAACGGCTTTTCTTCAAAGAAACGTTTTGAATTGCGTGCTTTTTCCAGTGCGTTTTCCCAATCGTTACTAAATATATAGCCGTACAATTCAATTGTCCGGTAGTGTGATTGAAGGTAGGCGTGCGGAAACCGCTCGGCCATCGGTCTTAATAATTCGACCTGATTCCGGATCGGACCGACATGATCGGCAGGAGTGCCTTTTTTCATTACTAAAGGCCAGATAATAGTGGTCAGCGCTTCCCAAACCGCCAACTCCGCATCGTGGGCCTCCTTGTAATCCTTCAACATTTTCAGGAATCGTGGAAAATCCTTGTTGTGCTGGGGAAAAGGCAGGATGGACGATAACAGAAAATGAAGTATTTCTACTACCATATCTATAAACTCGTAGTAGATAGCTAGTTTCAGTATCTGTTCAGCCATTTCCACAAAGGCTTTTCTTGCGCCGCGATGTACCAATACCTTGGCGATGGCCCATTGCTGGGTAATCGTAATCATCGCCCGGTTGTAGTCATGAAACTCCGGCAGGCTGGTATCAATAAAAAGAATGGAGTTCTGAAGCCTTTTCCGGACTTCATTTTTGAAGCGGGAGAAGGCTTTACTGCCAGGCTCGAACCCAAAGTGCAGCGCCATATCGTCTTCCGTCGGCCAACGGCCGTCCCGCATACCGGAATAGCATTCAAAATAACGGCTTTCTTTTCCTTCCGAGGTGTTCGTAAGCACCTCTATCTGCCTGACCTTATACCGGTCAAGCAGATGGACAATTTCATGAAGTGTGTCCATAATACAGCGTGGGTTTTCGGCGCAACTAATTGATTATTAATTACATACCAAAAGCAGGGTTATTGCAATGAAGCAAATTTACACCGTTCCTATATTGTTAGGTTGTCCTTTAATGAAATAATCCCAAAAAAAGAACTGGCGATGAACACGCGCTCGATTAAACACATAACATACAGTTTATTACATATAGATAAATACATTATTTATTTTTATTTACCCTGTTCCAGCCGGCTGCTTCTGTCCGTGCAAACTCGTATCAGGCGCCTCACTTTTGTACTGCGAAAGCGATTTAAGCGAATCATTTATACAACCTAAAAAAATTTAATATTATGTATTCCTGGACTATTTCTCTACTCATCTTCCTGGGCTTATTACTCTCCGCCGAACAATGGAACGACCTTTCTAACAATCAAAAGCAGGAATTGCAGTCCATCATAATCGGAATCGACGTTCAAATTTAAGGCCTTCGGAACATAGCGTAATCTACAAAATTTACCCCGTTCCAAACCATGCAAACTGTCCTTGTAAAAGCCTCCAGCACCACCCCACCTTTGTAACATCAAACGAAAGCAATTTTTTAAATACTTACTTTATTTATCAGGGCAACTTTAGTGATTTAGTTAAAAGAACAGCAATCATCCTACAGACTATCAGACGAATACAATTATGAAAAATATTTACCTGTACTTCATCAAGATAATTATTCTTCTTGCCCCCGGTATAATAAACGCCCAGATGAATGCCGCCGGACCCGTTTCCGGCGGCACCATCAAAGGGTCAGTTGCCGACTCTCTTTCCGGCGAAAATCTGGGGTACGTATCCGTCTCTCTGCAAAGAAAAAACTTTAGTAAAATACTCAACGGGGCCATCACCGACGACAAAGGAAAATTCAGCCTCGAAGGTGTGGCGCCGGGAAAATACGTGTTGCGGTTCGTTTTTGTGGGCTACGAAACCAAAACGGTCGACAACATTGAAATTACAAACTCGGATCCCACAAGAAACATTGGAAGCATACCGCTCCGGCCTTCCAGTTCCTTGCTGAAAGAAGTGGAAGTAAACGCCCGAAAAACCCTGATAGAACAACAAATAGACCGCCTGGTATACAACGTAGACCGCGATAAGGGCGCCGTGAACCAGTCGCTGAACGAACTGATGCGCAAAGTACCCATGGTGCAGGTAGATGCGGAAGGCAATTTGTCGCTCCGTGGAAGCCGGAACATCCAGGTTCTGATCAACGGCAAACCCTCGGGCGTGTTCGCGTCCAATATGGCCGATGCCCTGCGCAGCATTCCTGCCGAACAGGTGTCGAGGGTGGAAGTCATTACCATGCCCTCCGCCCGCTATGATGCCGAAGGAACGGCCGGAATTATCAATATTATTACGAAAAAGAAACAGATAGAAGGATACAATGGCACGGTGAATGTAGCCGGTAGCAACATACAAAACAATACCAGCGCCAGCCTCAACCTCCGCACCGCTAAAGTGGGGCTCAATTCGATGATCGGACTGAACGGTATGCTTCCTATGGATTTGCACAACAGCCTGATCAGAAACAGCACAACCGAAACGGGCAGCACAACGCTGGCCCAGCAGGGAGCAGCTACAGCCGGCAGAATTGCCGCCACTGCTCTGATCGGTGTGGACTACGACCTCAACAGCCGCCATTCTTTCTCCAGCAGCCTTCGCTGGTCTGGCAACCGGGTATACGCCGACGGGCTCATCCACATCAACCAGGAAACGAACAGCGGCTCCCATACCGAAACCAATGTGTTCGACCGAACCATAGATAATAAACGCCGCGACCTGAACTTCGAGTGGACCAACGACTACAGGCGTACTTTTAACAAACCCCAGCAGCAATGGAGCGCTTCGATGCAATGGACGCACCTGCGCAACCACCTGGACTATACGCTGTACGAGCGCCCGGTGTCGTCTCAGGAAATACTCCTTGCAGAAAATGCACGCAACCTGGCTTTGAATGACGAATTCACCGCTCAAACCGATTATTCACAACCGCTCAGATCAAACATACAACTGGAAACCGGCACCAAACACATCCTCCGACGCATCGGCTCCGACGCGACCTATCAGGAATGGGAAAATGATCGCTCCGGTTTCTACCCCAACCCCGACCGCACGCAACAACTCGATTACACCCAGCATATTTCGGCGGCATACCTCGAAACACGTTTCCAATGGCATAATAAATGGTCATTCCGCATCGGCAATCGGCTGGAACACACACTCAACCGCATTCAAAACCATGCTCACATTCATGACGATTACCTCACCTGGACACCCGGCGCTTCGATGTCATTCACCTTTCAAAACACAGCCACCCTGACAGGCAGTTATACCCGGCGGATTCAGCGCCCAGGCATCTCACAACTGAATCCGTTTGCCAATGCAGCCGACCGGCTGAATGTTACCCTGGGTAATCCGTACCTGCGCCCCGAACTGACCGACATTTTCGACCTGAGTTTTGCCATGCCTTTCAAAGGCGGCTTTTTAAATGGCAGCACATTTTACTATCGAAACCACGATGTCATCGAAAAACTGACTACCACCGGCACCGACGGTGTTGCATCTTCCATCTACTCCAACCTGGGTTCCAGTTGGCTGGCAGGCGCAAATGCATACCTCACATACCAACTGACCGGTATCTGGTCGGTAAGAGGTGGCGGAAACTTCAACTACTTCGAAACCGACAACAGCCTGAATATCAGCGGCGTAGGCAATCATGGCATACAATTCAATACGTTCGTGATGAGCGGACTGGAATTTAAAAACGGGTTTTCGGCAGAAATGCTGGCCGCCTATGCCGCTCCGCAACTGAGCGTACAAGGCACTACCCGCGCTTTTTACACCCTGCAAACCACCTTCAGCCAGCCCGTCTGGCACAAAAAAGGCGCCGTCACACTGGTGGTCGTCAACCCTTTCCGACACGATGTGGTATACGGTACCACGCTGGAAGGCCCCGGATTTTCGCAAAGCAAAAACACCTACGTGCCCTTCCGGATGGTGAGCGTCGGGTTCAGTTACCGGTTCGGGAAAGCGGGCGCTTTAAACCAGATGACGAAGAAAAAATCGGTGAAAAATACGGATGTCAAAGAAGCGGAAAAGGAACAATTATAGAATACTCCCTATATCAAGAAATTTATTGAGTGCGCACTTCAATAATAAGGCGGAAGCCGAAAAGCCTTTTAATTCAGAGTAGGCAATCAAACTTTTTACACAATTAAATTTATTTAAGCATGAAAAACAATCTGATCAACGCCTGGAAAAACGCCGACGTAAACGCTCAAGTTGAAGCACCTGTTGCTGGAGTAGCCGTAAACGAAACCGCTATGCAACAAATCTCCGGCGGCGCCAACTCCGCAGGTTACATCTGCACTGCCAGCGGCGAATGCGTTTCTTCGGGCAAAAACTGCTGGGATGCCGTTGCTGACTTCATCAAAGACCTGTTCTAATTGAATCCAACATTACTTGCTGTATAGGAGGAAGGCGTCCGCGCCTTCCTCCATTCAGAAAGCCATCCTAAAGTTTTTTTATTGCTATGAAAACAAAACAACTGATCGAATCCTGGAAGAATGCCGACGCTACACAGCAACGCAATTCTCCGGCCAGCAACGTGGATGTAAACGAATCCGCTATGAGTGAAATCACCGGCGGCGCCAATTCCGCAGGCGCGATATGCTCCGTAAGTGGCGAATGCAACCTCTCTGGCAAAAGTTGCAATCTCGTAGATGCATTCTTCGCTATCTTCATCTAATTTTAAAAAAATGCCTTTTCATGTGGTTGCTTATCAATGATACTTCAAGTTGACTTTATTAAAAGTAATCTTTACAAATCATTGGAAAGTATCATCGCTGCACGGCAACCCTATGGAACAGCACGACTTACTACTATGAAAACAAAACAACTGATCGAATCCTGGAAGAATGCCGATGCTACCCAGCAAAGCGATTCCCCGGCCAACAACGTAGACGTCAATGAATCCGCTATGAGCGAAATCACCGGCGGCGTCAACTCGGCAGGCTACATCTGTACCCTGAGCGGCGAATGCAACGGCACAGGCAAAAGTTGCTGGGATATCCTGAAAGACATCTTCAGTTTCTAATTACAACAAAATACCTGTTCCGAAGGCCACTTATCGAGACATACTTCAAGTTGACTTTATTAAAAGGAATTTATACAAATCATTGGATAGTATCACATCTGTATAGTAAACCTTGGGAACAGCACATATTTTTGAGCAAAAAAGCCGGGGCAAAGTCCCCACAACCGCGCCCCGGCTTTTTCAAACGAACGGAATCATGAATATCATCGAAACAACCCAACTGCAATTCGGCTATAAAAACGCACCGGCCACCATATACGACCTCTCGTTGTCGGTGCCGCAAGGTTCGGTTTACGGTTTTCTGGGCCACAACGGCGCCGGGAAATCCACTACCATCCGACTGCTGCTCGGTTTGCTTCAACCCACTGCCGGTCATGTGCAGTTGTTCGGAAAAACCCTGAAAGAATACCGCACAGAAATTTACCGCCGCTGCGGCGCGCTCATCGAAAGTCCTTCCATTTACGAACACCTCAGCGCCTATGAAAACCTCCGTATTGCGGCCGTTTACAGGCAAATTCCGAACAGCCGCATCGAAGAAGTACTGGAAATCGTAGGCCTCGAAAAAGAACGCAACAAGCAGGCGAAGGCATTTTCCACCGGCATGAAACAACGTCTCGGACTCGCCAATGCACTGCTGCACGACCCTGAACTCCTGATCCTCGACGAACCCACCAACGGACTGGATCCGCAGGGGATTGTGGAAATCAGAACGGTCATCCAGCGCCTTCACCAGGATTTTGGTAAAACCATTTTTCTGTCGAGCCACCTGCTCAGTGAAATCGAACTGATCTGCACCCAGGTCGGTATCATCAAAAAGGGAAAGAAACTTTTTGAAGGCAGTATCCATGGCCTCCGCGCACAAACCGGCAACGGCATCCAGGTAACGCTGGAAACAAACGACCTCGACAAAACCAATACGCTCTTGCAACAGCGCTTTCAACAAGTGTATCGCAACGGGAAAACCGTCAGCCTTACCCTCGACGACAAAGAAAACATCCCAGAAATAGCCCGGCAACTGGTTCAAAACCAGATCCGTATCTATGAACTCAAGGTAGTCCACCAAAATCTCGAAGATCTTTTCCTTCACATCAACGAATAACCGGCCCACACTATGAACAACCTGATCCATATCAAAAACGCTGTGGTAGCGGAATGGCTGAAAAGCCGGGGGTCGCGCCTGTTGCTCACTACAGCCCTGTTGCCTGTGCTGGTTACAGCGATCATCGCTCTGTTGTACTACTACACGGTAGGCGCCGAATCGGGCGCCGGCCCTTCCAACCCCTGGCCCGCACTCGTTAATCGCACCTTCAATATTCTTTGTTTTGTAATCCTGCCCATGGCGGTTATCATGATCACCAGCCAGTCGATGCAAATAGAGCAAAAAGCGAACGCCTGGAAACAACTATTCACGTACCCGGCGCCCCGCTGGACGGTGATGACCGGCAAATACCTTTTCACACTGGCGCTCGTCATCGCTATTTTACTGCTGATTGCACCGCTCATGATTATCAATGGCTGGCTGCTCGGCTGGATAAAACCGCAACTGGAATTCCATGCTTTTGCCTTCGACTGGGGTGTACTGACCCGCGCCATACTCGAAACCCTGGCAGCCACCTCGTCCATTTTCGCTGTTCAGTTTGCGCTGGCCTGGTTGCTCCCCAACTATACCCTGCCTATTCTGATCGGAATGTTTTCTACCGTGGTATTTTCTTCCCTGGCCGACGGATGGAGCAAAAGTATCTATGTACCCTACGCGTATCCCATGCTGCGGGTGCACTACTCCCGAGGCGCCCTGAATGTAGCGGATTGGGCCGGTTGGCCGGTGTTTCTCTGGTACAGCCTGGCATATTTTCTGGCCATTTCCATCTTCGTATTTTTTTATAGCGCCTACATGAAAGACAAGGCGTAAAACCTTTTCCAATCTATTTTTCATCACACTCCTTTTGCCGGCGAACCGACACCTGCCGGCCCTGCCAAGCCATGCCTTTTTCGAAAAATCCTGTTCATCATTTATCCATAAAATAGAATAAAACAATGAAAAAATTACTCGTTTTTAGCCTTAGCGTTCTGTTTTCAGCAACTTTTATGCGTGTCAGCGCACAGGAAGGCCGGGCCCTGTTTGAAGTTACGGATGTTAAATCCGACAACCCGCAGGCCGCCCAGCAACTCACCGGCGCTACCATACTCGTGCAAACGCACAACGGCGTGGTGAAAAGCGTTTCCAGCATGATGAACAACGCCGTCCAGATGCAGCGCGTCACCAACCTTCAGAACCAGGGCTCGGCGCTGTACCTCGACCTGATGGGCAAAAAAATATACGTCTCGGTGGCCGATTCTATCCAGCGCGCCCGTCTCAAAGTCCGCGAGGAAAACACCAACATTTCCTACGACCCCGCCGTCACCAAAGTAATCAACGGATACACCTGCCATAAAGCCGTGGTGGAAACCCTGCGCGAAGACGGCAGCGTACGCGAATACGACCTCTTCGTGACGGAGGAAATCAAACTTCCCAACTTCGCCATATCCGGCCTCCCGGCCTCCCTGCGCGGTTTCCCGCTCGAATACGTCATGAAAACGGGTTCTACCGAAGTGGTGTACACGCTGAAAGAACTCACCGATACCGTCGCTTCCGATTTTCAGGAAACACCCGCCGGATACCCCGAAATGCCGTTCGCGGAATTCGAAGCGGGGCTTGGGAAGAAACTGGGTTTTTAAGTTATTAGTTATCAGTTATTAGTTATCAGGGTGGTAATGAGGCCACTCATTTCCAAGTGCCTGACGACCGGAAATTGATAAACTCCTGGAACTGAACGCCCCCACTGTAACAGATAACTAGGCCCCCAAAAAAGCCTTCCATAAATACTCTACATATACTTTAGATCATACAGGCCTACAAATAACCTTAGCCTAAACAACATACAAGTGCCTGATTATCAACACTAATAACTAATAACTGATAACTAATAACCAACAACCATGAACGCCTTATTCCTCCACGAACGTACCCGACACCTGGAAACCATCCGCCAATCCGGGCACCAGCCTGCCCAGGCATCCAGGCTCCTCGAACGCTGGCAGCAGCAATCGCCCTTCCGCCGCAAGCCGGAATGGTTCGATATCAAACTTCAGGAAGAAGGACTGGCGGCAGAAGACTTTCTGCAAATGGTGGCACAACCCGATCTGGACTTTTTGCGCAAACACGCCGGCAAATCTTTCGCCTGGAAAAACGACGTTCTGCGCCGTCGCCTTCAAGGCAACGGATCGGTTCCGGATCACAACTTTTACCGCCCGCAATTTCCGGAATTGGGCTTTTTGAATCTCTTTATCCCCCTGCTGCACGAGGCTACCACACAACTGAAGTCGCGCATAGAACCACTGGTAGAAGCACATCCGGAATTGTTTGGCAACTTGCGCCGCACTTCCGGTCTGCTCCAGGCCGGCCTCTGGGAGCGCCTGCTCAAAATGGTTACCAAAACCATGGTGCTGGAACTCAATGTGTTCAAACTCCGCAAAAAATTGCATGGAACAACTTCGGAAGAGCGTTTTGCCGACTTCGTCACACAACTCAACACGCCGCGCATCCGCGATTATTTTTACCGCGATTACCCGGTACTAATCCGCCAGGCCGCACATGTTACCGATCAGTGGATCGAACAAAGCAGCCTTTTCTGCGAACGCCTCGTTGCCGACTTTCCACATATCAGCGCATCCTGGCTGGGCCAACCCGGCCTGCTGACCGAAGTGCGATTCGGCGAAGGCGATGCCCACCGCGGCGGGCGTACGGTAGCCATCGCACGTTTTGAAAACGGCCGGAAAGTGGTGTACAAACCCCGCCCTTTGCACATCGACGTGCATTTCCGGGAACTCCTTGAATGGCTCAATGAAAAAGCCGGCCTCGACTTGCGTTCGATGCAGATTTTCACCACCGACACGCACGGCTGGGTGGAGTTTGTAGAACACCTTGGATGCACATCGGAAAAAGAGTTACAACATTTCTATCGCCAGACAGGCGCTTACATTGCCCTACTGTACGCACTGGAAGCCACCGATTTCCACTACGAAAATATTGTAGCCAATGGCAAATACCCGGTGCTGATCGACCTGGAGTCATTCTTTCATCCCTATTTCCCTACCCTCGGCACCGAAACCAATCAGGCCGGCGAGGCATCAGTGATGCGTACAGGTTTGTTGCCCATGCGCATTTCCCTGAAGGAAGAAGATGAAGGGCTCGACATCAGTGGATTGTCGGATACGGAAGGCCAGACAGCCCTTTTTAAAGTAGGCATGCTGGAAGGCATCGGCACCGACGAAGTGAAAATTACACGCCAGACAGGCCACATGGAAGGTGGAGCCAACGTACCCTTGCTGAACGGTGTTCGTGTAAAAATGCGCCCCGAGTACATAACATCCATCCAGGAAGGCTTTTCCGTTGCCTACCAGGCATTGATGCAGTACGGCAACGAACTGTCCGACGGGCAAAACGGCCTGCTGAACCGCTTCGGCAACGACGACGTGCGCGTGCTGTTCCGCGACACTTTTGTATATTCCCATTTGCTCGATGAATCCTGGCACCCGCAAATTCAGCGGAATGCACTCGAACTGGAGCGTCATTTCGACTGGCTCTGGGCAGTAGCCCCTGATTATCAACTCATTCAAAAGTTGATCAAATTTGAAAAACAGGACCTCCGCAATGGCGATGTACCCTTGTTCAGCACCCGCGTGAATTCGCGCCACCTGTGGTATGCCGATGATGCCTGCATCGAAAATTTCTTCTCACAAACGGGCCTCGAACTGGTCCGCCGGCGCCTTTCGCTCCTCAACCAACAGGACATGCAGCGCCAACTCTGGCTGATAGAAGCCTCGCTCACTGCTTCCCTGCAAATACCCGGGGCGCAGGAAGTTAACAACGATACCGCAACGGAAAAGCGGCCGCTTGCTACCGATCAGGTGCCCGCCACGTATGAAATGCTGTTGGCAGAAGCCATTCGCGTGGGCGATTACCTGTACGAACAGGCATTTAAAGGCGCCAATGATGCACAGTGGATGGCACTGAAAACGGAGGATGACAACACCCTGCGCCTGATGCCGATGTACTACGACCTGTTCAGCGGCGCTATGGGAGAAATTCTGTTTCTCGCCTATCTGCACAAAGTTACCGGCAACGAAAAATACCGCACATTGGCAGAAAATGCCCTCAACGGCCTCTTGAAACGTATCGAATACGGGCAGGAATCGATCCGGCCGCTCGGACTCTTTGCCGGCTGGGGAAGTGTGATATACGCGCTCACCCATCTTGCCAAACTGTGGAACCGCCAGGATCTTGTACAACACGTTGAACGCCTGTACGATACGCTGCCACTCGACGCGCTCATGGAAGCCGACAAGTCTTTCAGCCTGGTAAAAGGTTCGGCAGGTTTTGTAGCAGCCAGCCTCGTATTCTACCAAACTTTCGGGCATAAAAAAGCGCTCCAACGCGCCAAAGACGTAGCAGACTATCTGCTGCTGCAAGCCGACAGGCAGGAAAGTGGCATCGGCTGGCGTATTGCCAGCAAAGTGCCGCTCGCAGGGATGTCGCATGGCGCGTCCGGGTTTGCACTGGTGTATCAGCGGCTGTTTGAAATCAGCGGCGAGCGCCGTTACAGGGGTGCCGTAACCGATATCCTTCGATACGAACGCAGCCTGTACAACGAAGCACGTCAGAACTGGCGCGACTGCCGGGATGCTGTGCAAATGTTGTACCCCGACCAGCACGTTTTTTCAACGGGCTGGGCCCACGGTGCGCCTGGAATCGGCCTCGCCCGACTGGAACTTTTGAAAGGAAACGTAGCCGAACAGGCGGTGCTGGAGCAGGAATTGACCACAGCGCTTGCAACCACGCTGCGCGCCGGATTCAAGCAATCGCACAACCTGACCATGGGCAGTTTCGGCAGCCTCGAACTGCTTTTTACCTACGGATGGCAGGAAAACGACCCGGCATTTCTGGATAAAAGCAAAAAAATAGCCTCGGCGCTGCTTCAACAAATACAGGACACCGGCTGGAACTGTGGTTTGCCCAACAAACTGCTTACCCCGGGATTCATGACTGGTGTGACCGGTATCGGTTATCAATGCCTGCGCATGGCAGCACCCGAACAGGTACCGTCCATTTTGCTGACTCAATCGCCATTCCAAACCATTTAAACCGAGTATTATGAGCAAGGCATTTCCACATTTCATGCAGCACGATGCTATGGATTGCGGCCCTACCTGCCTGCGTGCAGTAGCCAGTTACTACGGTCGCGATTTTCCCATCGCGCAAATCAGGGACTGGTGCAACACCAATAAACTGGGCTCTTCCCTGATCGGGCTGACGAAAGGCGCGGAAAAAATGCGGCTTCGTTCCCTGCCGCTCTCGGTTACCTTCGAACAATTGGAACAGGAAGCCCCGCTGCCTTGCATCGCACACTGGAGAGGTAAACACTTCGTGGTGGTATACAAGATCAAAAACGGCAAGGTGCACGTCAGCGACCCCGCGCACGGACGCATTGTTTATGAAAAATCTGAATTTCTGGCCGGTTTCGGCAGCATGACGAAACACCTGGAAGAGCCCACCGGATTCGTGCTGCTGCTCGACCCCACCCCGGCCTTCGGCCAGGAAAAAGAAACGGTGCAGGTACAAACGCTCGGGCTGGATTTCCTGTGGCATTACGTGAAAAAATACCGCCGCCACCTGGGCCAGATTGTGCTCGGCCTGATGGTAGCGAGTGTGCTGAACCTGATTTTCCCGTTCCTGACGCAGGCCATTGTCGACGTGGGTATCCGGCAGCAGAATATTCAGTTCATTTACCTGATTCTGTTCGCACAACTGATGCTGTTCGCCAGCCGAACGGGCATCGAACTGATCCGAAACTGGCTGCTGATGCATATCAGCAAAAGAATCAACGTGTCGCTGCTGGCCGACTATTTTGCCAAACTCATGCGGCTGCCGATCGCGCAATTCGACAGCAAAATGATCGGCGATTTCGTGCAGCGCATCAACGACCACGAACGCATCGAAAAACTGCTCACTTCCACTTCGCTGAGTTCCGTTTTTTCTTTGTTCACCCTGGTAATATTTGGCGCCGTACTCGGCTATTATAGCCCGTCTATATTGTTCATATTCCTGGCTTTCAGTGTTTTATATGTCGGATGGATGCTTTTGTTTCTCCAGCGGCGGCGGGATCTGGATTACCGGTCTTTCGGCCAACTTTCCGAAAACCAAAGCAAGATCTACGAGGTGCTGGTCGGGATGAAGGAGATTAAACTGAACAATGCCGAACGCAAGAAACGCTGGGAATGGGAACAGATTCAGGCACGGCTTTTCCAAACCAGCCTCCGCGGACTCGCAGTCGGCCAATGGCAGCAGGGCGGATCGCTGTTCATCAACGAACTGAAAAACATCGTCATCACTTTTTATGCCGCCAAACTGGTGCTCGACGGCTCGATCACCCTCGGTATGATGCTGGCGATTTCCTACATCATCGGGCAACTGAACGGACCGATCATGCAATTTATCGACCTGCTGATGAGCGGCCAGGAAGCGAAGATCAGTCTGGAAAGGCTGGCGGAAATTCACCAGAAACAGGACGAGGAAGAAGAACAGGAACGCGCCATGGAAATCCCCGCCGCTATCGGCGACATCCGGCTGGATGAGGTGACGTTCCGTTACGATAAAAACGTGGAGGATTTTGTCCTCAAAGGTGTGAGCATGGACATTCCTTCCTGCAAAACCACCGCCATCGTGGGAAGTAGCGGCAGCGGAAAAACCACCCTGCTCAAACTCCTGCTGAAGTTTTACGACCCGGAAAAAGGCAGTATACAACTGAATGAAACCTCGTTTTCCCGGCTATCCATCAGCGGCTGGCGCGAACGCTGCGGCGTGGTGTTGCAGGAAGGTATGCTCTTTTCGGATACGGTTGGCGGGAACATCGCACTGGGCGCTGATTCTATCGATTATGAACGGCTGCGTTATGCCGCCCGGGTGGCCAATATTCTGGAGTTCATCGACCGCCTTCCGCATGGTTTCGACACAAAAGTAGGCAAAGACGGTATCGAAATGAGTACCGGCCAGAAACAACGCCTGCTGATCGCACGCGCCGTTTACAAAAACCCGGATTACATCTTTTTCGATGAAGCCACTTCCGCCCTCGACGCCAACAACGAACGGACCATTATGGAACACCTCGAATCGTTCTTCCAGGGCCGTACGGTAGTGGTGGTGGCCCACCGCCTGAGCACCGTGAAAAATGCCGACCAGATCGTGGTACTCGAACGCGGGGCCATCATCGAACAAGGCACGCATACACAACTGGTGGAACGCCGGGGCGCTTATTACAATCTGGTAAAAAACCAACTGGAACTAGGAAAATAGGAAGCATTTCCAGCCCCATTCTGTCATTATTCAAGATAAAACGACATGCCCAACGCTACAAAAAGATACGATGCCGATGCCTTGCTCAGCCACATGCCGGGAGGAATTTTGAAATGGGGCAACACGATGTTCTTTGTCATCGCAGCGCTACTCCTGTGCTTTGCCTGGATATTCCGGTACCCGCAAACGGTACAAACAGCGTTCAGCATCCTTCATTCAGCCGAACCTGAAGTGGTATATGCTCCTGAAAACGGACTGCTGACCACTCCCTTGCGCCCAGATTCCGCGCAGGTGCAAAAAGGTGATACACTGGCCTTGCTGGAAAGCAGGGATGCTGCGGGGCATGTGGTAAAAACGGCCCTGACAAGTCCGCTGCAAGGCCGGGCAGAGCAATATCTGACCATTCAGGCGGGTGATAACGTGCAAAAAAACCAGCCGCTTTTTGTGGTTTCCAGCGAACAGCGAGGTCCGGTTTCGGCAGAAATACGATTGCCGGTCGCTGTGATCGGGAAAATAAAACCGGGCCGGCAAACCATGCTTCATTTCGAAGCCTACCCGTCGGACGTGTACGGTGTTGTGCCGGCAATGGTGCAGGAGATCGGGAAAGTTTCGCTGAATGGCGTATTTACAGTCCGGCTCGGTTTACCCGAAGGCCTGAAAACCACCCGGCAAATCCTGCTGGACCCGAGAATCAGCGCCGGCGGCCGGGCAGAAATTGTGGTCGACAACCCCAGGCTGATCGAAAACCTGATTCAACCCCTGCAAATGATCCTGAACAAACAAAAACAGCAACATACCCCGGAAAAAGAACACCCTAAATTCACAAAAAAAGGGGATTAGTCCGAAAACCCTCAACAGAGTAGGACAGTCATTATTTCAATTTTTTAAGCATGAAAACAGAACGATCTATCCGCAACTGGAAAAACGCAGACGCGTCCAATTCCGAACTCAGCAACCCTGCAGGCGAAGTACAAACCGACCTGAACATCCTCAAACACGTACAAGGTGGTATCGGCACGCCGGTTTACCAGACCGGTTGCATCCCCGACCCGTTCCCGTTCCCGAAAAAAACTTCTATCTGGTGCCCTCCCGATGACGTGACTGTACTGTTCTAATCCGGCATCTCCGGCTCTACACCTGAAAGATCCTGCCGGAGTCTCCGGCAGGATCTTCAGATTGAGCCCAAAATTTCCATCAAGCATGATCGATATCAAATTACATATCGCTATGAACCAAAAAACGACACCTGCTGTACAAATTCATGTCGAAGCGCAACTGGGCAACCCGCAGGCCGAGTGCAAAGGATTTGGCATTTGCACGCTCGATGAAATGAATACCGAAACCTGGGAAATCTACCGGCCCAACAACATCCGGCGCGCCAAAGCGCTGCTTTGGTTTGAAAACGGATGTTTACGTTTTGCGTTTCCGGAAAATGGTATGCTGATTCCATGCCGGGCACATTTCTTTTTTTCCGGCAGTTTCCTGGTTCAATCTCCATTCGTACTTCCGAAATCGATATGCCGTATTCTTGGCATCGCGGCAGCGGCTATTCCGGCAGGTATTTACCCGTGCGAGCGCGACGAAGACGTTTTTACAATAACATTTCCGGTAGAAATGGAAGAAAACGAAGCGATTGGAGCGAATATGCTTTGGAGAAAGGCCGTTTGAAATTACATTTCTACGATTCCATCCGCTTCGGAAACGTCAAAATAAAACTGCTGCCCTTGCCCGGCTCGCTTTTCAGGTCGATCAGTCCGCGGTGCGCCGTCATGATGGCTTTCACGTAACTGAGCCCCAGGCCGAAGCCTTTCACGTCGTGAATATTGCCGGTATGCACCCGGTAGAATTTATCGAAAATGTGCTTGCGCGCTTCCTTGCTGATACCCATGCCCTTGTCTGTCACACAAATTTCCACGCCCATCGGCACGTCGAGCGTACTGATGGTGATATCGGGTTTTTCGGGACTGTATTTGTTCGCGTTGTCGAGCAGGTTGTGAATAATACTGGCAATGTGGGTGGCGTCGCCTTCAATCACCGGGCTTTTAGCCTGTAAATCCGTTTGCAGGATTCCTTCCCGTTTTTCCACCTGCAGGCTGAAATTGTCGACCGCCTGCTGGATCACCTCGTGCAGGTTGAGTTCGCCGATGCTGAGTTCGAAATCCTTTTTATCAATGAGCGCCATTTGCAGCACGCGCTCCACCTGGCTGTTCATGCGCCGGTTTTCCTGCCGGATGATGTCGACGAAGCGTTTGATCTTTTCCGGATGGCTCATGATCATCGGGCTCCCTATGCTGTCGGCAGCCAGAGAAATGGTGGCGATCGGCGTTTTAAACTCGTGGGTCATGTTGTTGATGAAATCGTTTTTCATCTCCGACAACTGCTTTTGCCGGAAAATCACCTGAATGGTGTACCAGAAACAAAACAGAATAACGCCCGTAAATGCCACCGAAAGCAGCAACATACCGATCACCGAACCCAATACCAGCCGCGTCCTGTTTGGAAAATAAAGCGACAGGTATCCTGGCGACTCGATGGGATCCTGCGTAAAGAGATTTACCTTGTAAGGAGAATTAAATAGCGTTGGGGCGCCGCCATGTGAAATCTGGGGGCCGCTGTCTTCTACTACAAAGTGATCATTTACAATGACATAACTATTACGATCCTTGGAATAAATACCGTATTGATAGTCCGTTTGAATTCCCCGGCTTTCGATTTCTTCCCGCACAGACTGGGCCAGCATGTCGAGTTGTATACGTTCTGCAAGTGGTTTCACCTCCAGCCACTGCGTAATTTTCATCGACTCCCACATCGTCACATTGTCTTCAAAACTCTGGCCCTGCCCCGGCGATTTTGGCACACTGTCGCTTTTGCCGTCTCTCAGCATCTGGGTCATACGCTGGGTATCATCGTTGCCCTGCATCTGATCCCTGGCCTCAAGCAGCGCTTTGGTGTCATTAAACTGCAACTTGTCGGCGACGCGGTTCAGTGCGGCAAACACGTTTTTATCAAACTGCTCTTCATTCAACCGGATACTCCAGCCGATCCAGTAAATCTGCAGGTAGATGATCCCTACCAGGGCAAGGGTCATCAGACCGATAATGAGTCGTATTCGCTGGGCGTTCATGGTTGGTGTTGAAAGTGAGTGTTTATGGGGTTTATATAGTTTATGGGTTTATGGGTTTATGGGTTTATGGTTCAAACGGGTGCCACTCATAAACCTGTAAACCCATAAACCCATAAACCTATAAACCTATAAACCATAAACTACATAAATGCCAAAAGTAAGTTCCTGTTCGCCCCCAGCCAGGTGGTTTAACGCGGGTTTAACGCGCAGGCATTTTAGTGTCGCGCAAAAATAGCGTTCCGGACCGCCGAACGCCCTACCTTTGCAAAAAAACAAGTGCATGCTGTTCAAATATTCGAATACGGCAGGCTGGATCCTTTTTTCCGCATTGCTATACACGGCCTGTTCCGACCGGCAAACGGCTATCTACGACTCCGGTGCTGCCGAACAATACGCATATTTCCCCTTGAAGGTCGGCAAATATATTGATTATCAGGTAGATAGCATCGTGTACGATTTCGGCCCGGGAGGCAATACCGTGCGCGATTCATCCACCACGTTCGTCCGCGAACTGGTGGGCGACACGCTCCGCGACCAAACGGGCCTGCTGCTCTACACCATTGAACGTTACGAACGCCCGGCAGCCAACCAGCCCTGGGAACTGCGCAGCATCGGCACCGCCGCACGCAACAGCAGCCAGGCTTCCCGCACGGAAAACAACCTGCGTTTTTTGAAACTCCTTTTCCCGATGGACCGCCGCAGCGAATGGGACGGCAACCTGTGGATCGACATCGACCGTGAAATCGAGATCGCAGGTGAACGGATGCGGCCCTTTTCCAACTGGCATTATGAAGTGGATTCCATTGATATTCAGGCAAATGTGGGCGCATTTGCATTCGACTCCACCCTGCTCGTCACGGAAGCCGACGATAACAACATCATCGAACGCCGCTTGTCGAGGGTGCGTTACGCCAAAAACGTAGGGCTGGTATGGCGCGAACAGTGGATCCTCGACTCCCAGTATTGCAACCAGAGCATACCTCCTCCCGACTGTGAAACACGCCCCTGGGAAATCAAGGCCGAACGCGGATACATCCTGCGGCAGGTCGTTACAGCATTCAACTAAAAGTAAAAATGGCCGAAAATCCATACGTCCTGATCGGACACACCCGCAAAGCGCACGGGCTCACCGGCGAATTGAAACTACACATCGACGAGCGATACCTCGAAGATTTCCTTAAAAATGAACGTATTTTCCTCGACGTAAAAGGAACAAAAATCCCCTATTTCGTGGCCAACGTACGTGGAAAGGGCGAAATGATCCTTCTTCTGGAGGACGTCAGCGACCGCGATGCGGCCACGATGCTCCAGGGCCGCGAGGTGTTTCTCCGCGAAAAAGACCTGCTGCCCGACGAGGAGCGCGAACTCGAATACGTGGAAGAAGTGCTTGAATATGAACACCTTACAGGATTCATGCTCATTGACCAGACCCTGGGTGAAATCGGTATTATCGGCGAAGTACTCGAAATGCCGCAACAGGAAATGGCGTTCCTCAAATACCAGGGCCGCGAAGTGCTGGTCCCCCTCAACGAACAACTCATCGTGGAAGTGGATGAAGCGGGGAAAAAAGTGATCATGGATTTGCCGGGAGGGTTACTGGATTAGTTATTGGTTATCGGTTATTGGTTATTAGTGGTGGTAACGCTTGGTATTTCCAAAAGCCGGGCGTTACCACCACTAATAACCAATAACAGATAACCAATAACAGATAACCAATAACCTCTTATGATAAATTTAACAAATATTTTCCTGCCCTCTGGAAACTAATTTTTGCGGCTGCTGCGTTTACGGTTTGTCCATTCGAGCAATTAACCGATAAACAATCATCCTATGTACTACATTGCCGAACGTAATGAACGCCGCAGCCGAAAACTGGCCCTGGCACTCGCAGTAACCCTCCACCTGGCACTGGGTGCACTTTTGTACCTGCAAACCAGCGAAAAACCGACCGTATCCTCCGACACTCCCGCAAAAGCAAAAACAGAAAAAACACGCACTGCCACCGAATCGCGACCATGAGTCCGGCTCTCCCAGATAAGGAGTTTTTGGGGTTTCGTATTTAGTAGGTCGGATGTTCCCAACTACTGAAACTTTACGATACACCCAACACGAAACACCAAACACCAAAACGCCCCCCACAACCCCCTGCGCCGGATTCCTCTTTTGGAATCCGGCGCTTTTTTTGCTATAACACACTTATATGAAGTAAAAACCGGACATTAGCATAAAAAACACGATGACTACCTCTTCGCATATGATTACCCCGTTTACCCTGTCGCTGCTGGCAGCAATCGTTTTGCTCGCCAATTGCCGGCATGACGTGATGCATACCGGCCCCGACGACAGTGATTTGCCCGCAGGTACCAGTTTTCTGGAACCGGCCGCGCAACGTAACGGCGACGCCCAGGCAGGTTATCAATACCTGATTTACGGGAATTACATCGGCAGCGGAATTCCTTTGCAGGTATTTAAACAGTTTTTCGGCGCCAACAGCCCCGACGACCTCAACCGAACCGGCGATGCCGACGGTGTACCGTTTAACTTTAACGTAGTCACGGCCTCCAACGGCGTAAAAGTGGTGGCGCCCACCTGCCTCACCTGCCATGCCGAAAAACTCAACGGTCAATTGATCGTCGGCCTGGGTAACAACACCGCCGACCATACCACCAACCAGGCCTCCATGTTCCAGACGGCCGATCTGGCAGTGAAACTCCTTTACGGGCAAAATTCGCCCGAATGGAATGCCTATTACCCGGCCAGCCGCGCTTCTCAAACGATCGGCCCGTATATCCTGACCAAAAGCCGTGGCGTGAATCCCGCCGACAAAATATTCGCCACGCTGTCGGCGCACCGGCAGTTGGCCGACCTGGCCTGGATCAATACCGCCCAGTTCGACGTACCGCTCGAAACGGTTCCTACCGACGTGCCCGCCTGGTGGCTGATGAAAAAGAAAAATGCCCTGTATTACAACGGACTCGGGCGGGGCGACTTCGCCCGGCTATCCACCGCTTCCGGTATGCTCACCATGCTCGATAGCAGTGAAGCGCGACAAATGGATCAGAAATTTCCGGATCTCATGGCCTGGATCCGCAGCATAGAGCCGCCGGCATATCCGTTTGCCATCAACCAGAACCTGGCGGCGCAGGGCAAGGTGCTTTTTGAAAGTAAATGTTCGAAATGCCACGGCACCTATGGCACGGAAGAAACGTATCCGAACCTGCTGGTGCAGTTGTCGACCATCCGCACGGACTCCATGCTGTCGAATTCCTACCGCATTTATCCGGAATACAGCACCTGGTACAACAACAGTTGGTACGGACAAGGTCCCAACAAGGGTCAGTTGCTGCCCAACAACGGGTACGTCGCCCCACCCCTCGATGGTGTGTGGGCCACAGCGCCATACCTGCACAACGCTTCGGTGCCGACGCTGGACGACCTGCTATACAGTGCGCAACGGCCGAAGTACTGGAAACGCACGTTCGACAATTCGGACTACAATAAGGAAAAAGTGGGTTGGAACTACACCGTGGAAACTTCCCAGACAAATATCAACACCTACGATACCACCCTGCCGGGATACAACAACGGCGGACATACCTTCGGCGACGTACTCACGGATACGGAGCGCAAAGCGGTGCTGGAGTATTTGAAAACGCTGTAACGCGGATTTACGCGGATTAAAAAAAGCGGATTTACGCGGATTTGATGGTAAGATGTGTGGCATTTTGAACACTAATGAACGAAATGCACCTCTATTATCCATCAAATCCGCGTAAATCCGCTTTTTTTAATCCGCGTAAATCCGCGTGTCATGTATTCAGTCCGCCGCACACCGAAATCACCTGCCCGGTGATGTATGCGCCCATGTCGGACGCCAGAAAAACGCAGGTATTGGCGATGTCGGCGCCGGAGCCGAGGCGCTTGAGGGGAATGCTGGACAGGTAGTTTTCCTTCGTTTTTTCGTCGAGGGCGTCGGTCATTTCGGTAGCGATGAAACCGGGCGCCACAGCGTTGCAGCGGATGCCGCGGGAGCCGTATTCCTTGGCAATGGATTTGGAAAAACCGATGATACCCGCTTTGGAGGCGGCGTAATTCGCTTGTCCCTGCTGGCCGAACACCCCGACCACGGAACTCATATTGATAATACTGCCGCCCGTACGGATCATGGGTTTCAGGGCGTGTTTGGTCAGATTAAACACCGACTTCAGGTTGGTTTGCATCACCTCGTCCCATTGCTCCTCGGTCATGCGGAGCATAAGCGTGTCGCGGGTAATGCCGGCGTTATTGATCACGATATCCAGTTTCCCAAAATCCTTGATCACCTGAGCGACCAGGGCTTCCGCCTGAGCGTAGTTGCCGGCATCGCTCTGGTAGGCTTTAGCGGAGTCGCCGAGTTCGGCTACCAGTGCATCCGCGCGGGCTGCCGAGCCGGCCGAAACGTAGGTGAATGCCACTTTTGCGCCTTGCTCTACAAAGGTGCGTACAAGGGCCTCGCCGATGCCGCGCGAGCCGCCGGTAATCAATGCCGTTTTTCCGTCGAGGAGTTTCATTATTGCAGTTGATTTAAAGTTGGAAATACTGGTCAGGGGCCGGCAAAGTTGGCAAAAGTTTTTTCAACACAGCAGCAAATTTCCCCACATATTATTGGAACGCATTTGGTATTTTGTGTTTGGCGTTTGAGAAAAGATTGACAATCAATTATTTGCTGTATTCCAAACACAAAAAACCAGACATGCTCGATTATCAGGCAGCCACTTTCCGGCGCAGGAGGGCTGCTGAAAGCAAAGAAACCAGCAAGGCTACCGGCAGGGGTTCCATGAATGTAAGGCCGGCGCGGAGCAAGGGATTTTTATACATTTCCTTGTACCGATTCATTTGCTCGGAGGCTTTCTGTATATCGGCGTCCGACATTCCGGAGGATTTCATGTTGCTAAGGTAGGCGTTGGAATACTGCTCCATAAAGTCGGGCATCACGAAGTGGTAGATGAGCATCCAGCCTACAACATAACAAACACAGGTAATAAGACACATCAAAGCGGCTACCTTGAAGGCTTCGCCGAAGGTAATGGCGCCGTTTCTGTACTGCTCGCGGTAGGCCCGAACGCCCATAAAAACAACCAGCATACTCAGCACCATGCCCGCATAACCGAATATTTCCCCGCCTTCCAGTTTGCCGGTTTGCCGGAACCATGTTGTGGTGGCAGCCATCAGTGCAACGGAAACGGCGCCGGAAATCAGGCCGTATTTCAAAATCAGGTTTTTCATAAAATGCATAGTTTAATTGAAAAGATGCCGCAAAACAAGAATAAATCAGGTTACACCAACTCATACTTTCGGGTGATTCGGTGGTTGTCCGGTAAAATCATACTTTGGGGTGACACACCTAGATTGAATTATAAAACACCCAGTTCCTTCGCTTTCTGAATGGCCTGCGTCCTTCGCTGCACCTCCAGTTTGGAAAATACGTTCGACGTGTGCGTTTTTACCGTATTCAGTGAAAGGAAAAGTCGCTCCGCTATTTCCTGATTGCTCAGTCCCTCTGCGATGAGTTGCAACACTTCGAATTCGCGTGGTGTAATGTTCAGATCGGACAGCGTTTTTCCATGTTGCGCCTGTGGCGCCGTTTCCGTTACAGATACCGGGTGTTTCCATTTACCCGCAATTTTATTTCCCGCCCAAATACCCGCAATACAGCATACCACCGCTACCAGACCAGTATACACCGATTCGGTATGCCGGATGAATACCAGCCGGTAATGGAAATATTGCATAAAAAGCAGCAATAAGGCCAGGGATATGCTGTATAATACGATCTGACGCATTTTTTAGAATGTGAGAGAGTGAGAGGGTGAGAGAGTGAGAGAGTGAGAGGTGAGAAGGTGAGAGCCGACTTCGAGTACACCGCTTCGCTCCGATCATTCCGATTGTAGGGCGAAGCGGTGTACTCGAAGTCGGCTCTCACTTCTCTCACCCTCTCACATTTCTCACCTTCTAGCACTCGACCAGGTTCACCGAAATATGCACCGCCAGCCCGCCGTCAGCCGTTTCCTTGTATTTTGTATTCATGTCGGCGGCTGTTTCTTTCATGGTTCTGATGACGGCATCGAGACTCACCTTTGCTTTGGACGGATCGCTTTCCAGGGCAATCTGGCTGGCAGTAATAGCCTTGATGGCGCCCATGGTATTTCGTTCGATGCAGGGTACCTGTACCAGCCCGCCAATGGGGTCGCAAGTCATGCCGAGGTGGTGCTCCATGGCGATTTCGGCAGCCATCATCGCCTGTTCGGCAGAACCGCCGAGACATTCGGTGAGGGCAGCGGCTGCCATGGCGGAAGAAACGCCGATTTCGGCCTGACAGCCGCCCATGGCTGCGGAGATGGTAGCGCCTTTTTTGAACAAACTGCCCATTTCCCCCGCCGTCAGCAGAAACCGGACAATGTCTTCTTCCACAAAACTTTCGCTGAAACACAAGTGGTACATCAATACGGCTGGAATAACACCTGCGGCGCCGTTGGTCGGCGCTGTCACTACGCGGCTGAATGCGGCATTTTCTTCATTGACAGCCAGCGCAAAACAACTTACCCATTTCAAAATTTGCTGAAAAGTGTGGTTGCCGCGGCTGATTTGCCGGATCCAGTCGTTCACGTCGCGGTAGGGCCTGCCTTCCAGCAGTTTGCGGTTCATGGGCGCGGCGCGACGCTGTACCTCCAGTCCTCCCGGCAGCATACCGTCGGTGTGGCAGCCTTTGTAAATGCAGTCGCGCATGACCGTCCAGATATGCATCAGTTCTTCGCGGACCTGGGTTTCCGAGCGCCAGGTCAGTTCGTTGCGAAACACAATTTCCCAGATCGCCTGCCCTTCCTGCGTACACCAGTCCTTGAGTTCCAGCCCTTTATCGATAGGGAAAGGCAGGGTTACGGTGGCGTGCAGGTCCTGTTCGCCTTCCTTGACTACAAAGCCGCCACCCACGGAATAATAGGTATGACTCTCCCCTTCTCCGTTGTCGTAAAAAGCGGTAAACGTCAGCCCGTTGGCATGGTAAGGCAAGGTCTGGTCGTATAAAAAAACCACGTCCGACGCAGGGTCGAACGGAATATCGCGCCGGCCACCCAACCGGATCGTTTTCAGTAAATTGATGCCGTCGATGGTCGGCTGCACGGCTTCCACAGGAATGGTAACCGGGTCGTCGCCGTTCAGGCCCAGCAAAACGGCCAGGTCGGTACCGTGGCCCTTCCCGGTTTTGGCCAGGGAGCCGTACAGCGATACCTGAACGGCCGTTACGCGGCTCACATCGATGTCCTGCGTAAAGCGCTGGGCAGCGCGCCAGGGCCCCATGGTATGCGAACTGGAGGGGCCGATACCTATTTTAAAAATATCGAAAACGGAAATTCTTTCCATAAAATCTGGTTAAGGCAACATTGAACAAGAGGGCAGCAGCCGGCACGCAGTGATATCCGGTTTGCAGGCCGCAAAAATTTGGTGCGCCAAAGTAGTTAAAAACCAAAAAACAAATATCTGTCAGGTCCGTTTCGTTCTTTTGTGCCGCCCGACCATTACTTACAGTACTTATGACAAAATCCTCTCCCGACGCCTACGCCGCTCTCCGGATTCCCGCCTACCGGCGCTTTTTATCCATGCGGCTGACCATGACCCTGTGCACGCAGATCATGTCCGTCTCGGTCGGATATTTTGTGTACGACCTTACCGGCGATCCGCTGATGCTGGGTTTTATAGGCCTGGCGGAAGCCCTGCCGGCCATCGGCATCAGCCTGTATGCCGGGCACCTGGCCGACAAACTCAACCGCCGGAATATCATCGCAGCCTGTATCCTGGTGCTTTTGCTCTGCGGTTTTTCGTTGTGGATGCTCGCGCTCCACAGCGAGGACCTGGGCAAACCCCTGCTGCTTACCGGCATTTATACCGTCATCTTTTTTACGGGAATTGCGCGGGGTTTTTTCAGCCCGACCAACTTCGCATTTCTACCACAACTTGTTGACAGAGAAACCCTTCCGAACGCCATCACCTGGAACAGCAGTACCTGGGAAGTAGCCAGCGTAACCGGCCTCGGCATAGGCGGCCTGCTGTACGGATTTATCGGGGTAACGGCCACGTTCGGCGTAATGACCGCACTGGCCGCACTGGCATTCGTATTTATCCTGCGGATTGCGCCGCGCCCGGTGCCTACGATCGACCGGGTGGAAACGGCTACGGAAAGAATCAAGGAAGGCATCCGCTTCGTGTTCAACAATCAGTTGATTATCAGCGCTGTTTTACTGGATTTGTTCGCCGTATTATTCGGCGGTGCGGTGGCTTTGCTGCCCGTTTTTGCCAAGGATATTTTAAAAGTTGGTCCGCAGGGACTGGGCATTCTGCGGGCGGCTATGTCGCTCGGCGCCATCACCATGGCATTTTTCCTGGCGCATCGCCCGCTCAACAAAGGCGCGGGCAAGATCATGCTGGCCTGTGTGGCCGGTTTCGGATTGTGTATCATCGGGTTCGGATTGAGCCGATGGTTCATGCTGTCGTTTTTCTTCCTGTTTCTGGGTGGAGTACTCGACGAGGTGAGCGTTTTTATCCGGGCATCACTGGTGCAATTCCAGACGCCCGATCATATGAAAGGCCGCGTATCATCGGTCAATTCCATTTTTATTACCTCTTCCAACGAAATCGGGGCATTTGAAAGCGGACTCGCCGCCAGCCTGATGGGCACGGTGCCGTCGGTTATTTTCGGCGGAGTCATGACGCTGGTGGTGGTAGGTATTACCTGGTGGAAAGCGCCCCGGCTGAGAACCTATGATTTTAGTTCTAAGGAGAACTAAAATCAGTCCGAAGTCGTCAGTGCGAAGTGCGAAGTCTGGAAGCAGTCCGAAGTCGTCAGTGCGAAGTGCGAAGTCTGGAAGCAGTCCGAAGTCGTCAGTGCGAAGTGCGAAGTCTGGAAACAGTCCGAAGTCGTTAGTGCGAAGTGCGAAGTCACGGCCACCGTGGGTGAATGAGGACTTCGCACTTCGCACTGACGACTTCGGACTACTTTATCCAACGTGTGCTTCGTATTCTTCCGGCGACAGCAATCCGTCGAGGTCGGCAGGATCGGCAATTTCTATTTTGACGATCCAGCCTTTTCCGTAAGGGTCTTCATTAACCAGGGAAGGGTCGCCTTTGTCTCCCACTGCCGCATTGAATTCCAGCACTTTAGCCGTTACGGGCATAAAAAGTTCGGAGGTAGTTTTAACCGCTTCCACCGTGCCGAAAACGGAATTGGCTTCTACCGTTTCGCCCACCGTTTCCACTTCGATGTAGACGAGCTCGCCCAGTTCCCCCTGGGCAAAATCTGTGATTCCCACGTAAGCGACATTGCCGTTCTCGACGCGGAGCCATTCATGATCTTTGGTGTATTTGCAATTAGCAGGGAATTTCATGTTGTGAGTTATGAGAAGTGAATGGTGAGTATTCTGCGGCAAAAGTAGTATTTTCGGGCAGGGTCGAAATGATGTTTGCAAAAAAATGTTAAACGACGATTCTGCTGAACATCCAGTCATCCGATGACTCTGAGTCATCGGATGACTGGATGTTCAGCAGAATCGTCGGAATGTTCTTTACTGCCCTATCTTGGTCGAAAGGTGACAAAGCGAAATTTTTCGGCTAATAAGGTGGCCTGCTTTCGGGCAAATGTCTCATTTTTGGCCTATCAAAAATCGGGCAACCGATTGGTTTGTTCACTTCCGAAATCTGTATCTATGAAATATCAGGCGCTCAGTTCCGAATTATACCAACATAACCGCAAGCGGTTTACCCGGGAAATGAAGCCGAACACACTGGCCATTTTCAATTCGAATGACCAGATGCCGCGTTCGGGCGATTCGTTCCACAATTTCCGGCAAAATGCCGGGTTGCTGTACCTCTCCGGTATCGATCAGGAAGAAACCATGCTTTTGCTTTTCCCCGACTGTCCCAAGGAGGGCCACAAAGAAGTGCTGCTCATCCGCCGCACCAATGAACACCTCGCCGTTTGGGAAGGCCATAAATATACCAAGGAAGAGGCGCGCGCCACATCCGGCATTGAAAAGGTGTACTTTCTGGACGAAGCCGACAGTATGATCAATGAAATGATCCTGCTGTCCGACGGTATTTATCTGAATCTCAACGAGAATGATCGTTTTCTTTCCCCGGTGGAATACCGCGACCTGCGTTTTGCCCGCGAAATTCGCCAAAACTACCCGGCCCACGCCGTTTACCGCGCGCAACTCGTTCTGAAAAAAATCCAGACGGTAAAAAGCCATTGGGAAGTGGATGCCACGCAACATTGCATCGACATTACCGGCAAAGCCTTTCGCAGGGTGCTCGAATTCGTCAAACCCGGCGTCTGGGAATACGAAATTGAGGCCGAAATCACCCACGAATTTATCCGCAACCGCGGCACCGGCCATGCCTACACACCTATTATAGGCTCGGGCAAAAACGCCTGCGTGCTACACTACATCGAGAACAACCAGCAATGCCAGGCCGGCGATGTCGTGCTGATGGATTTCGGCTGCGAATACGCCAATTACAATGCCGACCTCACCCGTTCTATTCCCGTGAGCGGAACGTTTACCGACCGCCAACGCGCCGTGTACAATTCCGTATTACACGTGCTGAAAGAAGCGCGCGCCATGCTGGTGCCGGGCACCACGCTCGAAGAATACAACAAGGAAGTGGGTAAAATCATGGAAGGCGAACTGCTCGGCCTTGGCCTGATCAGCCGCGACGACATTGAAAAACAGGACAAAAACTGGCCTGCCTATAAAAAATACTTCATGCACGGCACCAGCCACCACCTCGGCCTGGACGTACACGATATCATGTTCCGCTACGAACCTTTCCGCGCAGGCAACCTGTTCACCTGCGAACCCGGCATTTACATTCCGGAAGAAAACCTGGGCATCCGCATCGAAAACAACATCCTGATTACCGACAACGGGCCGGTTGATATGTTCAAAGACATTCCGATGGAAGCCGAGGAAATTGAGGAATTGATGAATGCGATGGTAGCGTAGGGTTGGTTGAGATTGTTGAGGGCTGGTAAGGGAGCATTTGCTCTCTTACCAGCCCTCTGGGCTTTTTAGTGGGTAGAGCAAAATTTTAGGCCCGGGATACCCATGAAATACGTTCTTTTGACCGGCTAATACGTCCGTCACCTATCTGAATAGGTTACACAACCTAAACAGATACGTCTGTTTGACCGTCTAATACGTCTTTTTGACCGTCGTTTACGTTCCCGACGCATTCTAATACATTCCACCACCTATTCTAATACGTCAGGGACGTAAAAAAATAGGTTCGGGACGTAAAAGAATACGTGGCAGGACGTATTCTTTTACGTGAACGACGTATTGGTTTGGGTGGCAGACGTATTAGAATGCATCGGGAACGTAAACGACGGTCAAAAAGACGTATTAGACGGTCAAACAGACGTATCTGACGGTGTGAATTACGTATTGGAGGGTATGAAAAACGGGTTGGAAGGTGTGAAAAACGTATTGGAGGGGCGGGAAGACGTATTTGCGATGGTAGTGTATGGGTTTATGGGGTGATGAGGTTTATAAGGTTGATAAAGGTTGATGAGGGTTGATGAGGGTTGATATTTAACCGCTCGGGTGAATGAACAAATTCATCTTTTTCCGAGCGGCTGAATATCAACCCTCATCAACCCTCATCAACCCTCATCAACCTTATAAACCTCATCAACCTCATCAACCTCATCACCCATAAACCATCAACCCCTCCACCAAAAAACAAACCGCCAGGCGACTCTTCGCCCAACGGTCTGTCAATTTCACAAAACAAATTCCTTTCAGTGGATTGCATAAAATGCTCATCCGGGTTGAACCGGACGAGCATTTTTTATGCCAGGGCCTGAATTCCCTATTTCTCGTGCTGTACCACCAGTTTGGCCGTACCGCTCAGGGTGCGATCGACAAACAGGCGCACCATATACATACCGTCCGGGTATTGCGCCACATTCCAGTTTACCTGTTGCATGCCGGCAGGAGCCTGGCTATCTAACAGGGTTGCAACCAGGCGTCCTGCCAAGTCGGTTACTTCCAGGCGAATGTTTGCGCTTTCCTTCAGGTCAAAAGACAGGAATGCCTGCTGCGGAGCCGGGTTGGGCCACACGCCGATGTTCAGCGATTGCGCCAGCGGATCGTTGGTGCCTACCACCAGGATAGAGTCCAGATAAACCGCGATATCGCGAACCGCAATGCCATTGCCGATTTTGCCTACCAGTGTAGTCGCGCCTGTGGCCAGATCGACCGTGTAAAACTGATCGGTTGTGGCCGCACCGGTGTTGGCAGACAGATACGCATCATTGGTGGTCGTTTCAAAATTGTAATAAATATCGAAATCGACACTCGGCTCGGCAGCATTGACGGTGATGCCGGAGGCTCCAATTGTATTCAAAACGCCGTTGTTCGGCGGATTTTGAGTCGTAAATACGTTCAGCGAATCATCATACGTGTAAAGTGTCGTGGCTGTGGTTCCATTGAAACTATTGGTATACGCTACGGAACCTACGGCAGGATTAGCACCCGCATTCACGTCCGCTGCCGCATATGCCAGGTTCATATCGGTGGCGGCTACCGTGCCGGTAATCGGATTGAGGCGGTAGTTGGCGTTATTGGCGCCCACCACCCGGATCCGGTCGACCGTCGGATTGAAATCGAAACCTACATCGCCGGCGCCCAGCGCCAGTGTAAATGCGGCATCACCCAGAGCGGTTGCAACACCGGTGATTTGGTCGATGTTGTACAAACGCGCTTCTCCGTTCGTGGCATTGTAACCCAGCGCCACCAGGTCGCCCGTAGCCGGACGGAAATCCATACCCACCAGGGTTTGACCTGCTGTCACGCCGGTCACGACCACCAGTTCCCGAATAATTTCAGGCAGCTCGGAGTCGAAAGAGATGAGACTATTGTTGGCCGTCAGGGCGTACACCAGTTCACCGGTTACCTGCTCCGGCACCACTCTTTCAATCAGCACGGCAATATCGTTGATGGCAATGCCCGCTCCGATTTTCCCGATGAGCGTGGCCGAACCGTTGCTCAGATTCAGGCTGTAAAAATTATCGGCAATACCTCCCGTATTAGCATTCAGAAATGCCAGGTTAGTACCGCTTTCCGCATCGAAATAAATGTCCATATCAGCTGAAGGGTCGGTCAGGCTGAGCGTGAGGCCGGTGCTGCCCAGGGTATTCAGGGTGCCGTTGTTCGGTGGCACCTGCGTGGTCAGGACGTTGAGCGAATCTTCATAATTGTACAATGTTGTACCGGTAGCGCCGATGTAACTATTGGTATAGGCCACTGCGCCAACGGACGGATTTGCCGCAGCATTCACGTCGGCGGCTGCGAAAGCAAGGTCTGAGTCGGTAGCGGCAATTGCGCCCGTAACCGGGTGCAGGCGGTAATTGGCATTGTTGCTGCCAGTCACGCGGATCCTGTCTACCGTCGGGTTGAAATCGAAGCCGATCTTGTTCATGCCCGCTTCCAAAGTAATGGCGGCTGCGCCGACGGCCGTGGCGACGGCTGTAGAATCGTCGATGGTGTACAGGAGCGCTTCGCCGGTCGTGTTGTTATAACCAAGGGCGTACAATTCGCCGGTGGCCGGGCGGAAGTCCATACCTGCCAATACCTGTCCGGCGGCTACACCTGTTACCGGTGTCAGCGTACGAATAATTTCAGGAAGATCGGAGTCGAAGGTGATCAGGTTGTTGCCGGCAGTGAGGGCATACACCAGTTCGCCGGTGATTTCTTCCGGTACGAAACGCTCGATCAGGACGGCAATATCATTTACCGGAATGCCGAAACCGATTTCCCCGATCAGCGTAGCGTTGCCGCTCGCCAGATCGATGTTGTACAATTGGTCGTTCGTCGATGCGCCGGTATTGGCCGACAACAGTGCCTGGTTGGCGCCCGTTTCCGCATTGAAAAAGATATCCAGATCTGTGGAAGCATCGGCAAGGTTGACGGTCAAACCGGTAGCGCCTACGGTATTGAGTACCCCGTTATTGGGCGGCACTTGTGTTGTCAGCACGTTCAGTGAATCGTCATAATTGTATAAAACCGTCGTGGTGGTACCTATAAAACTATTGGTGTAAGCCACGGCGCCCACGGAAGGATTGGCGGCGGCATTCGGGTCGCCGGCAGCGAACGCCAGGTCCGTATCGGTGGCGGCAATAGCGCCGGTTACCGGGTGCATGCGGTAATTCGCATTGTTGCTGCCCGTTACACGGATGCGATCTACCGTCGGATTGAAGTCGAATCCGATTTTATTCATACCTGCTTCCAACGTAACGGCTGCTGCGCCGACGGGAGTGGCGATGCCGGTTACGAGGTCGATGGTATACAATCGCGCCTCGCCGGTCATGTTGTTGTAGCCCAATCCGTACAGTTCGCCGGTGGCGGGTCGGAAATCCATGCCCGACAGCATTTGTCCTGCCACCAGGCCGGTGACGGGCACCAGGCTTCTGATAACACCCGGAAGGTCGGAATCGAAAGAAACAAGGTTATTGTTGGTGGTGGAAGCATATACGAGGCGGCCGGTGATTTCTTCCGGCAAGGTGCGCTCTATTTGTACGGCAATGTCACTTACCGCGATACCCAGGCCGATTTTGCCGACCAGCGAAGTGGCGCCCGTCGAGAGGTTGATTGTGTAAAAATTGTCGATCGCCAGCGTACCGGTATTGGCCGACAAAAATGCCATATTGGTGTTACCGGTCGTATCAAAAAAGATATCCAGATCGGCTGAAGGGTCTATAAGATTGAGCGTCAGCCCGGTGCTGCCGATCGTATTGAGTGTCCCATTATTGGGTGGAATCTGCGTAGTAAGTACATTCAGGGAGTCATCGTAATTGTACAAAACCGTTGTTGCGGCGCCGATGTAACTGTTGGTATAAGCAACAGCGCCTACGGAAGGATTTGCGCCGGCGTTCACGTCGGCTGCTGCAAATGCCAGGTCCATGTCGGTCGCAGCAATTGCCCCGGTAACCGGGTGAAGCCGGTAGTTGGCATTGTTGCCGCCGGTCACACGAATTCTGTCTACCGTTGGGTTAAAGTCGAACCCGATTTTGGACATACCCGCTTCCAGGGTAAATGCAGCAGTTCCAACAGGCATAGCCACCCCTGTGGCTGTTTCGATGGTATACAGGCGGCTTTCGCCGGTGGTGTTATTATAGCCCAGGGCAAACAATTCACCCGTTGCAGGCCGGAAATCCATACCCGCCAGCACTTGTCCGGCCGCAATGCCGCTCACCGGCACCAGGCTGCGGATAACGCCGGGCAGGTCGGAATCGAAGGAAATCAGGTTGTTTGTTCCACTCAATGCGAATACCACTTGGCCGGTTACTTCTTCCGGCACCTGCCGGTCAATTTCGATGGCAATATCGTCGATTTCAACACCGAGGCCGACCGGGCCGACCAGTGTTGCCGTTCCGGTTTGCAGATTGATAGTGAACAGGTTATCGGAAAAACTGATATCGTCGCTGGCAACAAAGTAGGCCACATTGGCGCCGGTTACCGCGTCGAGCGTGATGTCCAGGTCGTTCGTCTGGTTGTTGAGATTCTGGATAATGCCCAGGCTGCCTACCGTGTTGAGGGTGCCATTGTTGGGCGGAAGTTGGGTGGTGAGGATACCGAGTGAATCGTCGATATTGTACAGCGTAGTTGCCGTAGCGCCGATGTAACTGTTGGTGTAAGCCACCGCGCCGACGGAAGGGTTGGCGCCTGCATTGACGTCGGTGGGTGCAAAAGACAGGTCGCCGTCTACCGAAACCAGTGCGCCCGTTACGGGGTGCAGGCGGTAGTTGGCATTGCTGCTGCCGGTTACACGGATGCGGTCGACGGTAGGGTTGAAGTCGAAGCCGATTTTATCCATTCCCGCATCGAGCGTAACAGCCGCAGCGCCGATAGCCGTTGCAACAGCGGTGTTTTTGTTAATCGTGTACAGCCTCGCCGAGCCGGTTATTGAGTCGTATCCCAGGGCATATAGTTCACCCGTGGCCGGACGAAAATCGAGACCGGAAATTACCTGATCCGGGTCTACGCCGCTGACTGGCGTATTGGTTAATAACAGCGCCGGCGCACCCGCGTTGAAACTGACCAGACTTCCTCCGGATAATCCGAAAATGGTTTGGGCCTGTAGCACGGAAGCGCCGGCAAAGCAAAATCCAATGACAAAAGGAAGACAGGTTCGAAGAATAGGTATAAGGGATAGGCAGGTAGAGTGGTGGAGCATCGTAGGAAAATTTTAATTTGATTGGGAAAACCCGGGCCCTGGGGGCCCGGCATCTTCCTACCTACGAGTAGCGGCTCCAATTTGGTTTTCTACCGCACAATCAGTTTTTCCCGTTCCGGGCCCGTCGAGATCATTTTAATCGGCACCTCCAGATATGCTTCCAGATCGCTCAAATATGCTTGAGCCGCTTCAGGTAGCGCTTCGTATGTCGTGGCTGTTTCCAGCGAGCAGTTCCAGCCCTTGTATTCTTTCAAAACAGGTTCGACGGCAGTGTTGCACAGGTCGAATGGCAAGGTGTCTGTTTCCAAACCGTTGAGCCGGTATTTGGTAGCGGCGGCTATTTCCGGAAAAATATTCAGCACGTCAATTTTGGTCATGCAGATCTCCGTCACGCCGTTCAGCATAATAGTGTAACGGAGCTGCGGCAAATCGATCCAGCCGCAACGACGTGCACGGCCGGTGGTGGCGCCGAATTCCATACCTTCCTTGCGCAGTTTCTCACCCGTTTCGTTGTCCAGTTCGGTCGGAAAAGGTCCGCCGCCCACACGGGTGCAATACGCCTTGGTAATACCGATAACCCGTCCGATTTTTTGCGGCGCAACGCCCAGGCCCGTACAAACACCGGCCGTGATGGTATTGGATGACGTAACAAAAGGGTAGGTTCCGAAATCAATATCGAGCATACTACCCTGCGCACCTTCGGCCAGAATTTTTTTACCGGCCTTCAATGCGTCGTTGATATAGTATTCACAATCAACGAATTGCAGGGTGGTCAGTTCTTTAATGCTTTCAAACCAGGCGTTTTCTTCCGTTTCGAGATCGAAGGTTACTTCCGGGTAAATTTTGAGCAGTTCCAGGTGTTTGGCTTTCAGTGCCTCGTATTGCTCCCGGAAAGTGGGGGATTCCACATCGCCGACACGAAGTCCGTTGCGGCCCGTTTTGTCCATATAGGTAGGTCCGATGCCTTTCAGCGTGGAGCCGATCTTCGCTTTCCCCTTGTGGGCTTCACTGGCCGCATCGAGCCAGCGGTGGGTGGGCAGGATCAGGTGGGCTTTACGTGAAATGAGCAGCCGGTCGTGAAAAGCCACGTCCGATTGCTCCAGCGCACGCAATTCCCGTTGAAAAACCACCGGATCGAGCACCACACCGTTGCCGATGAGGTTGATCAGGCTGGGGCGGAAAATTCCCGATGGGATCGTGTGCAGTACATATTTTTTTCCTCCGAATTTGAGCGTGTGCCCGGCATTGGGTCCGCCCTGAAAACGCGCCACGATATCGTAGTCGTTTGCCAGATAATCCACAATTTTACCTTTACCCTCGTCGCCCCATTGCAACCCCAGGATTACGTCGATTTGATGCATATAATTGATTTTAAATGATTTCCGGGCGAAAAGCCGCTTTTAAAGTTCTTATTCCCCGTCCGGATTTGAGGCCACAAAAGTAGGAAAACAAAAAGCAATGGGATGGGAAAGCGCCGGCTTTTCTTACCTTTGCGTCATGATCAGGCCGGCATTACTTTTATTGCTGTTTCAAGTGTGGGTGGTACGGGCATCCGGCCAGGCAGCAGTGAATCCCTTCGACCTACTTCACAGGCTTCCCAAAGAGATGATTGCTGCAACGGAAGCGGAAGCATCGGCCCTTGCCGTCAATCCCTTTGAAGTAGTGGCACACCGGGCACCGGGCATCAGCCAGGTCCTTTCCGAGAATAAAACGGAGGTTTTTCAGCCATTTTCCATTCTGCCACGCGGCAATGGTTTGTCCAGCACCCTGTTGTTCGGGTTGCTGGTTGCCATGTTTGCCGTACTCACTTTGTCCGTTGCGGCCAATCGCAGCGCGGTAGGCAAAGCCTGGCGTGGTTTTTTGAACGACAATGCGCTGACGCAGGCGCAACGGGAAGCCACGGGGATCGTGGGCAGCACACCATATTACCTGCTGTACCTGAATTTTTTGTTGAATATCGGCCTGTTTATCTTTCTGGTCATACGGTTTTTCACCAACGACCGTTTCAACAATGCGCCCTTTTTATTCATCTGTCTCCTGGGAGGAGCGGGCATATTTTTATCCAAACACCTGATTTTCTCCATCATTCGCTACCTGTTTCCGGTAGAGTCGGAGATTAACCGGTACAATTTCCTGATCATCATTTTCAACTGCATCCTGGGGCTGTTCCTGGTGCCGTTTAATTTTATGATCGCCTTCGGTTCGGAAAGTTTTTACCAGGGATTGCTGGTGTTCTGGGTGCTGGGGCTGGTGACCATTTTTTACGTCTACCGGTCGTTGCGGGCGCTGAATATTGGCAGCAAATTTTTGGTGAGTGACCAATTTCACTTTTTATTGTACCTTTGCACCGTCGAAGTAGCACCGGTTGTCCTCCTGGCAAAATTGGCCATTATGCAATTCTGATTCCCTGTTCTCTGCTAATTCCTGCTTTCCGTGGAATTCCCTGCACTCAATTTTTGTTAAAACGATCGCTATTTTCATTGGAAGAAACCATACAAATTTCACGAAACACACCAGTCCGAATGTCTGCAACTGCTGCATCCGCTCAGGAAGAAACCTTCAAAAAAGTCCAGAATATTCTCATTTCTCAGGCCCAGCCGGCTATCAGAACCCAGTACGATGAACTGGAGAAACGCTTCGAGGTACGAATTGATTTCGTCCCGTTCGTGACGATCGAAGGCCTGACGGAAAAAGAATACCGGAAAAACAGGGTGTATCCGAACGATTACACTGCTATTGTTTTCACCAGTAAAAACGCTGTAGACCATTTTTTCCGCCTTTGCGGCGAATTGCGCATCAAAATGTCGGAAGAAACGAAGTACTTCTGTTCGACCGAGGCTATTGCCAATTACCTGCAAAAATTCATCATGTTCCGGAAACGCAAGGTGTTCAACGGCACCAAATCGATCCCGGAACTGAAATCCTACATCCTGCGCAACAAGGAAGAGAAATTTTTCCTGCCATGCAGCGACCAGGGCAACCCGGAAGTGACGAAGTTTTTCCGCGACCTGAAGGTGCCGATCCAGGAAGCCGTCATGTACCGTTCCATCAACAATGACTTGACCGACCTGAAAGATATCAAATACGATATCATCGCGTTCTTTTCGTCCCTGGAAATCAAATCCATGTTCGAACAGTTCCCCGATTTCAAGCAGGAAGACCGCCGCATCTGCGTATTCGGCGCCTCGGCCAGCAAAGCGGTCACCGAACGCGGCATGACGGTCAGCATTCAGGCGGGAACGCCGGAAGCGCCTTCCATTGCCGTGGCGCTGGAGAATTATTTGAAGGTATCGAACAAGAAATAAGAGCGTGTTTGGTTTTGTGTATTTCGTGTTTCGTAAGGGTCAACCACAAGCTAAACACCAAACACAAAAACCAAACGTCCTCCAGGCTACCGTCCCGGATTTTCCGCATGCAGGAAAATCCGGGATTTTTTATTGGCGAAAATTGACACGCAACCGCTGTTTACCACGCCCCGTAGCACTACCTTTACCCTCCATTTGAAGGTGTTTCGTGTTTTGTATTTCGTGTTTCACACAGGGTTATCAATTACCCTTATCCTAAACACTCCCACAAAAAACCAAACACCCTCGCCTAAATCGCACCCTGCCATGCTGCTTACCCTGCTCCGCAAGGAAATCCTGCTGGAATTCCGCCAGCGTTACGCCATCAGCGGTATTGTCCTCTATGTCTTCAGTATGGTCTTTGTGGTATACGCCGCAAGCATCAAGGTACAACCACAGGTATGGAACGTGCTTTTCTGGCTCATCATCCTGTTTGCCAGCATCAATGCTGTGGTGAAAAGTTTTGTGCAGGAAAGCGGCGCCCGGCAGTTGTATTATTACCAGTTGGCCGACCCGGCCATGCTGCTGCTGGCCAAAATCATTTACAATACCTTGTTATTGCTGGTATTGAGCCTGCTGGCCTTCGGCACCTACAGTGTGGTGGCAGGAAATCCCGTGAAAGACGTGCCCCTGTTCGCCCTGATTTTACTGCTGGGCAGCATGGGATTCAGCATCGCATTTACCTTCATCGCATCCATTGCCGCCAAGGCCAACAACAGCGCGACGTTGATGGCAATCCTCAGTTTTCCAGTCATTATGCCGATTTTGCTGACCCTTGTGCGACTTTCTGCCATTGCCCTGCGTCTGATACAGGACACTTCGTACCAGAGGGATATCTGGAACCTGCTGGCCATCGACGCCATCCTGGTTACGCTGACGTTCGTGCTGTTCCCGTTTGTCTGGCGGGACTGACCAACGCCGGATCGTTAAAAAATGCATTATACAGTTCATTTACTGCTCAAATTTGTCTCATGTGGTGGAAAATACTCTCTGTTTTTTTAATTGTTTACACCCTGATAGCCGGCACTTTGGTGCCCCTCAAACCAGGGGTTACGTATGTGTTCCCCGAATCGGCGCGTTCCGGCGAACAAGTGGTACTTCAATTGCACGGTTATAATTCATTCTATACCAAGGCTCCGGCAAATGAAATCCGTACCTGGCTGCAATTCGACGATGCCCACGCCATTAAAGGAGACAACGTGCGCGTGCTGAACGATACAACGCTGGAAGCCCGTTTCGCCATTCCGACGGAGTTGCCGAATGCCGTTGCTTCCGTCATGCTGAATGCCATTATCGACCATCCGAACGACGGTGTTTCGCTGTTGCCCAGCGCCATCGAAGTGGCAAAAGACACCATCGCTTCCGCCGCAGCCTGGCAGGCAAATGCCATCAGCGAACTGCACGTAAAAAAGGATTTTTCGTTTCCCTATCGCAACGTCATTTATGAAAGTATCCGGAACACCTACTTCCACGTGCCGATGTGGTTCGTACTGATGTTTCTTTTTATCGCCTCGGCCTGGTACAGCGTACAGTTTCTACGGTATTCCAATCCTGCGCAGGCCGCCACACTGGACGCTTCCAAAGGTCAATCCCTGATCGACTTCGACCGTAAAGCCGCCGCTTATGCCGAAGCAGGTTTGCTGTTCGGTCTTCTGGGGCTCATTACAGGCATGCTGTGGGCGCATTATGCCTGGGGAGCCGCGTGGAGCAACGACATCAAACAATTAATGACGGCCGTTGCGCTGCTGATCTACCTCGCCTATTTCATCCTGCGCCGCTCGTTCGACGAACCGGAAAAAGGCGCCCGCCTCGCTGCGGTGTATAATATTTTCGCGTTCGCTTCGCTGGTACCGCTGCTGTATATCGTGCCGCGTATGTTCGCCAGCCTGCATCCGGGAGCTACCGGCAACCCGGCGTTCGGAAGCGAAGACCTGGACAACACGATGCGGATGGTGTTTTATCCGGCCATTATCGGTTGGAGTTTGTTCGGTTTCTGGCTGGCCCAGCTGCGTTTTCGGTACCAGCGTATCCTCGATCGTGCTACCGGACTCGATTAAAAGTAGCCGAAATGACCAATTCCGTTTTTCTTTTACCGAAAAAAGCATTTTGTAGCATGAAATTTTTTCAAACCCGCATTTTTTTTACAATCATTCTGTTTCTGACCATATCTTTGCCGACCGTTTTGGCGCAGGGCAACCGCGACTATATGCGGGAAACAGGTAAAATAAACGTCGTCATCGGTGTTATTGTGCTCATTTTCCTTGGCATAGTCTTTTACGTTTTGCGTCTGGACCGGAAGCTAACCAAATTAGAGCACCAACTCAAAGACGACAAAAATGAGTGGACAAATTAGTTTTTTTAAAAGCGTAGAAAACTACGTCGATAAGGCCGCCGCATTTACCGACATTCCGCAAGGCCTTATTGAACAGATCAAAGCCTGTAACCTCGTTCTGCAAATCCGTTTTCCGGTGCGCGTGGGCAATGATTATGAGGTAATTGAAGCGTACCGTGTACAACATAGCCACCACCGTTTGCCTACGAAAGGTGGTATCCGCTACTCCGAATCTGTCGACCAGGACGAAGTAATGGCACTGGCTGCGCTGATGTCCTACAAATGCGCACTCGTGGACGTTCCGTTCGGTGGCGCCAAAGGCGGCATCAAGATCAATCCGGCCAAGTACACGACCGAACAACTCCAGAGCATCACCCGCCGCTACACCGCCGAACTGGTGAAGAAAAACTTCATCGGCCCCGGTATCGACGTACCCGCGCCCGACTACGGCACAGGCCCGCGCGAAATGGCGTGGATCCTCGACACCTATCAGGCCCTGCGCCACGGTGAAATCGACTCCATTGCTTGTGTTACCGGCAAACCTGTTACCCAGAATGGTATCCGCGGCCGCGCCGAAGCTACCGGCCGGGGCGTGTTCTACGGATTGCGCGAATGCCTTTCCTACGAAGACGACATGAAAAAGATCGGACTTACCAAAGGCATCGCAGGTAAAACGATGGTCGTACAAGGCCTGGGCAACGTAGGTAGCAACACTGCGCTGATCAGTCAGAAAGAAGGCGACGTAAAAATCATCGGTGTAGCCGAACGCGAAGGTTCCATTCACAACCCGAACGGCATCGACATTGAAAAACTGCTGGCTTTCCGCCGCGAAACGGGCTCCATCATGGGTTTCCCGGGTTCTACCGCCCTGGAAAACACCTTGTCTGCCCTGGAACTGGAATGCGATATTCTTGTACCGGCCGCGCTCGAAAACCAGATCACGATTGAAAACGCACACCGCATCAAAGCCAAAATCATTGCGGAAGCAGCCAACGGCCCCGTTACCGCCGATGCCGACCCGATCCTGCAGGCAAAAGGTATTATCATTCTGCCCGACTTCTACATCAATGCAGGCGGCGTGACGGTTTCCTATTTCGAATGGCTGAAAAACCTGTCGCACCACCGCTTCGGTCGCCTGGAGAACCGATTCCACCACAATCAGTTCGAAGGCATCATCAGCAAAGTGGAAG
>Ga0209717_1000441_pt1 | contig 51348 bp, 52 predicted proteins | sample AD_UKC048_MetaG_FD_184418 | JGI IMG/M metagenome (GOLD analysis project Ga0209717, IMG submission 184418) | Active sludge microbial communities of municipal wastewater-treating anaerobic digesters from USA - AD_UKC048_MetaG (SPAdes) (version 2) | ecosystem: Engineered > Bioreactor > Anaerobic >...
GTTGGTGGAATTGCTTATTAATAAAATTATTGATAATGCTACTAGAAAAACAATTAAACCTACTACTTTTTTGTTTTTCATTTTCCCCCTCCTTTCATCTCATAAATAAATTACTTTCATAATAAATTATAATACTATTTTTTTTAAAATCAACACCACTTTTTTTACTATATAATATTTAACCTTTCTTGTTATTACGGAATAATCATACTCATTATTAAAATACAAAATATTATATTTTTATTACATTTTTTTATACTTTTTTGCATTTTTCTAGGGAAATCAACATTTTTTCTTTTTTGGGTAATATTAATTTTTCAAATTGGGTCTAAGTAGTATTTAATTATATTAATTTAGAATCACTATACTCCAATATACTTGAAACTTAGTATGAAAAATTTCAACCTATGTATTTATATATTTTATCCTTCATTTTTTGATAAAAATGGTTGTAGGAAATTTTGATTATATTTTTATAATATCTCTGACTTTTAATTTGTTGACATAATTAATTGCATGTGATATAATAGCAATACGTTTTATTTTTAAGATACATACGGAATAGAACTTTTAGGACATTATATTAATATTTAAAATCAAAAGATAATTTAATAAAAATACAAAAGATAGTAATAATAATTTATAAAAAGTTATATGAGGTGAAATTATGAAACTTTTTAAACATAAATTTTCGATATTACTATTTTCGTTGCTAATAATTACACAAATATACAGTATAGTATCATATGGTTCTATACAAATAAGCAAAAATGAAATTAGAAACAAGCTAAATTCATATTCAAAAAATGCCAAACAAGAGGCATATTTATCAAGCGCAAATACAAATATTTTAAACACAGAAGAAATGGAAGTATTAACACTTATTAATAATTACCGTATTGCAAACAATCAAAAACCATTATATCCTGTTAAATCACTACAAGAAATTGCATATACAAAAGCAAATGACTTAGTATATACAAATATATTTTCACATACATCACCTAATTTTGGAAGTACATTCAATCTCATGGAGCAAAAACAAGTTTTATATAATATAGCCGGAGAAAATTTAGCTGGAAATATATCTGGACAAAAAGCTGTAGAAGCATGGATAAATTCTCAAACACATAAAGATAATATTTTAACAGATTCTTTTGAATATACTGGAATCGCAATTGTTGATTCAAAATTATACGGAAAAGTCTTTGTTCAAATTTTTATAGGTTAAACATAATAAAAGACCCAAACTTATAGGCTAAACCTTAAAGTTTGGGTCTTTTTAACAATTACTGATTAATCTTGATTCCCTTTTAATCTTTCTGCTCTATCAGCCGCAATTAAATTATCAATCATATCATCAATGTTTCCACTTAGAAAATCATCCATTTGATAAATACTCATACCTATTCTATGGTCTGTAATTCTTCCCTGCGGATAATTATATGTTCTTATTTTTTCGCTTCTGTCTCCAGTTCCAACCTGACTTTTTCTTTCACTTGCAAGTTTTGCATCACGTTCTGTTTTTTCCTTATCATACAATCTAGATCTTAACATTCTCATAGCATACTCTCTATTTTGTAATTGAGATCTTTCTGTTTGGCATTCAGCAACAATTCCTGTTGGAATATGAACCAATCTAACAGCAGAAGAAGTTTTATTAACATGTTGTCCACCAGCACCTGAAGCTCTAAAAACTTCCATTTTAACATCTGCAGGAGCGATATCAATTTCAACATCTTCTACAACAGGCAATACTGCTACAGTTGCAGCAGATGTATGTATCCTTCCACTGCTTTCTGTATCTGGAACTCTTTGAACTCTATGTGCTCCACTTTCAAATTTCATTCTACTATAAACACCTTTTCCAGTAATCATAAAAGAAATTTCCCTATATCCACCTAATCCAGTTTCGTTTTCGTTTAATACTTCTAATTTCCAATTTTTCATTTCTGAATACATAGAATACATTCTAAATAATGTACCGGCAAATAAAGCGGCTTCATCTCCACCAGTTCCTGCTCTTATTTCACAAATTACGTTTTTATCATCATCTGGATCTTTTGGTATTAATAATATTTTTAATTCATCTTCCAATTTTGGTAATAATTCTTTGTTTTCTAGCATTTCTTGTTCTGCTAAATCTTTTAAATCTGGATCAGACATCATTTCTTTTGCCTCTTCCATAATTCTTTTAGTATTTTTATATTCCTTATATTTCATAACAATTGGTTCTATTTCCGCATGTTCCTTCATATAGTTTCTCCACTCGCCTTGTGCTGCAATTATTTCTGGATCACTAATTTTTTTAGTTAAATCCTCATATCTTTTTTCTACATCCTCTAATCTTTGAAACATATAATAATTCTCCTTTTAAACAATTCAACTACCATTATACACCTTTTTTTTGATTTTGCCAAGTCCCTAAGTCCTTCTAATTATATTTTAATCTTAAATATTGATTTTTCCTTTACAATTGCATTTGTTATTACAAAATTGCAATTACTTTTTCACTTCATCTTTTAATCTTAAAATCCAATAGATACTGCTGTTTCTTGCACAATTACATTTATTATTCTAAAATTTCAATTACTTTTTTTACTGCACCTTTTAGTCTTTCAGAATTTAAATTTGGTTTTAAATCTGGTTTTAAATTTGTAAAAAATTAATACTTATTATTTTTTAACAAATGTTATTTTAATACAACAATTTTTATTAATTATATCTTGTATAATATGTAGAATCTGAACTATTAAACGTTGTTTGTATTGTATTTCCAGCTCTTATATTTGCGGTGCCATTATATGTGTTACTTAGTTTATTTTTTATAATTCCTCCATTATATGTAAATGAATCCGTTCCAGATTTTAATAGTATTGAATATGCTGTTGCACCTGATGTAGCAGTTCCTTCGATTATAGGATTTTCCAAATCATATGGTTCTGTTGATTTACCAATTATTAGTTGGCAATTCGTCGATTTGATTATTCCATTGTACCCTTTTACTAATCCACCATTTATCTTTACAATTCCATAATCTGCATAAATAGTTTTTAAAATCGAACCACTATTAATAGTAATATCAGATGTTGCACTTTCTCCAATTAATGTATTAGCGCTTCTATTTAAATCAGCAGCGATTGTAACATCATTAATAGCAAGCTTTCCATTGTTTCTAATAACATATTTTGTAGCTTTATTATTTTCAATCTTACCTGTACCATAAAGTGTTAAATCACCTGTAGAAGAAACAATTATTTCTGCTCCTGTTCTTAGAATTTCTTTATTATTCATGTTTATACTAAGCTTTTTATTTATATTACAGTCAAGATTATCGTATATATTATTCATAACTGTTATTGTATCATCTGTCCCAGCTAAATCTATTGCCTTTTTTAATGAATATGTATACTGGTTTAATGATTCTATTCTAAAATTATTTTCTCTATTTGGTTTTAGTGTATAATATGGGCTATTAAATGTATAATTAAATACTCCACTATTATATCCATAATTAGTACTTAAATCCCTAGATTTAACTTCTCCTCCATAGAAATTCGTTTTAGTAAACGACCCCGAATTATATATACCTGTATTTTCGCCAAATATATATGGTCCTATTCCAGAATCCTCATTATTTGCATCTCCAATATCGGAAATTACACTTGGAGACTGTAAATGCACTCCATAATTTGTTGTACCAAATATTTCTCCACCTGTAATTTTTGCAGTTGTTGTAGAACCACAAAACACTCCAGTAGCTGCTGTGACTGTACCAGAAGACATTTTTACTGTTTTACTACTAGCACTTGAATAAACTCCCTCACTTTTCCCTTGAATAGTTCCGCCATTAATTTCTATATCACCAGCAGCAGAAAAAATAGAAATTCCACTTGTACTTATTACTGTCCCATCATTAATTTTTATCAAATTAGGATTACTATTATTTCCAACACAATATACAGCCTCTCCGCTTGTATTTTCAATTGTTCCACCATTTACTTCTAGTGTTCCTGTCCCATTATATCCTAATCCTACTCTTCTTAATTTCCCACCATTTACTACAACATTTCCTTTACTACAAAAAACCACATCTGCTGTTCCATTATTATGAACATAATACCCATCATCTATCCAAATTGAATATCCTTTTGTAACAGTAGAATCTATTAGAGTATTTGTTCCATATACAGTTGTATTACCTTTTGTATTATTAATAACCCTATTTTCAGCTTTTAATGTTGCTCCATTTATTTGTAAATAAGAATTTATTGACTGGTTTACAACACATATTCCATTTGAAGTAGTTCCTAATATATTAACTCCGTCATTGGCTACAACTATTCCATTATTATTAATAATTCCATATGTTCCATATGTAACTCCTGTTTTTCCAGTTCCTGTTAATGTTCCTCCATCAGACAAAACAAGTTCTCCAGTTTGGTTAACAGTTATTGTTTCTTGCCCCCTATTTAAAGTATTTCCATTTAATTGTAATACAATAACATTGTCAATATTTACAACAGAAGTATCTTCAATACTTTTTAATAATTCTATAGTACTTGGAATAGGATTATCTTCTAAAGATTTTTCTATTTGTTGTTTTGCTTTGCTAGTAGCTTCTGCAAGAGTTTTATGGTATGTTGATATTCCATCTGTTGTTGTTTTATAAACAGCTTCAGAGTATGTTACAAAATCAGATTCAATTATAGGATTCGCTAATTCTTGGTTTTTTTCTTTTTTAAAATTGATTTTAACGATGTTCCTATCTAATTGATTTATAATACCATCATTATTACAATCAAATTTAGATTCTGATCCATCAACTACATTCCCAAATTCTGATGATAATTTAACTAAATCCATTAACTCGATTTCTTTATCACTATTGATATCTCCATAAACTGGACTAATATATTCATCAGAGTTTTTAACACGTAAATTTTTGCCATAAATAACATTAACATTTGTAATACTAGTGCTTAAGTAACCTGGAGTATCAATTACAAAATCATACTCACCTGGTTCATTAAAATACAACAAATACTCACCACTTCTATTTGGATTTGTTTGTTGTAATAATTGTCTAGGATTTTGAGAATCTCCAATAATTCTATTATCTGATGTTGCATAAACACTTATAATTGAATTACTATAATTATTATTATGACCTGAAATCCTTATATGTCCTGTAACAGAAGCTATTCCTTGATTATACTCAATTTCTGCTCCGGCATTTGAATTTTTTATATTTATTGACATTGATTTATTAACAATTATTTGTTTTTCCAGTTCATTTTTTACAAAAAAAATAACTGCTAAACAAAATATTATTAATAAACATACAACTATAATTTTTTTCCTCATATCATTCTCCTAATATTATCTATAAAAATTTTGTTACCCAAATTTTCTAGTTTTCTATATTTTTCGTTCATAAAAAATTTTGTTACCCAAATTTTATAGTTTTCTATATTTTTTCGTTCATATTTATAATATACATTTAAAACTATAATTACAAGTGTGTTAAACAATTAAAAAAACCCTTTATTTAGGGGTTTTTTAATTTTATTGATTATTTCTATATTTTTACTTTTATATTTCCTTTTTGTAATATATAACATTGTTATATAGGGAACAATGGATTTATAATCTATTTATATTTAATTTTGAGATATTAATTGACCTTGAACTATCAATCTTTGTTTCGCACTATTTGTGCAAGTAACTAAGGTAATTATCGGTTCTGAAGAAAACTTAAGCAATGAATTATCGTCTTTATCTACTTTTGTAGTTTTAAAAACTAAATATTTATATTTTTGACCATAAATATTTGTAACTTCTATAATGTCTCCAGATTTTACATTTCTAAGTTTTCCAAATAATCTTCCATTACTTGTATTATGTCCTGCTATACTTAAATTTCCTGTTCCATTTATAGATGTTCCAGACAAATTGCATATACTATTTTTTAGATTTTTTTCATTGTATTCTAAAATAGGATATTTTAATCTAATACTTGGAATCTCAATTTTGCCATATACCATACTACTATTAATAGAAACAGTCCCTTGTATTTTGGCATCTATTTTTTCATCATTTACCTCTAATTTTTCATTATTTATACCTGATATTTCATTTGTATTTATTTCTATTTCTTTATCTAATTGGATAAGTATTTCTTCTACATTTTTATCTGTATTTTTACCTTCATAAAAGTCATATAATACTACACCTATAAATACAAATACAACTATTATTAAAAGTATCTCTAAAATTAAAGTTAGTTTACTATTTTTCATACTATGCCTCATTTCATATATATAATTATACAGTCATAATATTTTAATTATGACTGCATTATATTTGAATATTAAATCTAATTTAATATAATATTTTTAGTTTTGATAATTTTATATATTAATAGTTTTGATTCTTTGTTTATTTTTTGTTTTTACTCTTTTCTTTATTTGTTAATATTAATACTGTTATTATAATTACTGCTATACCAAATAACACAGAATATATAATTACTCTAGATTGATTAGTTTTAGGAGTTTCGGGAGTAACTGGTTCTGGTTCTGGTTCTGGTTCTGGTTCCTCTGCAACTGCTGTAAAACTAAACCTTACATTTAATTCCCTATTTTGATATTCATTACCTGCTGTTTCTGGAAGCAATGTTCTAACTGTAATTGTTTCAGATTCCCCTGCAAAAAGCGGTATCTCTATACCATCAACACCTCTATATCTACCTTTATAAAGTTCTTCATTATCTGAATTCAATATAGAAATTTCTAGAATCTGTAACAAATCATTCTCATCTACTATTTCTGTTGACATATATAGTTTAAGACCACTATTACCTGTGTTTCTTATATTTATATAAGAAGTATCTGCTTCACCTGGTAAAATATTTAATGCATTAAGTGCAATATCAGATGATGACATATTAACATTATTTCCATCAACAACAGCATCTAAATTAAATGTGGCTGCAAATGTATTATTTGAAACAATTCCAATAATTATAAATAATATTGAACTAATTATTAGCAATTTTCTTATTCTCATTAATTTTTCTCCTTTGCTTGAAATTTTATATACTTACTTAATACTTACACACCTAAATTTTAAATAATCTTAATTAATTATAAGATTATTACATAACCCAATATTGATATATTGTAAGGTTTTATACATATCAGCTATTATGGCTGTGGTGTATAAATTTCCATACCCTCAGGTAATTGTTCTATTTTAAATACATCTTTCCAAGCATCATTAGTTGTTTGTGAATATTCTAAAACAACTCTAACATCTGTTCTGATTGGATATGTTTCTATATTTGAAGGAATCTCTCCAACTGTCCAATTTATATTTAAATCTTCTGTTTGACCAAATCCATCAACAATTTTTGTATAATAATAATAATCTCCGCTACGTACCCAATTTGATCCATTTGCAAACAAAATCATTTTGTCTTGTGCAACTGGTGCAGTAATCCATTCACCCTCTGTTTGACCATCTTCAACATAGTAGTATTGAAGAATTGGAATACATTTAATTCTTACATATGCTGGTAAATCCCCTAAAGAATTGCCTTTTACTACTTTTGTACTTTTTTCTATACCATATTCGTCATAATCTTCTACTGGATTTGAAGGGTCCACTGGGTCTCCTATTTTTGGCCAGTCTTCAACTAATTTTACATCTATCTTACCTATTCTAATTTCACTGCTTTCTGTTTTTCTAGCTGAGAACAATGCCCATACTGTTGTTAGAATTAAAGTTGAAGCAGTTAGTGCTATTAAAACAATTATTAACACTTTATTTACATTTTTTTTCTTTTCTTGCGTTTTTTTCATCTTATTCCCCTTTCTTAGTTTTACCTAATATATAAGTTTTTTCTTTTGTTATTAATTAATTACTTTTGTTGATTGAACAACCCATTCTCCTACTCCGTCTTGAGAATATTGCATTGCTTCTGTTATTACTCGTATAGATAAATGTTTTTCTTGATATAAATACGATGTGTTTGGACTTAATAATACTCTAAATGCTATTTTATCTGATAAATTATTTGTTTCTTTTGCTGTAAAAGTAGCTTCACCATATTGTTCATCATTATAATTTACTTCTGTTGCAAATCCTGTTTTATCTGTTCCGTCAAGAATATCTCCATAAAACATAAAAGATATTCCAGTTTTTTGAACTCCATCAACATCAATTTTGTTTCTATCAACTTGTTTAGCTTTTGCTTTTGTATTATTGTAATCTGCTAAAACTTCCGCATTAGTCATATTAGCTGGGTATAATTCTAATAAGTTTTTTGCATTATCATCTATATCTGTTTCATCCCAGTAAACTTGTATTATGTGTCTTGTATTTACTGCCGCTGTTCCAGTATTTACAGTGTCCCATGTTAATATACTTGCATCTCCTGGTGACCACTGAGTTATTGTGTCTTCCATTAATCCTGTTAATCTATTTTCTATTTTTACATTTATATCTTGTAATGTTAATGTTCCTGTTGTTACTTTTTGATTGATTTTAAACACTTGAGATATAACTGCATATGCAGATGCTACAAATGCCATACTTACAATAACAATAAGAATAATTAATATTATTTTTTTAGCATCTTTCTTTTGAATTTCTATTTTTTCTTTATCCATAAAATTCTCCCCTTTTTCATTAGTATTTTTGTCTCCAATATTATTATACCGTAAGAATTTTTTTATTTCAACACTTTTAGATTTTTTTACATAATATTTTCACTTAAATATTTCTTTTTTTACAATGAACCGAAAAAAAATAGAGATGACAACTCATTTTTGAATTGCCACCCCAACAATTGACATTGAACCCTAAATTGCCACCCCAACTATTGAGATTGAACCTAAAAATCTTTAAACTAACCAATTTATATACTTATTTGCATTTATTTTTAAATATTTTTTTAAAATTCTATTACTTTAAATATTCTTTTTAATTAAATGCCTTTTTTAATATTTCATTAATCATTTTACCATCTGCGTTAACACCTAAGCGTTCTTTCGCGATTTTCATTATATTTCCCATATCCTTTATACTACTAGCACCAGTTTCAGAAATTATTTCGTCTATAACTTTTTTTAATTCATCTTCTGATAATTTCTTTGGCAAGTACTCTTCAAGAACAGACATTTCATCCTTAATTTGGTCTACTATATCTTGTCTTCCAGCTTTTTCATAATCAGCCAATGAATCACTTCTTTTTTTAAATTCTTTAGAGATTACTTCTAATACTTGATTGTCTTCCAACACAATATGTTTATCTTTTTCGATTTGTAGTACTGCAGCTCTTACCATTTGAACTACATTTTTACGGTTTACATTTTTTTCTTTCATTGCTTGCTTTAAATCATCCATCAATTTTTCTTTTAACATTTAACTCACTCCTTTTTATTATTTTTCTTTTTTCCCTTCTTAAATATTATAAATTTTGATATTTAAAAAAGCATATTTAGATTTTATTCTTTACTTTTGAATTTATTTTTTTGGCTGTTTTGATTGTATTTTTTTGTTATATTGATTCTGTTTTTTTTGTGATTTTGATTCTATTTTTTGTGATTTTGATTCTATTTTTTTGTTATTTTGATTCTATTTTTTTATTTTAATTTTATTTTTTTATTTTGATTTTATTTTTTCCACTATATATTAATTAATTATAGTAAAAAATTAATTAACAAATACTTGCATTATTATAATTTTTTTAAATATAATACAAAAAAAGCACTCTCAGATTTACTGAGAAATGCTTAATATTTTAGAACTTTCTTTTTCTAGCAGCCTCTGATTTCTTTTTTCTTTTTACACTTGGCTTTTCATAATGTTCTCTTTTACGAACTTCTTGTAATACGCCATTTCTCGCGCATTGTCTTTTAAACCTTTTTAGGGCATCTTCTATATTACCATTATTTACTTTAACCTCTGACATTTAATTCCCCTCCTTCCGGTATTCACGCATTATGTAACGCTTGGGATGTATTCACGGGGAAGTTAGTTCCAACCTATGTATACGGAACATATTATACTTTATGACAGTATGTTTTGTCAATAGTTTACTATTCAATTTTGAAATTTGTTAATATTTTATCTCATTTTATATCATAAAAAGTATTGTATAAATATTTTAATGTTCTAATTTTTTAACTAGTGATTTGAATATTTATCATAAAATTTTTTTATAAAGGCCTAAAATAACAAATTAAAAACTAAATTTTAACTAATAAATATCTAAATCATAAAACTGATAATTCCTTTTTTACTAATTTACAATTTAAACCGCTAGGCTCACAATTTTATTTTCACTAATACATCTTCTAACATCTAATATTCTCTGATTTTCTGAACCTCTGAATTTAAGTGAAGGATTTTTTTTATCAATCATAAATTCTCCATCAACTAAAACATCTATATTTTCTAAAATTTCATTTGTTAAATAATCATTTCTTTCCATTAATTCTTCAATAGTATATCCTGTATAACACCAAACATTGAATTCTGGTTTTAAACTTCTAATATCTTTTACAAAATCAAGTAATTCCGGAATATTTTCATTACATAAAGGTTCTCCACCACTTAATGTAATTCCATTTAAAATTGAATTATTTACAATTTTAGAGATTATTTCTTCTTTATTAAAATCAGTTCCATAATTAAAATTTTGTGTATGTGGATTATGACATCCAATGCAATGATGAGGACATCCGCTTACAAAAAGCACTGCTCTCCAGCCAATACCATTAGAAATACTTTCTTCGTAAAAACCTGAAATTTTCATACATCCTCCCCCTGTAAAGTCAATTCACATTAAACTTAATTTACTTTTTACATTAAACTTAATTTATTTTAAAATTAGATTTACAGATAAATCTAACTTTTCATTATTAATTACAATTAAATCTAACTTTTCATTATTAATTGAAATTATGCTTATAACTAAATCTATTTTTTTATTATTAATTGTAATTATGATTACAATTAAATCTATTTTTTAATTTCAAATTGCACCTATAAATATCTATCTTTAAATTTGATTAATTACAGTTACTAGTTAATCTATATCTCAATTAATCTTAATTACAATTATGAGTTACTCTATCTCTTAATTCTGCGAGCTTACCAGCATTCCAGCGCGATGTTGTACCTACAAGATATCCTGTTATTCTTTGAATTGTATCAATATGATCTCCACCACATTGAGGGCAAACTTTTAAGTTAGAATCTGAATTCTCAAATCCACATTCTAAACATCTAGAACGTGTATGATTTACACTTCCATAACCCATATTATATCTATCTAATAAATCTACAACTGCCTCAATTGTTTCTGGATTATGAGTTGCATCTCCATCAAGTTCAATATAAAAAATATGTCCACCTTCTGTCATAGCATGATATGGTGCTTCTATTTTAGCTTTGTGATCTGCTGTACATTTATACCAAACAGGCACATGATTACTATTTGTATAATACTCTTTATCTGTAACTCCTAAAATAACACCATATTCTTTTTTATCCATTTTAGTAAATCTACCTGAAACTCCCTCTGCCGGTGTAGCTAGTACTGAATAATTCAAATTATATCTATCTGCATTTTGTTTTACTTCTTCATGAAGTTCTCCAATTATTTCAAGTCCTAATTCTTGTGCTTCGTCAGATTCACCTTGGTGTTTTCCTGTTAAAACTGTTAAGCATTCTGCTAATCCAATGAATCCTATTCCTAAAGTACCATGTTTAAGAACTTTTTCAATTGATTCCCATGGTTTTAAATTTTCACTTCCTACCCACAATCCAGACATAAGTAATGGAAATTGTTTGGCAACAGCAGTACACTGAAATCTAAATCTGTCATATAGCTGTCTTGAAGCAACATCAACATATTTGTCTAATTCTTGCATAAAAATTTTCTTAACTAATTTTTTATAAGCAGAAGTCATATTTTCTTCGCTTCCTCTACCTAGTTCAAATTTAATTCCAAGTTGTTCTTGGGCTTTATTAGCTGATTCTATTGCCATTCTAACTAAATTTAATGTTGTAAAAGAAAGATTTCCTCTTCCAATTGAAGTATCTTCACCATGTCTATCTCCGAAAACCCTTGTTCTGCAGCCCATTGTTGCAACTTCGTATTTATACCTTTTTGGATCTTCTACTTTCCAATCATTACTTGTATTAAATGTAGCATCAAGATTCAAGAAATTAGGAAAAAATCTTTTTGCTGTAACTCTGCAAGCTAATTTATATAAATCATAATTTGGATCTTTTGGTAAATAGTTTATACCTCTTTTCTTTTTCCAAATTTGAATTGGGAAAATAGGAGTTTCACTATTTCCTACACCTCTTTCTGTTGAAAGAAGAATTTCTCTTATTACACATCTTCCTTCTGGAGTTGTATCTGTTCCATAATTTATAGAACTAAATACAACTTGATTTCCACCTCTTGAATGAATTGTGTTCATATTGTGTATAAATGCTTCCATAGATTGATGTACTCTGTTTACTGTGTTATTTATTGCAGCTTGTATATCTCTATCTTTTCCACACAAACCTGCTAGGTCTTTTTTTATATAATCTTCAACTTGATAATCTTCTAAATCCGATAAATCTTTATCTAGTAATAATGCAATTTTTTTAACTTCTTCTTTAAAAGTCATTTTTACATATGGGGCTAAATAATAATCGAATGCTGGAATTGCTTGTCCTCCGTGCATTTCATTTTGTACAGTTTCCATAGATATGCAACCCAATATACTTGCGGTTTCTATTCTTTTTGCTGGTCTTGATGCACCATGCCCTGCTTTAAATCCTTCTTCTAAAATTTTATCTAATGGATGTTGTAAACATGTTAATGATTTTGTAGGATAATAATCTTTATCATGTATGTGAATATGTCCAGTTCTTGTAGCTTCTCTAGCTTCAGCTGATAATAAAAAATCATCTACAAATGGTTTTGTAGTTTCTGATGCAAATTTCATCATCATTCCTGCTGGTGTATCAGCATTCATATTTGCATTTTCTCTTGTTACATCATTTGATTTTGTCTCGATAATATCTAAAAATACTTCTTTTGTTTTTGACTTTCTAGCAATATCTCTGTTATATCTGTAAGTAATATATGCTTGAGCTACTTCTTTTCTTGAAGAACCCATTAATTTTTTTTCTACTGCATCTTGAATTTCATAAACTGTAGTTTGATTTTTATCTTCTAATTGTTTTTCCACAGATGCTGCTATTTTATTTGCTAAATCTATATCAACTCCTCCTGAAGTTTGTGACATAGCTAGTGTAACTGCTTTTACTATTCTTTCTGGATTAAACTCGGCTAATCTTCCATCTCTTTTAATTACTTGCATTGTAATATCCCCCTTCTTGTTACTTGTTTAATTGTTTTTTTTATTTATATAAACTCCGTTGTTACAGAGAATTGTTGCCTTGCTTTTTAATTATATACTTTCTTTTATTATTTTTTCTCTTGTTTTATTTTTCCAGTTTTTTTCTTGTTATAAATTTTTTCTTATTTTATTTTTTCTATTTTTTTCTTTTTATTATTTTTTTCTTGTTATTATTTTTTATCTTGTTTTATTTTTTATCTTGTTATATTTTTCAATTTTTTTCTTTTTATTATTTTTTTCTTGTTTTATATTGCTAATTTCTTTTCTTTTTATAAATTTTTCTATTTTTTTATATTGTTGATTTTTTCTCTTTTTTTATATTTTATATTTTATTAAGAAACTGAATTTAAAACTATATGAATTTTAATACCTAAGACTTTTATAAAATATTTATAGTACTTATTGAGTTTAAAATATTTTTTTAATACTTATAGTATATTTGTTTTTCAGGTAATGTCAAACGTTTAGGCGTTATGTGACTTTAGCCAGTTTTCCTTTATATATAAGCTTTTTTATATTTAATTCTTTTTTTAATTTTATGTTCTCTAAACGCTCTAAAACCTTTATAATACTGTGTATTTTCTATATTGTTTCGTAATTATTACAATTAAATTACGTTTATATTACACAAATATTACAAATATTTATTAAGTGCGATTTTTATTGTTTTTTTTAAAATATTTAATTGATTTTTGCTAATTTTCACTTTTTAAAAAAATTTTAAGCTCAAAAATAAAACCAATTGTATTTTCAATTGGTTTATAATTTTTATTAGCATTATCTAATTTATAATTTAAGACTTATGTTTTATTTTAAATCTTTAGTTTTTAATTTTGTAATATGAAAACACAGATACTCCAAGTGAAATTAATATTCCTATTAAAATTATATGATCATTTGTTCCTGTTTGAGGATATATTTTTGTAGCTTGAGAATTTTTCTCAGTTATTTTAATGCTTTCTTTTTTTACTGTTTTAGCAGTTTTTGTTACATCTTTTATATCCTTAAAATCTGATTTATCTGATATATTAGAAATATCAATAATTTCAGAGTTTTCTACACTTTTAATTATGTTTTCTGTTCCAGCTTTTTCAATACTATTAGAAATATTTACAGAAAATGGTTGTACATTAGTTTCTTTTATATCAATTATTTCTTGGTTATTCACTTCTTTTATATCAACAAACTCTTGCTGATTATCAGAAATATTATTTAAACTATTTTGTTCTGTTACCTTCACATCACTCTCAGAATTATTATTTATACTATTTTGTTCTGTTACCTTTACATCAGTCTCAGAATTATTATTTATACTATTTTGTTCTGTTACCTTTACATCACTCTGTGTAATATTTCCCTGTTGGGTTCCATTTTCTTTAACTTCAGATGTACTAATTTCATTCTTAATATCATTTAAATCAATAGGTTCTAGTGAATTTTTTATTATATTAAATGAAACAAGTTGATTTATATTATTATTATTTATATTTTCAATTACCTTTTTATCATTTTCGGAATTTTCTATTGTTTTTTCTTGATTTTCATTTTGGTCTACTGATTCATTAATATCTGAAGTGTTGTTTATCATCATATTATTTTCTGAACTATTTTGTGTTAGTACATTTTTATCTTCTGTATTTTCCAAGACCTTTTTTTCCTCTATTGTTATGTATGATAATTGAATTTCTCCATCTTCATTTCTTAAATATACTGTATAATCACCATAATTTATAATTTTTATATATTTATTTACAAAATTATTATTATCAAATTCTACTTTTTTAGCCTTATCTCCCTCAAAAAAAGCAATTATTGCTTCTGCATTATTATTAAAATCTGATATTGTCTTTTTTTCATTAATATATGAAATTTCAATTATTTTACTAGGCGAGCTTGCATTTATATTTATTACATATTCTCCTTCAAATTCAACCTTAGATAAATCTATATTTAATTCTTCATTATCCGCCAATGAAAATATCGGTGCAAACATATACAGTATTAAAATTATTGCCACTAAAAGAGAAACATACATTGATATTTTGTGTTTCTTCATTTAACATCCTCCTATTGGTTTGTCTATTAATTTTTCTATTTTCAGTATATCTCATTCAATTAATTTTTCAAAAAATTAATTATTCTTTAATTCTATTTTTTTACTTTACTTTATTATTTATTTAACTTTTCTATTAATTCTTTTAAACTATTAAGTTCTTCTTCTGTAAGTGTTACTCCTTTTCCCATTCTGTCATGTTTTTCATTCCAATCTCTTATATCATATTTTGCTGGTCTATCACTCCAAGATATTAAATTCAATTCTTTTTTCCAGCCTTTTTCTGTTTCTGATAATACTCCTAAACTCTTAATTATTTCATATTTTAGTTCAGCCATAAATTTTCCCCCTCTTAATTTATACATATATTATAACACAAAAAAATAAATTTACCACTTTATTTTAAAAATATTCTTCTATAGCGAAATATGCACTTACTTTTTCACTTCAACCTATAGCGAAATATTTTTTAAATCATAAAACACCTAAAAATATAGCTATTTCAACTCATCACATATCTTGTGAAATGGATATTTACCTTCCTTAATTATGTTTTTTAATATTTCTGGAACAAGTCTATATTTTTCCAGTTTGTTAAGTTCAACCCATTCATATTGTAAATGTTGTTTTCCTTCTAAATTTTTCAAGGTATATTCTATTTTTTTATCTTCTTCATCAATAAACTCTATAAAATGAATAAACATTATTTCATGATATTTTGAACCTTTCATTTCAAAAAAATTTTCAATTATTCCCGCAAAACCTTTAACTTCGACTTTTTTACCTACTTCTTCTTCCATTTCCCTTTGTATTGTATCTACAGAATTTTCTCCTATTGCAATTCTACCTCCAATTAAGGCATAATGGTCTGAATTTATATTTCTATGTAATAATATTTTACCATTATGGATCATAATTCCAGCCGCCCTCACATTAAGTCTATAGTCTTCTACATCGATTGTTATATCCATATTTTTCTCCTCTCAAAATTTGTTTTAATTTTATTTTATTCGTTTTAATTTTATTTTATTTTTTTAAAATTTTAATTTCTGATTTTTGCTATCGGTTTTTTCTATAAAATCCGCAAAATCGATTACAAATTCCATATCCTTTAATCACAACTTAGTTTTATAGTAATTCTATGTTGTAAACTTTGCTTTTTAATACTTCTTATTTAATCCTAACTTAGTTTTATAATAATTCTATGTTGCAACCTTTGCTTTTTAATACTTCTTCTTTAATCCTAACTTAGTTTTATAGTAATTATTTTATATTAGTTTCAGTTAGCTATTGTTTTTCATAATACTTTCTTAAAAAATTCCATACTCCAGTTTTTTCGGTTAGACCTTTATAGTTATCATCTATCATATTTAATATTTCATGCTTAGTAAACCATTTAATATCTGATACTTCATCTTTTTGCAAAATAATATCCTTAATATTTACATTTTTAGTAACAATATAGCATTCATTAAAATGTTTATTGACTATATCTCCTACAATATTTATAGAAGTAGATCCAACTAAATATTTTACGTCTTTTTCGTCAACATCTATCCCTATTTCCTCTTTTATTTCTCTAATCAAAGAATCTGTACCAAACTCGCCTGCTAAAACATGGCCACCTGCAGTAACATCCCATAAATTCGGCCATAGTTTTTTATTTGCACTTCTTTTTTGTAATAATACATCATTATTTTCATTAAAAACAAAGCAATAATTGGCTCTGTGCCACAGACCTTGTTTATGGCATTTTTCTCTAGTTTCAACAATTCCTGTAAATTCCCCATTTTCATTTAACACATCAAAACATTCCATTTATTATCATTTCCTTTCATATAATTAATTATTTCACAAGATTTCAATTTTTTTGTTTATTATATTAATAATTTTTTCACGATTTCAATTTTTTTGTTTATTATTTTAATAATTTTTTCACAATTTCAATTTTTTTGTTTATTGTATTCATAATTTTTTAAATTATCTTTTTAATTTGATAAACCTCTTTTAAATTTCTGTAGTACTTAATTTTTATTATATAAAATTTTTGATTTTTATAGATATTTGAACGTGCATCTCGAGTTACTTTCAGTTTAACTTCTTTTCCATCAACATTACCAACAATATAATTGTTTTTTCCCCCTTTTCTTCTAGTTGTTACCTTTACCTCCGCATTAATCATTATCGCTTCAACTGGTCCTTGTTGAATATCTTTTAGATACGTACTTCCACCACTTGCTGCTAAAGCTTCAATCACAATTATGCTTATAATACCTATTGCCCAAAGCTTCTTATTGTTTTTAAATGAATTTCTAATAATTTTGTATTGTTTTGTTTTTTTGTTTTTATTTTTTTTATTTGCTCTAACATACAAAATAATTGGTAAAATAATAACTGATAACCCACATAAAATGCAATAAGCTAAACCAGTTAATAAATATCCATCTTGTGATGATAATATTACTCCAAGTATAAATTGCAACACAACTAAGGAAACAAATACGCCTATAAAAGTTATTAGCATAATAATCAAAACTAAAAATATAACTTTTTTTGAACTCAGTTCCTTTTTCATTTTTTTCTCCTCCGAATTTTTTTATATTTCATTTTAAAATTCAATTTATTATACACAATTTTTCTATAATATTCCATACAATAATTCTAAAATATATTCTTTTTTTGCAAAATCATGTATTCACTTTATTTTTTATAGAAATATAGATTTTGAATACAATAAAGAATAAAAACAATATAAAAAAGTGACGAATCTATTTAGATTCATCACTTTAAAAGATTAGTTATTTAGTTTTCAAATTTTTTTGCTATGTACCTTTCTAATTTGTCTATCAGCCTATACAATTCTGTATATCTCTTTTCTGCCAATCTTACTTTTTTAGGAACATGGACAATATAAATAATTCTATGAGAAAACTTTGGATATTTTTTTTCTAAAATTTCTCTCTCTTGATAAAGCATTGGAAGTATCTTTTTTGATACTTCTTTTATTTCTCTCAAAAGAGCATTATAGTCTTCATATTCCTGATTCCAATTTTCAGTTGTATACTGGCTTGCATTTACAAGCCGCCAAGAATAAGAAAGTTGCCTAATTTCGTAATCAAGTGTATGAAATTGCTTTAATAGTTCTTCCATACTACCCCTCCTTTTAAATTTTATAATGTATTCTTATACAAAACATTTGTGAAAATCTTCTCACTAATGTAACAATTATAACATAAATTTATGTAAATTTCAATTTTTTTACAAATTCAGTAGTGATTGATACAGATTCGTATAGTATACAAAATTGCACTAAACTTTATTACTTGACGAAATCAACATAATATGGTAATATCTAAAATTAAATGGAAGAATTCCATAAAACACTTAAGAAGTGCATAATAAAAAATCTATAATTTTTAGGAGGAAAATATAATGGCAGCTTATGAAATTGACAAAAATAATTCCGAATGTATTAAAAAATTTATTTTACTAATTAAAAATATCCGGACGAATATTCTAGATATTATTAAAGAACACAAAATACTATCGTCAACAAGTGAGACAATATTTGCCTATGTAGATTCAATACAAAGCGGTGAAACGGTTAAAGGTGAAATTGTTTTTTCTATACATACTTGTATAATAGAAACATTTCCTTTTGATCTAACACCACTAGAGGAACTAGATAAAATTATTATTGAAAGATACCCTTTGATAGCTTTTAATTATATATTCTATATAGATTACAAATTAAATATTTTCAGTTTTGAATTTGGTTTTGATATTCAATTTGATGATGATGATGTTATTCTCACAGGAGACGGCTTCAGGTTATTAAACGAAACAAAAAATATAGATAATGTATTAAAACTTTTTAATAATGACTTATCTAAAATTTTAAGAAGAAAAATCACTAATGATGATTGGCAACAACTGAAAGAATATATGGATTTTTTTGGTAGGTTTTTGAACAGCTCCGATTTTTGGAAATTTGGAGTAATTCAAATTGATTTTTCTTCAAACAAACTTAAATAATTTTATTAAAATTTTAAATTTAAAATTAAACTTGTAATTTATTTAATGTAAAATCAAATAATTTTGTTGAAAATTGTAACCTTTTTATTATCTTTCTTTTTAATATAAAATTTTCTCTTATTAATATTTTAATAAAGACATTTTATAATTAAATATCTTTTAATAATTCAAAAAAACAGACTGCCAAACTAATAAGTTTAGCAGTCTCTTTTTTATATTTTTTTAGATTCTTTACTCCAATACTTTAAAAACTCTATAACACTAGGAGTTCCTTGAAACTCCTTCAAGCACTCTGCTTTACTTTTTTTCCCGTTTATTATCGAATTCCGAATTGCAGTTTCAATACCTTTACAATTCTTCCCGTTTTTTTCAGCAACCTTTTCAATTACTGTTTCGATAAAGTTAGATACTTTATCATTTAAACCTTGTAAAATCTGTATTATATAGATTTTACCTTGTGATTCCTTTAGACCCTCTGTAGCTCTTTTAAAATTTGTATTAGTTACCTGATATTCCTTCATGTTTCCAATCCTCCTGGCACTTGGCCATTTATTTTTTTATGAGCATTTAGCTATACAGACTATAATAGCACCTAATTCCTATTATGTCAACAGCATTACTTAATTTAATCATAACATTTGTGTATTTTATTATCTTTCATTATCTTTGTTTTTTTCTAATTTTTTTTCAGTGTTTTTAACATATTTTTTTTCTAATTTTATAACATATTTTTTCTCAGAGTCCCCTTCCAATTTATCCACTAATTTATCATCTGATTTTTCTTTTGTTTTATCTTCTAACCTAAGTTCCAATTCATCTACTGATTTTTCTTTTGTTTTATCTTCTAACCTAAGTTCCAATTCATCTACTAATTTTTTTTCTGATTTTTCTTCCTCTAATACAGATTTTATTTTTACCTTTTCTATAAATTTCTCTACATTTTCTATAAATTTCTCTACATTTTCTTTATGTTTCTCTACATTTTCTTTATGTTTCTCTACAATTTCTTTATGTTTCTCTACATTTATTTCTTTTACCTTTTCCTTGATTTGAACTAGAGGATTAGCCTTTGCTACAGGATTTGATTTTACCTTTTCCTCAAATTGCTTTTTAGCTTTTTCAAAATCCTCCATCTCTTTTTTGTCAATAAAATAATTTGGACTTGCTTCTTCTAACATATCGGCAAATGGTTTTGAAAATCCTGCTCTAGAAATTGTTTGCATATAGTTAGAATAATTCTCACTAATATCATATTCCCCATCTTGTTCTAGAATAGTTTTGTCATCATGTATTTCAGGTATACCCTTATATATTTTAGGAATTCTAGAAATGCTACCATCGTTTTCTGTAATACTTATTATTTCAGTTGGTTTACCATTTTTATCATATATATATGTGTGTTTAATATTCCCTTGCTCGTCAAATTCTATAATATTTGTACCTTGTTTATTTTTTACTAGTTTAAAAATTGATTTACCATTTAAGTATTTTGTATTTATATACTCATTTCCAATATGCGAAAAAACTTCCTTAACATACTGATTATTTCCTCGTTTATCAATTAAGGTCTTGTCTTCTTCGATTACTCTATCTCCATTAATATATGTAGTTTCTTTTCTTTCAATACTACCTTTATAATTATCTTCAACATCAACCAATGGACCTTTTTTTATTTCTTCTGTAACACCTTGTCTTGTTGTTTTTGATAACTCTATATTTAATTTAGAATCCTTAATACTATCAGAAAATGGCACTCCAGTGGTATTTGCAGAATTTTTTTTATATCCGAACAAGATGAACTTCTTATTTTTAATTCCTTCACCAGTTGTATAAACCACCTCTTTTATCCCCGGAACAAGGTATCTTTTTGAAGAAATACCATCTTCTAAATTTTCGTAAAGTCTTATTTCCTTTCCTTCAACTTTTGTTGTCTTATATTTTTTAATAAATTCTTTTTCTGATGCTAAATTTTCATTTTTACTATCAGAAGTTATTTCCATTAATTTTTTAACATGTTCATAAATATCATCATCAGCACCATTAAGTATTTGATCATTTTCTGTATTCGATTTTTCTGTAATATTTGAACCAACTTTTTTCATTAATTCACTTATATTTTCAAAAAACTTTTCTTTAAATCTATTCATTATATTACCCATATTTATACCTCTTTTCTTAGAATTTAACTTTTAAAATTTAATTTTATTTTTAGAATATTTTTTTATAATACCCATTATTTTTTTAATCTTTTCTTGATTATCTATATTTTACCTTTTTTGCGCTTTTTAAATTGCTTTTTTTCGCATATTCTTTTCGGATTTTCGAAATTTTTTTTTCTAATACTTTTTTTCTCTAATTTATAAACATATTGTAATAAGATAAAACTGCTAAAATCCGGGAAATCAAAAACGTACTTATTACAATTGTAACAGGTACGTTTTCTCAAATTCTCCTTTTAATAATTAACCACTTTAAATTTCCGTTTTTTCCTGATATTTGATTATTACTTCAAGCCTAAATAATTGTCCATTAGTTTTCTTGAAGATACTCTCCTGTACCTCATACTGAAAAAACTGGTCTTCTGAAAAGTACAAGATATTATGCGATATTGCAACTGGTCGGATTTGTCTGCCCATACTAGTAATTAACATTGTTTCAGGTATTGGAACAGAGTCTAATTTTATATACCCTGTTATAACGCCTTTCTTTACATGTTTTTCAATAGGTTTGGTACAATACACCATTAACGATTCCTCCTTAGACCTACAAGGCCAAGAATATTTTTTTAAAAGTTTATGTATTTTTTAATATAACACATTTATATACTTAAATCAATTATTTGAACCTATTTTCCGAAATATTTCTTGTTACAATTACATTTGTTATTATAAAATTGCACTTACTTTTTAACTTCGCCATTATTTCTTGTTTTTTAAATTGCATTTATTTTCATATATATCATCATTTGATTGTAAAAAGAATCACAATTTAAAGCTCCTAATACTACACCTATTAACTCAATTTGATATGTTTCATTAGTACTTAGTTTTATAGCTATCTAGAATAAAAATTAGAGAAGATGATAGTGTTCCATAATTTTTTATTAGAACTTATTTTTATGTCTATAACAAAAGTTGAATAATATAGAATTTTATAGTAAAATATATACATCATACTCGTAGGTGTAGTGAGTAAAATAAAGAAATACACTTTAATATTGCATTAATAGTATTAATGCAAGATAGAAGGAGGAAATATGAAGAATTATAGTAATATTCCACCTAATAGCAAAAGTCAGACAAAAAAAGGAGGAAATATTAATGATATAAGTAATATTCCACCTAAGAGCAAAATGCAGACAAATAAAGGAGGAAATATGAAGAATAAAAGTAATATTCCACCTAATAGCAAAAAGCGGACAAAAAAAATAATCAAAGATCATAAAAAAGAACAAGATTTAAAAGGAGATTTCTATGCTTTAAGGCCAAGACGAAAGATGAAAAATCACAAAATCAAATTTAACCAAAAAAAATTTGATTTTAAAGGAAAAGCTATAAGTTTAGATGCATATCCGGATCTAAAACCAGGAATGCAGATGGACCAAATAATTGTCTTATTATCAAACAGCTCCCCAGGAACATTTGTAATATTGACAATGTTTTTAAGGTCTATCCCAATGTCCTGCAAACTTGTTTTATACTTGTATGAAATAAAGTTTTTAGGACAAGAAATAGAAAATTTTTGGGAATTTTTTTGCAATAAAAATTTTCTTATTATGAATCTGGTATTAACGTCTTTCTTTAACAGAAAACTTTCTAAGGAGGAAATAGATAAAATATTAGAAGAATACTATAACTTCTATGAAGAGAATAGTAGATATTTCTCAAACATGGAAGAATATTCTGAAAACAGCGAAATAGAAGAAAAATTAGTAATTTAAAAAATCTTTTATTTATAAAATTCAGATGTGAAAACAATAAAAACGTACCTTTTACAATAGTAATAGGTACGTTTTCTCGTTTCCTTTTTAAATCAATATATATTTAGAAATTCAAGTTAACTTCCTGAAGCTAATCTATGCTAAGTATTTCTAACGATTCTGTAACTAGTTGACTCATTACATCTCCCCAACCTTCAATTGCTTCCCTATAATATGTTTGTTCAATAATCATAAATTTTTCTTCATTAATTTTTATAACGTAATACCTACTTAACGCAGAATCCCATTGCATTCCTTTATTGATTGTATATTGTTTTGCATCTATTTCATTTTTACCTATTTTTATTTCATCAGTATAATATTCTACTGATTCATAGTCAAACTTAATATATTTTTTTATCTCATTACTTATCTCTTTCATTTTCTTTTCTGCCTCATTAGAATCTATAATATTAACTTTTATAAAAACTTCAGGAGTCTCAATTTTATTTCCATGCTCATCTTTTAGTTCAAGTTTAAATAAATCTGTTTCTCCATCCTTACTAGTAACAAACTCACTTGGTATATCTATTTTATATCTTACACCATTATTCTCTATTCCGTTAATTTCTTGTGTTTCTATTGTATTAATATTTCCTTCTAACAATACATTTGATTTTTTAGGAAAAATTTGCATAGGGTCTTTTCCAGTTATTGCTGTATACCCTGCATAACTTGCTGCAGAGGCACTAAAAAGTGTTACTGCTGTAATAATTGCTCTTCCAAACATTCCTATTTTGACTCTATTTTTCCTCCTAAATTTTCTCCTTTTCGTATAATTTTTTGACATGTCTATTGTTGATTTTACTAAATCCTCATTTATTTCAATTTTATTTACTGAATTTCTATATTTTTCTAAATTATTCAATTGCCACACCTCCCACTATCTTATTTTTAAGTAAATTACGAGCTCTCATTAGCTGAGACTTAATTGTTGACTCTTTTTCCTTAAGTATATTTGCAATTTCAGATATTTTATATTGTTCATAATAAAACAAATGTATTACAGTTCTATATTTTACAGGAAGTTCAGATACTGCATAATAAATATCGTCTTTTTCCTTGTCCAATTGAGGTATATCTTCATCTATTTCCACTCTATTTTTATACCATGTTAGTCTTAAAAGACTTTTACATTGATTTACTGTAACCCTAATCAGCCAGGCCTTTTCGTGTTCTTCATCTATAAATTCTTCACTATGTTTGCAAAATTTAATTATTACTTCCTGATACACATCTTCACTATCATCTTTGTTTTTTAGCATAGAAAATGCAAGTCTGTATATCATATTTGAATAATTTTTTATTTTATCTTCTAATTCAAAAATTTCCATTTTTCCCCCTTTATAATGATAATACGTTTCAGATAACGAAAAGGTTGCATTGATTTTTTTTATTGCATAAATTTTTCTAATAACATCATCTCATTTTTTTATTGTTTTATGCTTTTTTTGGAAGTAAATGCAATATTTCATCACTTAAAATTAACATCTTTAAAATCTTCTGCTGTTAGAATTATTTCCTCATTCCTATATTTTTTCAATACTAGTCTTATTGCATCTTCTTTGCTTTCCGCTTCAACTTTTACAATTTTTTGTAGTATTTCATCTATCTCAATTTCATATTCCTGCATATGTTTAACGCAATTATTTAATAATTCTATTCTATACAATTTTTCTCCATTTTCTAAATCTTGCATGTACTCTGCTCCGAAATTTCTCGTAATATCCATTCAAATCGGTCTTCAAATATACTCTTTCAAAACCTCTTTTCTTACTTTCTTTCAAAAGCGCATCATTTAGAATTTTTGAACAACCTCTTCCTCTATATTCTTTTTTTACAAACATTGTTGCATACCAAGGAGATAAATCAGATCTTTCGTCTCCGTCAGTAGGAAATAGAGAAATGAAACCAACTAAATTATCTTCATCCAACAGAATCAGTTTGCAATAATCATTTCTATCTAACATTGACTTTATAGAAATAATTTTTTTCTGTAACCAAACTCTATAATCTTCTTCGCTTAAAATTCTGTTACCCCATTCATTATGGGTCAATTCAACTATTTCTTCCAAATATTCCAGCTTATCCTTAATATTATAAATCTCCAAAATCTAAAATTCCCTTCTCACATATGTTCCATCTAATACTTATTTTTTTTTCGTAATTAGTATCTACTTATTTTTTTCTTTAACTTTTACTTATGAATTTATTATATTTATTATTAACGATATTATATAACAATATTTTTTTTGTAGCAATAAATTTATAAATGAGGATAGTATAGATTTTTTTAATGCTCTTGATTATCGACTTTCCATTGTCTCATGGAAGTCCCGAGTCTAACCCTAGTTTCACCAAGTAAAAAACACCAAACATCCATAAAGGTTTGTTCGGTGTTTAAATGTTTATATATTATCGGTGTTTTCATTTTAATTTTGTATTACTACTTTTTTGCTATTTTTCAAAATTATAATTATATTTGTTCTGTGTTTTATTTTTAAGGCTGCATTGCTCCAAATAACACTAGCCATGCTAAAATTGATTTTGCAACTAGGCTTAATATTATAAATACTCTTTCTCCATAAATATAATCTTTCCATTTTCCAATTTTTTTATACTGTAAAATCATATTGATTGGGAAAGTATTAAATGCTATAAAGTATGTTATAACAATGGCCCATACGAACCAAGGCACTAGTTCTAAACTTCCCATTCCTGTAACATATAAAGCTATTGCAATCCATGGTGCAATACCTACAACTGAGCCCCATATAAATGGTCCCCAATTAACTTTTTTCTTATCAGAATCAAGATTTATAAGTTCCATATCTAATCCAAACAAATTCATACCTGCATTAGCTAAGAAAATTACAATCAATGTTGCAATATCACGAATTCCAAACAATGTTGCTATTAAAACAATCATTATTGAAGAACTAATTGCATACTCAAACCAACGGTATTTATTAATCCCTTTTTCTAAACCTTCAACATAGTCTTTTTCTTTTAAAACTATTATAAAATGTGCTATAGCCGAAATTAATAAGAATGCTGCCACTAATATTCCAAAAGGTAGTGTGAACAATTCTTTTGAAGCATTCTCCAAAGATTTTGTTTCAAAGTTAAATTTTTGATAGAATTGTACTATCACAGGTTGGAACTCTGATATTTTTTGAATAACATTTGTTGCTAAAAATATCATAATAATTCCTTGTACGAAATGTAATAAGCCCATTATTTTATTGAATTTAATCAATTTTGCAAATTTTTTCTCCATATTTTACCCCTTTCATTTTTGATAACTTAATTATAAATGATTGCAAAAAAAATAACAATGTTTTTCTTCAATCTGCTATTCAGAACTTTTATAGTTCGATTTTTCAAATAAAAAAGTGCCCAAATGAAAGGCACTCTTTGAAAATAAGTAATATTATTTTTAATATAACCAGTTAATATGCAAACGATATTATTCAATTTTACCAGTGCCACATGGAAATATTTTTCACTTTTTTTGAACTATTTTTCAAATTTATTGCAGACTTTTTCTTATAATAAGTACTTTTTATAATTTATTTTTAACTTAAATTATTTAAAAAGTTATCTAAGCTATTCTATAATACATAATTTATTTATTGTTTTTTCTGTATACATTATTTTCAACATAAACCATCATTTGATTATATAAAATTATATAAATAAAAACTGGAAGAATTCCACCTATAAGGCCTAAAATATACACATCAACTTCATTTAATTTTAATCCAATCAATATACCAATCCATAATATAATTCCAAAAATAATTCTTGTGACATGTTCCTTCAACCATTTATTCTTGTAATATACTATTCTTTTCTTTAAAGAAAATGAACTATTTTCTAAAACAATCATTAAATTTTCATCAGCTTTCTTTTTGTAGTCTGCATCAGAAATTTTTTCGCCAGTTAATAATTCATTAACTGAAATATTCAATGTGTTACATAACTCATTTAACAATGAATAATCTGGTAATGTTTTACCATTCTCCCAGCGACTTACCGATTTATTCGTTACTCCAACTTTTTCTGCAAGTTGTTCTTGTGTCATGTTTTTTTCTTTCCTTAATTCAGCAATAAATTTTCCAATCTTTTCCTGATTCATAATCAACCCTCCTTCTAAATAAAATTTTATATTATTTATTTTGAATTTAACAGGACATAAACTGAGAGTTAAATAAATTATTATTTATCCTTTAGAAATATTATATCATATAAAAGGACAAAACTCTTAATTTGTAGTAAATTTAGTTTCTATAATATTTATTTGGGTGGTTACACACCTTAATCAGATTTTCGAAGAAAATAATGCACTTATTAAAATACCTGATAGAATTAATTCACAAAAACAAATAATAATGATCTATTAATAAGTGCGTAACAATTACATCAGTAATTTACTAATATTAAAAGGTGTTTTTTTAAAATAAAGAATATCCATTATCATAACATTCAAATGTTAAATATTTTATTACTGATCTATGTGAAACTTATAAATATATATCAATGACTTATTTTACAAAAGTCAAAATAATAGCAGATAAATTTCACTAATCATGATAAATTTTTAGTGCTGTAAATGATGTTAGAATTGAAACTTAAAAGAAATTACCACCAAAAAAAAAGAAATATTTTTTCCATTCAAAAAAACTTTTATTAGCTAGATACAGTAACTTAAAAGAACAAAGCCAAGAAAAATTAAACTATATATTAATCAATTATTCTAAAGATTTAAGAACAGTTTATTACGAGAAAGAAGAACTTCTCGATATTATTCATAATAAAGATAGCGATTCTTCAAAAACTAGTTTCAACAACTGGGTTAAGAGAAATCTTAATTCACATATTCCTTTACTAAATAATGTTGCAAAAATATATTTTAATTGGTCTTATGAAATAAAAAATTCGATTGAAGTACCATACACCAACGACGTAATTGAAGGTTTTAATAATAAAATTAAAACCTTCAAAAGAATAGCATTTGGTTTTAGAAATTTTAAAAGATTTAGAACAAGAATTTTACTTCTTACATAAATAATAGAAATTTAATATAAAAAAGCCATATGATTTGCATATGTTTATTAAGCGAAAGAAAAATTTAAATTTTTATCGATATTTTTTATAAAACATTAAAAACGGCAAATGGAAAGAGATGACAACTCATTTCTGAACTGCCACCCCAACTATTGACATTGAACCGATAAATCTGGTTGCGGGGGTAAGACTCGAACTTACGACCTTCGGGTTATGAGCCCGACGAAGCATTTATTTAGCAATATTTCAAAGTGTTATAAAATGCTTTAAATTCTTGCTGCTCTAAGTATATCTTTGTTTTAAAGTATCACAAATTATTTTGTAATATTGGGCATTATTTACCATTTTTCAGATTTCCGCCGTTTTTTCGCCGCTTGAATTTATGGCAATTTCTTCCATGTTTGATGGATTATGAAAAATATTTCGCCGCTTTTTTTAAGAACTTTTGGTTGCCACTTGGTATACATTTTGTCATACCACAAGTTTACCATTGGTATACCATACTCATTTTATATTTTTAATATTTACTTCTTTAAAATCTAATTCATCTAAAATTATTTCTTCATTTCTATATTTTTCTTTAACTATTCTTTTTGCATCTTCTTCACTAACCGCTTCCACTTTTATTGCTCTTTGTAATGTTTCTTCTATTTCTATCTTAAATTCTTGCATACTTCTACCTCTATTCTTTTTAATATTTTGATCCTATTATAGATCAACTTTTTATTAATATCTATTTAATTCATAATTTACTTGACTTTTATCATTATTTAAGTGATTAATAACAACAATTTTTAAGGGGGTGAATTATATGAGCTTTAGAGAAGTTCGAGATGATATTTTTAGAGATTGGCTTGATTATCGTGAAGGAACTGAACTTGCTTTTACTAATTCTGAAGATAAAAAACATGTGATACTTTTTGATGAAATTTGTGAAAATATTTTAAATAATGTTTCTGGAAGTAATTATGAATATATTCAAAAACAATTAAATAAACTTGATGATAATTTTATGGATTATGTTGGTTATTGGAATGAAAAGTATTATAGAAATGGTTTCTGTGACGGCTTAGAATTGATAATAGGCTGTTTAAATAAATAAGGTGGTGAATTATATATATATGTTGTTAAAACTGCTTATAATGGCGAACAAATCTATCAAGTTTGTCCTAGCTGTGGCAAAAAGTTTAATTACTATCCAGCTATTTCTAGAAAAGATAATAAAACTGAAATCTGTCCAGAATGTGGTATGATGGAAGCTTTAGATAATTTCATAAGAGTATAAAAGTGACCAGGATTTCTCCTGGTCTTGTTCCTTATTTTTCAAGTTCTAGAAATTTATTTTCAATACTTCCTGTTTTAAGTTAGTTTTGTAAATATTTTTTCAATAGTTTATTTGTTTTCATTTCTACTTATTAATTCTTCTACAACTTTATACACTGCTGTGTAGGGATTACATTCTTCACTATCTAATGCTTGTCCTCTATCTAATTGATATTTTTCAAGCTTTTTGCTATTTGCTATTGCTTGTCCTGTAAAATCTTTAATAGTTAAATATGTATTATTATTTTTAGCATATCCTTCTACATGTTTTTTAAACTCATTTTGTAAATCATTATTAGATACAAATGATTTTGTTGTATATCCATAATGTAATAAAAACCATAATTCAAATATTGGAGTTGAAGTTATAATTTCAACCCCATTTTCCTTGGCTAACTTTTTTGCCTCTTCAATTTGTTTTTGTTTATTTTGATTTACATCTGTGTCAAAAACTGCATAAACTTTATCGTTTTCATCAATTTCTTCTATATCTAAATTTATATAATTTATTATATCTTGAACTATTCCTTTTGGATCTGTACTATTTCCTTTAGCAAATTTTATGATACATTTTTTACTATGAAAATTTTTAAAATATAATTTTTCTGTTTTATTTAATCCTTCACATCCAATTATAACAAATGAATTTTTTTGTCTATCTTTTTTATTTCTCTTTCTTTGTTCAAATTTTCTCATTCCTGCCATAGATTATTACCTGTTGCTACAAAAGGAATTGCACCATATCTACCATTTAAATATCCTTTCTGAATATTCTCTGTTTTTCTTACAGAGAAATCATCTAACGGATATAATTCAGTAGCACCTTTCTTTGGATCTTTTTCTGCAAACCATATCTGATCTCTTCTAAATAAATCTAATGATAATAAGTTTGTATCATGTGTATTAAATATAAGCTGTGCATTTGCTTTGTTTATTTCTGCATTATGGAAAAATTTTATAATCATTTCTACTAAATTAGGATGTAAACTTCTTTCTATTTCATCTATTACTAATAGTTTTCCTTTTTCAAAAACATCCTTTAATATTGGTGCCATTGCAAATATTATTTTTGTTCCTGATGATTCATTACCTAAATCTAAGTTATATACTTTTGTATTACCTTCTTCATCTGTAACTTCATGAGACATTGTTATACTTTTAATTACTGTTGTTTTAGGTACAATTACATTAGATGGAACATTCATATTTTTTAATTGCATTATCATTCTAGCATCCATTTCTGCTTCTTCTATTTCTATATTATAATCTTTAATGATAATGTCAGCTTCTTCTAACAACTTTAATGTAAATTTCTTTAAACTTTCGTTTTCATCATCTTTATTATATGCTTCTATCGAATATGGATTAAATTCATTTCCACCAATATAAGTATCAATCATATTTGCAAACCATAAATATGGAGCCCTTGTTTTATCATAATTCCATGTTGTTGCTGTTGATAAAAATAATTTATTTTCTAAGTTTTGACTTTTTATTGCATTTAATTTAGCCTCATCTACCTGCAAGAATTTATAATCATTGCAATTTGTTCTTTCAAATATTCTTGTTGGTTTTGCAGATAAATACTGATATAAATACTCTTCATAAACTTTCTCTTTATCTGCTTTAAATCCATATACATATTTATTTGAATTTGTATAAAAAATAAATTCAAACTCACATGGTTCTTTTTTAGTATTTTCATCAAAAGCAAATGGTTCCATTTGAAGTAGTTTTTCTTCTGGCTGTCTATTATTAGATAATCTTATCATCATTATTGCTGCAGAAAACGCTTTTATTAAATTCGTTTTTCCTGAAGCATTTGCACCATATAATGCCGTTGTTTTTAATACTCTTTCATTTAATTCATCTATATTTATTATATTATCAAGATTTTCATCACCTATTCCAGCTTCCATACTAAAATCTTGTTTTTCTTTAAATGACTTGAATTTTTTAACACTAAATTGAACTAACATTTCTATCACCTCTTTATATTATTATACGCTTTTATTCAAAAATTGCAAGTAATTTTAATATTATTTTATTTTTTTTTGCATTTTTTATGCAAATTTATTAGAAATATTATTGATTTTTAATATTATTCTTGTTATAATTATCTTATCATCATATTTCTAGAATGAAATCAAATGAGGAAGGATTTTTATCCTAGAAAGGTGGTGATATATATGGCAAGATGTAAAACAACATCTGCAAGGGTTGCTTCAAAAGCTTCAAAGGCTTTAAGAAGTAGTAGCACTTCAAAGACTACAAAGTCTATTGCTGGTTCTGCTCTTTCACAGAGACAACCTAATCATACACATAAGAGAAAATAATTAAGTGAAAAGAGCAGACTCTATAAAAAGTCTGCTCTATATTTTTACCACTGTCACATGGGTATATGTCTTATTCATCTATCACCTTTTTTAATTCAAATTCATAGTATTTCTTTAACATTTCTATAAATTCATCTGTATTATCTTTTTTGCAAATACTTCTTATATATAATTCCATGTTATTTACTAAAATTTTTGTATATGAATAATTTTTTTGTATCCATTCATGATTTTCTAATACAATTAATTCATGTGAGTACATTTTAAAATTTCTTATTTCTTCTGGTATTTCATTGTACTCATTAATATTATTATAAATTATATAATCTTGTACTAATGCTCTAACTAATTTAGCATTATCATAATATACTTCTTTATATAACCATTTTGATTTTCCATTTTTTCCATTTACGTCTTCTGGTGATTTTACATTAATATCGCTTTCAGAAATACTCAACATTTTTTCTATTTCTTTTATCAGCATTTCTTTTCTTGCTTTTATTTGATCTATATTCCAAGTAGTATTACCTCTATCATAGTCATCGATTATCTTTCTTGTAAATTCAAATGAAGTAATTCCTGTTTTATTATTTCCATCTTCATCCAAGCCTTTATAAATTCTGATTTTTTCATCAAAACCACAATTCAAAGCTTCTTCATTTTTTATATCTTGCAATAAAGCCATATTACCTAATCCATTAAGTTCTTGCATTGCATCTTCATCATTAATATAATTCCATTCATCTTTTTGCCCAAATGCTCTTGGTAAAATATGATCCATATGTAATTTACCATCTAACGAATAAAATGCTGTATTTGTTTTTTCTCTATTTTCATATTCTAATGATAACATTAATGGTTTTAAAAATTTTTCATTATATACATCATTTTTTAATGCATCATATGTTTTAGCAATCATCCTTCTAGAAATAATTAATCTATTTAAGTCTTCTTTTATATCTTCTATACTATTTCCATTTACAATTGATTCTATTAATTTAAATGATGTTTGTTTTATTTGATTTAATGTACACCCTGAAATCAAGCAAATATAAAAAAATCTTCTAATTATTTTAAATAATTCTTCTTTTTTTAAATAGTTTACTGCATATGCACTTGTTAGTGCTGTCATTACATATGCTCTCCATGGTATATATCTTAAGCTTAATATTTCTGCTTCATTTGATTCATATACCTTTTTTAATGAATTTGAAAAACTATGTAATTCATCTACTAATTCATATATATCTGATTTTGTTATTATTTCTCTTAATTCATCAACAACCTGTTTCTTTGGGTTTGCTTTTAATTTATAGTATTCATAAAAAACTATAAAATCATCAATTTTAAATCCATATTGTTTAGACATATCTTCTATGTATTTCCAATTATTATTAAATATTTGTTTCCCTGTTTCATCATCTTGATCGTACTTTCCAATAATATATGACTTAACTATATCTGACGGTGATAAATCTAATCCTCTATCATTAAGAACTTGGAAAAGCTTAATTGCAAATGACTGATTTGTACACTCAATTTTTATAATATTTGTAGAATAAAATATGTAATTAATAAAATTATCTAAATCTTCTGCATTCAATTCTGACAATTTGTTATAAAAAAATACAGCAGAATTAATATATTTATATTGTGGATCGTCATATTTTAATTCTTTTTTTGTTGGTTCACTCATATCAGAAAATGTATCACAATTAATTACAATATCATTAAATAATGAATCATATTTAGGATCTGTTTGTAATTGCAAACGATTTCTTCTTCCTTGAAACATTATACAATTTTGTATTTTTTCTTTGTCAGCCACAAATATAGCATCATTATCTTTGTTGATTTCTGGAAAATCTTTTAATAATACATTCATAAGTATTATTAGTGTTGTTATTCTCTGTTGTCCATCTATTAATTCATAATATCCTTTTCCATCATTTACTACTACAATCGATCCTAAAAAGTAACAGTCATTTCCTTCACTTTTATTTTGATATGCTTCATATAAATCTTCCCATAATGCATCTAATTGGTCATTTGTCCAACTATATTGTCTTTGATAATTAGGTATTTTATATATTCCATCACAAGAAAAGATTTCACTTATTGTTTGATTTATTGGTTTAAATGTTTCTATAGCCATTTTTTTCACCTCTATTATTTTTAATCTGTTATTTCTCTAATAAATTGATCTAACTTAATGCTTTCTATTCAAAAAAATTCACTAACATTTGATATCTTGTTAGGATCGCTTCCCTCATTAGTAACAATCCCTCATTTTACTTTTATTGCAATTGCTATAAAAATGGATCACCATTTGAACTTGATTTTTTTCCTTTAACTTAAAAATACTGTTGTATAGCTATTTTACACAAGATAGATATTCTTTATATTTTTTTAACATCCTTATTTTTATAAAATCTTCCATATATTTATAATTTATACTTCCGATATTTGTAACAGGTAATAAAATTTTCTCTCTTTTTATGCTTTCCTGATTTCCCATTTTTCCATAACAATATTTTGAACATGTCCTTCTTATTATTTGAGAAAAAAAGATACCTGAATATCTATTAATTTGTTCATTATATAACAATAATATTGATGATCCAGCTCCACCTCTGCCCAAAAAATTAATGTTTTGATAAAAAGAACTTCCATCTACAGGACTTACAGTTATACAATTTCCTTTGTCTAATTCTTTATCTTTTTCTAATGGTTCACAAAATCTTATTACACCATTATTGACATTTCCAGAAGCAATAAATGGTATTTTTCCATCTTGATACTGTTTTTCTGAACGTGCAATTGATCTTCTAACATTGAATATATTACCCACAAAGAATTCTTTCCATTCAACGTCATTCAATTCTGAAATTTGCTTATAATGCGTTACCCCCCCCTAGTTTTTCAAGGGTTTCAGTGCAATATTTAATATATTCTTTTCTTTTTCTTAATTCTATTTCTTTAATATATTCTTCCATAAATCTATAATCTGGTTTTTCATTTTCATCTATAGGCAGTAAAATACTTTTTCTTGGTAAATCAGTACTTGATAATTGATTTCCATATGAGCTGTCTCTTGTATTGTTATTAATTGCTGTAATTAAAAACAATGCCAAATTTTCACTTAATTCTCTATCAATTAGTTTTAATGCATGTACCTTCATATCCAATGTTGCCTTTCCTTTTTGATAGAATGAATTCCCTAAAAAGTTAACACTTATAAAATTTGAGAATTCTCTTTTATTTTTATCATTGGTATCCCTGTAGCCATCTACTCCATTATTTTGTGATGTGACTGTTATTCTTGGCGTTTTTCCTTCATTTAAATTTGCTTTGTTGATATACGCACCTGTAGGAACCTGAGTGCCATCGTTATCCTTAGTTTCAAAAATTTCGCCTATTTTAAATTCTTTCCACTTCTTTTCGCTAAGACTATTCATTTTCAGTATCCTCACTTTCAAACATGTATTTTCTCCCTTGCATTATCATTGAAAATTCAAAAGACAAATAATCACCAACTGTTTTTTCAAACTCACTTGCTGTTGGAATTTCATCATTAAAATAATAATAACTATGTAACCATTCATCCGTTGGTTCTATTGTTGTTTTAACACAAAATTTTGTATCATCCTCTATTTTATCAAACCAAACATCAAGCAAATGCTGTTTTTTATCAATTGCTGATTCCGTTTCTATTAATCCAATATGTGGGGCTACTTTATAACCATCATTTTCAAAATTTATAAATTTGCATTCTTTTTCTTTTGGATGTGGCTCACCTGTTGTAAAAATAGCTATACATGGCATTGTACCAACTCCATAAAAAGTATCCCCATTTAATGTAATTACCCCTTCTAAAGTATGGTGTTTTAGTATATTTTCTTTTATTGCTTGTTCTTCTTTTGTTTTTCCCGTTACTGAAGACTGTGGAATAATTACAATTGCTCTTCCTCTTGATACAAGACTATCTAATAAATGCTCTACAAAATTAATTTCATATAAATTAGGATTTTGTTTTGATCCTTGTGAATAAGGAGGATTCATCATTCCAACTGTTGCACCTTTTAATTGTAATTTATTTGAATCTTGTTTCAAAAAATCATCACAATGTAAATTGCTTTTTCCATCTCCTCTTAATATCATATTAGTTGTTGCAATTGTAAACATATAATCTTGTAATTCATATCCATGTAATTGATCTCTTTTTATTGATTTCTTTTGATTATCATTTTTAGCTTTCTTTAACATATTATGCATTGCTGAAACTAAAAAGCCCGCGGTTCCACAACAGGGATCTAATACAACATCTTCTGGTTTTAAATCTATTAAATCACAAAATAAATTACATATGTGTTTTGGTGTTAAGACTATTCCTAAGCTTTGACCATCACTTCCAGAATAACTCATAAACTCTCCATAGAATCTTCCTAAATAATCTTCACTTGTATTATTATATCTAATTGTTTTATATAATTTATTATGCAGAAATTCAGTATAATATCTTAATGGAGTAACTCCAAGTGTTTCATTTATCTCATTTAAAATCACAGTATTTTTTATTATAGCAAATTGACTTAATAATTTATCTTTTTTGGTTTCTGGAGATACCTGGGATCTTCTTAGGTTATCTTTAATTGCTGAATATATTTTTGCACCATCAGTATTTATTTCATCTCCATTTAAATCATTGATAGAAAAATTTTTATAATCTATTTCTTTTAAAGCCAAAAGAATTCCGCTTACTACTAATGGTTTGTCTTTATCACTTAAATTCCCATAATTTCTTAAATTTTCATGCAATTCTTTAGCATCTTTTAATATTTCTTCAGTTGTTTTTTCATCATCTGTTGCTTCTTTTAATATTTCTCTTATATAGTACTCATCTATATTATCTTCATTAAAAGATATGAAACTTTCAACCTCTGGCAAATCCATAAAATATTCTCTTCCATCCAAATAAATTGGTTTTATTATGTGCCTTTTTTCATCTCCACTTATACCAAATGCAATTGCTTTCTTATAATGAGTATTTTCTAATATATGTTTAGCATAGAAATATGCACCATTTAAGGCATAATCAGTTACTGAATTAACACTCATATCCAATATTCCATTTTCATTGAATTTTGCCTGTTTATCTACACTTGCCTTATCTTCAATAACAATTACAAAATCTTTTACAACGCCACAATATTCAGGAAATCCTGTATTTCCTGTTCTTTTTTTTGAAGCTGTTTTTAATGCATTATCTAATGCTACTATTTGACTTCCTTGTGGATCTAAATTCAAATTTGCATCTTTTAATAAATCATATACCCATAGATCTGTTCTAACTTCCTTCTTTGCCATTTATAATTCCTCCCCTTTATCATTTTTCAATTCCATTATATCTTCTATATTACATTCTAATACACTACAAATTTTGGCTAACACCTCTACTTGTACCGACTCATTTTTACCTAATTTAGCCATTGCATTTGTAGTGATTTTAGCTTTCTCACAAAGCTCCGTTTTATTGATTTTCTTGTCTATCATAAGCTTCCATAATTTATAATAACTTATTGTCATTTTCGACCTCCATTTTGATAATTTTTATACAAGAGTATTCTATCATTTTCGACATTTTTTATCAAGGAAATCTTGAATATTTCAAATATAAATTTAATATCGTGAAGTGAAAAAATAAATGCAAGTATCAATAATATACATTGCAATAAGTCTTACATTGTGTCTTAATGTAGAACATAATGCAATTTTGTTATAATTAAAAAGTAAATGTTTTTGGTAGAAATGGAGTAATAATATGATTGAAAAAGGAAAACAAATCACATTAAACCAAAGGATAAGAATTGAAGAAATGTTAAACCAAAGACGTAGAAAATATGAAATTGCAAATGAATTAGAAAAAAAACAATCAACAATTGCAAGGGAAATTAATCGTCACAAAATTCTAAAACCACATAATATTTACAAATCAGCCAATATGTATAATTGTAAATTTTTTGTTAATTGCAAAGTATGTACAAATAAATGCCGTATTTTTCAACCAATTTCATGCAAAGAAAGAGATAGAAATATTGGTGTATGCAATAATTGTTCAAAACTTAAAACATGTAATTTAGACAAATATTTTTATTATGCGGATAAAGCACATGAACAGTATAAATAAACTTTACAAGATTCAAGACAAGGAGTTAATTTAAATACATCAGAATTAATTGAACTTGCACATATAATTTGCCCATTAATAAAAAAAGGACAATCAGTTTACACCATATTAAATAATCACCCCGAAATAAAATTCTGTGAAAAAACAATATATAATTACATTGAAATGGGATTATTTAAGGATTGGGGCATTACAAATTTAACATTAAAGAGAAAAGTAAAAAGAAGAATTTCAAAAAAACAATTAAAGAAACGAAAGGAGCCATATAATTACAACGGAAGAACATATACTGATTATTTAGAATTTAAAATTCAAAATCCAAATATAACAACAACAGAAATGGATACAGTATATAATAATCAATCTGGTCCATACATACAAACATTTATATTTGAAAATACTGAGTTTATGATTGGTGTATTACATACAGAAAAAACATCGGATTCAATGTCAGAAAGTCTTAATAAATTTCATGAAAAATTAACTAATAAAGAATATGAACAATTATTTTCAGTATTATTAACAGACAGAGGAACGGAATTTATAAAGTCTCAACAATTTTAAATAAACATACATACAGGAGAAATAAAAGGAAAAATATTCTATTGTGATCCAATCCAGTCAAGCCAAAAACCACACGTAGAAAACAATCATAATTTTATTAGAGAAATTTTACCAAATGGAAAAAGTTGGAATCATTTAACCCAAGAAAAATTAGATTTAATGTTTTCTCATATAAATTCTACACCAAGAGAAAATTTCGCTGGAAAAACACCTTATGAGATATTTACATTTATCTACGGTGAAGAATTAGCACAAAAGTTAAATATACAAAAGATTGCAAAAGACGAGGTTACCACAACTCCCCGTCTCTTAAAATAAGTTCATTATGATAAAATGAACAACTTAAATTAATATAAATCCAAAAACATTTGCATAACCGAAAATTTAATTGCAAAGCAAAATAGCATTTACTTTTACCGCAAAAAAATTAATGCGATTTTGCTTATTAGTCGAGCAAATTTTCTTTGGAATATATATTAATTTTACAAAAAAAAAGCAAAAAAAGCAATATTTTCGTTGAAAACACTGCTTTAATCTTGCATTAAATCATACAACTTGCATTTACTTTACAGAATTGCATTTAACTTTTTACTTCTCCTGTATATTGAATATTTTTTGTTATAATCATATCTATAGCTGCTCTCAGTATCCTAAAAAAGCCAGTATTTTTTTCCGGTTTAATAATATTGATTGGGATGGTTAATCGCCTCAATCATTTTTTTTGCAAAAAAAGTAATGCCCTTATTTTAAATACATTATAAAATTAATTCTCCAAAACAAATAATAAAGTGGTATTAATAAGTGCGTAACAATTGTATCAATAATTTATTAAATTTAAAATGTGTATTTATAAAAAGGTCAAAAATTCAAAAAATAATATTTCTATATATTTTGAAACAAAATGCAAAGGAATCTTATCATCTGCATATGTTTATTAAACGAATCAATAATCAAAATTTTATCGATATTTTTAATAAAACATTAAAACTGCAACAATAAAAAGATGATAATTCATTTCTGAATTATTTCTTTTGAATATATCATCAGGATTATATTTTTCAATTTTTGCTTGTTCCATTAATTCTTTATCATATTTTTCTTTTGCTTCTATTCTCTCTTTTTCATAAGATGTTGCCCAATATTTTTTATTTTGAGACACACCAATATCTCTTAGATGGTTTCTATGGGTATTCAATCTCAAATTATTAGTAGAAAAGTTGGACATTCCAGTGTTCAGGTTACTGATAAATTTTATTCTCATTTCTTTGATGAGGAATTTAAAAGTGTTTCTACTGTTATGGATGATGTTTTTGCAAATGTTCATTAAAATAGACGAGATTCAATAATTGATCCCGCCTATTTTTTATTTTTCCTATAATCTTAAATCACATAAATATTTTCTTATTTTTACTAAAAGTTTTTCCTTTGTTTCTTTTATTAAATCTTCTTTTTCTTTAATTTCTTCCCACTCTTTATTTGTCATTTTCAAATCTCTACAACTGCTAAAACTTTCGTTATATTTAACATCAAATTCATACATTGCATACTTATCACCAATTGCAAAACATTCCCTTCTTATTAAATTTAAATCATTATAAAATTCTTCCATGTAAAACGGTGCATATTTATCAATGCAAATTGAAAACTCATTATACCCCTTACAAAAATTTTCATATTTATTCTTTTTGTATTCTTCTAATTCTTTCTCATCAATCGGAACGTTTTCTATGCTCATTGGATATAATATTATTGTTTTTAAATAGCAATCATTTAGCTTAGGCCATATCTCCATATATATTTTAAATTCGTTCTCATAATTTATTTTTGATACGTATAGTGCTTTTTCCTCTATTTTATCCAATTTATTTAATCTTTCATTTATTTTTCCCTTAAATTCTTCAACATCTTTACTCATTTTATTTTTATATTTTTCTTCTATATTATTCGCTAATATATTGGCTAAATATTTAGATATTCCTATGATAATCGTTCCCATTCCTCCCATTGAAACTATAATAATAGATATAACATTAATTGCATTTTCCATAGTCTTCTCATTCCTTTTTTCTTTTTTCTTTTTTCATATTATATCATCTTCTTTATTGAAAATAAACTCCTCTTTACTTATATAAAAAATTCTCCTCCAAGATTTCCGCCATTTTTTTCAAGACAAAAAAAATCAAGGAACTTAAAATCCCCTGATAAATCTGGTTGCGGGGGTAAGACTCGAACTTACGACCTTCGGGTTATGAGTGCCGAAGGTCTAATATTTGCTATTATTTCATTTTGTTTTAAAATGGTGCAATTCGTTGCAAAAGTAAGTATTAAAGTGTTATATTTTAGTATCAATTATTTTGCGTTATTCCCCCTTATTTTCCATTTTTGAAACTTTCGCCACTTTTTCGCCACCTATTTTTATGGTGGAATATGGATATTGGGGGTATGGAAAAAGCTGGAGGTTATCCTGCGTTATTTTTAAAAATTTCATATGATTCTTTTGATATTTTTTCAAATTCTTCCTTATCCATTATTATCTTTTCCAAATTATTTTTATTCAAATCAAATATATAAATTTCATGTAATAAACATACATATATTATATTAAATTTTCTTTTTGCATCTTTCTGAATATTATTTATTTTTACCAATTCATTTTCTGCTTCTTCTTTTGTAACTAATATCGGTGTAAATATAAATAATCTATTATCTAAAATTTCTGAGTTATAATGATCATTTAATTTCTCTAATTTTTCATTAATACTTTTATTAACATATGAAAAATCATCATTATAAACTGGAATAATATAAAAATAATTTTCATTAAATCCAAAGCTATCACGATAGTTTTCACCAAATATAATTCTAGCTAACTCTGGTGTAATAACTCTTCCTCCATTTTTTTCAAATTTCTTATTAAATTGCTTTATTTTTGAATCAGGTACAGGCTTCTTTACATTTTCTAAATCTCTCCAAAATTTAGTTCCTTCACTATTTCTTGTAACTTCAATTCCAATACTATTTTTTAAATCCTGCCAATCTGGTTCTTCTTTATCTTCAAACTTATCAATATCTATTTGTATATACTCTTTTAATAATTTAAATGCAAATAGTTCAAAATATTTCTTTTCTATATCATGTTTCATAACAATATTCACTTCCTTTACCACTGCCACATGGGCATATTTCATTTAAATATACTTTCAAATTCTAACGGAATTATATCTTCATAAATAACCGTGAACTCAGGATTCACTTGTTTATTCTCATGGTAATGTCCTAAGAACCATTTCTTAAATTCCGTCTTTTCATATATTTCCTGTAAATAATCCATCAATTCATCTTTTCTATATTTTCCAATTATAGCTTGTATATTGGTTGGACAACAATGTGAAAATATATAATCAACTTTAAAATTAACTTTTTCTAAATTTCTAATTCCATTTTCCATTTCTTCTTTTGTTGGCATTTCTAGATCCTACCATGAAAAATCTCTAATTCTAAAATATGCCCCTCTTTTTCTCTACTACTTTCTTCTTCAAATGTCCATACCCCACCAAAATCTCCGCATATAATAACATAGTCATTCTTTGTCATTTCTTTTTGTATTGGAAACTTTTCTGTTGTAAATCTTTCAAAATTTGAATGTGTATCTCCTGTTATATAAATCATAACTATCACTCCTCTTCGGTATTATACTATATTCATCTATTAATATCTATTAAAATTCCATAAATACTTGACTTTTGGCTTTATTTAAGTGATTAATAACAGCAATTTTTAAGGAGGTGAATTATATGAGCTTTAGAGAAGTTCGTGATGACATTTTTAGATATTGGCTTGATTATCGTGAAGGAACTGAACTTGCTTTTACTAATTCTGAAGATAAAAAACATGTAATACTATTTGATGAAATTTGTGAGAATATTCTAAATAATGTTTCGGGAAGTAATTATGAATATATTCAAAAACAGTTAAATAAACTTGATGATAATTTTATGGACTATGTTTGTTATTGGAATGAAAAGTATTATAGAAATGGTTTCTGTGACGGCTTAGAATTGATAATAGGCTGTTTAAATAAATAAGGTGGTGAATTATGTATGTATATTATTAAAACTACTTATAATGGTGAACAAATCTATCAAGTTTGTCCTAGCTGTAACAAAGAGTTTAATTACTATCCTGCTATTTCTAGGAAAGATAATAAAACTGAAATCTGTCCTAAATGTGGTATGATGGAAGCTTTGGATAAATTTATAAGAGCATAAAAGTGACCAGGAATTTTTCCTGGTCTTATATTATTTTTCCGCTATCAAATAAGCATTTACTCTAATACTCATCTTCATCCCAAACGAACTTTATGAATTTTGAATAGTCTACTTTTTTATTCATTTCTTGATAAATTTCATATTTACAATTTTTACAATTTTCTTTATATTCAATGTTTATCGAAGATAAGTTATTATTTTTTATGTTTTGTATAATATTACCATTTTCATCAATTTCAATATGCATAGATGCTTCTTCATTCCAGCCTTTATCTAAATAGCTTTTTTCTGTATATGCCCAATATTTTATTTGATGTTCTTTCATAACTTCCTCTAAATATTTAGTTTTTATGTAGATCACTCCTGTTATAGGATTATTATAATAAGATTTGCTATTATTATCACAATAAGCTATAGCCTCTCCATCAGCATTATCCCATGTTGAATATTTCCTGTTATAGTGTAAATTTAGTTCTGACACTATTATGTTCGGCGGCAATTTTAAATATGTTTCTTTAAAATCCAGAGAATTATATTCTATATCTCTTATTCTCATTGACCTTTCATAATTTTTTTCTTTATATTTTTCTATGTTTCCTATATAATCTTTATTCCCTATTGTTAATTCTTTTGGTTCTATATCCGCTGCTATACTTCTTATTGAGTCTATACCAACATTATAATCATATGTTTCTGTATATATATGTTTATTATCTTTATCTGACACATATCTATGAATATCTGCACATATTAATGTCCATTGTTCTTTTTCACATAATATTGGTGTCATTAACTTTTTTATATTTTCAATAGAAAGTTCCTTTTTATTATACCATTCATCATCTCTTTTACCATATAAATCTAATCTTTTAATAACTTCATTATTTAATCTATCTATTTTTTCACAATATATACTAACTGGAGAACATATCCTATATTCTTCTTCATTTAAATTAATAGGTTCATAAACTTTATATCCAAATGTTTTGTTGTCATTATACACACTAATTTCATTTGTAAAATAATTACACATTAGTGAACCTAATAATATGTCCTGTGATATTAATAAAATTTTCTTTAAAATCGAATTACCGAACACATTAAGATGAGTATCAAATTTATCATTTTCTTTTGAATATCTATAATTATACTTATCACAAATATCTATAAATACTTTCTGAAATGCTATAAATATTTTTCGGTTATCTATTTCTATTATCTGCAATGGTTTTAAATGTTTTTTGAACCTTTCACCATTGCCATATTTACAATACCCATCATCTTTTACACATCCAAATTTATTATTTAATTCTTTATTCCATTCTATAATTTCATCTTTGTCATTTAAAATAAAATTATTATATATTGATAATTCATTTTCTTTATTATATCTTTCAAATTTCAATAAATATTTTTCATAAATATCAGCTATAAAAATTATATAATTTAAATCAATATCCTTATCTACATGGTCATTTTCCGTAATTTCATTGTAAATATCATATTTATTTAATTCAATGTATTCTATATTTCTTTCTAAAAAATCAGATATTCTATAAATTATTTCAGCATCTATTTGTGAATAATCATTTAAAACATCTTCTAGAAAATTAATCAAATTATCATCTTTAATATTAGTAGCTGTTAGTACTCTTATTATACCTTTCCTGATATAGTATTCATCGACTTTATAATAGTATTCGCGTAATATATCTGCATAATCATTAAATTTATCTACAATATCAAACAAAACTTTTAAAGCTAATTTTCTAATTCTGTCATTTGAGGATGATGTTAACCAAAAAGAATACCAAAATGCCTCTTCAATATAATCATTTTTTTCCTCAATAAAAATAATACTATATAACATATTTTTTAGTTTCATTATATATATTGAATCAGAATAATTAACAGTTATGCCTCCCATATAATTTTTATTTTCTATTAATTTATTTGTTAAATAATTACTACAATTAAAAGGTCTGCTATGATATCCTCCTAAATCCAAAAAAACGCTTTGCACATTTCTTATTGTAAATTCATTTTGTATAAAATCTATTTGCTCTTTTGAAAAGACAATTTTCTTAAGTATTGATAATTCAAAATATTCTTTCAATTTTGAATTGAATATAATATTTAATGCTCTTTTAATATTTTGGTTTTTAAAACGGTCAAATATTAATATAATAAACGGCTCATATAAAGAATACATTTTAGATAATTTTTCATTAATCATATCGATTATTTTATCATCACTTAATCCATTAATTTTGTCGTGCAAAGTTCTAGCAATAATAAAATCAGAAAGCTTTTGTATATTAAAAACATATCTTTTTTTACTATCATAAATGTAAAAATCTATCAAACTGTTACTTTTCATCGTTCCTATATAATCTATTGCTTCATTCTTCAATATGTTTTTAATTTCTTGTTCCTCTACTGATGTTTTATTATTTTCAAACATATATGTACCTAATTTTTTTTTATTATCCCAATATTTTCTACCACATATTGTTTTTATATATTGTTCTAATATAAAAGTTACTTGTACTAAATCACCAATTTCTTCTTTTTTTATTTTAGGATTTTCTAATATCTTGTATAACATTTTTAAATATAAAGGATTATTAGTTTCAATAACATCAATAAACTTTGTCACTTCTACACCATATGTTTCGATTATTTTTGTTAAACTTGATTCATATTCCACTCCTTTAAAAGTATATATATTTTTTAGTATATTTTTTAAACTTTCTTCTATATCCAAATCAAGATTCTTGGTTCTATAACTAACAATAATGTTTATATTACCTTTCGTTGCCATTTTTCTTATAAATTCCAGCATAACTTTCTGTTCATTTTGTTCTAACTCATTAAATGCATCTATAATCAAATAAAATTCGTTATCTATATTTTTAATTCTTTCTTCTATTTCCTTCTCAATACTTTTTGTATATTTACAATAAATACATAAATGTTGTATTGATAATCTTTCCAGTTCCTCCTCTAATTTAAATAAAAAGTAACTCTTTCCTATTCCACCTTCCCCATCCATTAAAAGTCTATTCGCCATCGATAGATTTTTTTTGTAATATTCAATATCATATTTATTATGATATTTTAGAATTTCAAATTTCTCAAGAATAAATTTAAACTCTTTGTCTATATTTTCTATAAATGTCTTTTCTTTAATCTCCCTTCTATTCATCTTTCTGATATTATCATTAATATTCTTTAAATAATCCCTATTATCTAAAAATTCTTTTGGATTATTAGAATATGGATGAATATCATCAAATCGCTTCAAAAGTACATTCATTATTTCTTCATCTTCCCATTTTAAATCAAAATCTGTTCTTGTTTCTGAAATCATATGCATTCTGTTTTTATAATTAATTTCATCTATTGTCACATTTATCTCCTTCTTTTTTTTCATTAAATACAAAAAAAGCAAAATATCTAAACAATTATTTTTTAATCGTTAATTATTTTGCTTTCTTTAGTGACTATTTAATTAAAAACCTTTTTCATTACTCCATTTTTCATATCAGCAATATTATAAATATTATCCATTCTATCAAATGTTTCTTTTAAATTATTTCTTGCAGAAATCCATCCCATTCCATCTGTAAACCACACAAATTCAAAGCCTACAACTTTATCTGATTCTTCTGATAACATTTTATAGCTTCTTGCTGTTTCATTTAATTTTGAGCCACCTGTAGCATAGAAATTAGTTTCAATTCCATAAATGCAATTATCCGTTTTAACTACAAAATCAAATCTCTTAGTTGATTGATTTTTATTGCTTATAAAAGACATGTCTAATTTCCATTTTTCTTCTATATCTTGTAAATACATTTCTTTAAAATATGTTTCATTCTTCTTAAATCCAGCTTTTTGAATAAATTTTTCTACAACATCTTCCATTAAATGTCCACCACGATTCTTTCTTGCATTCGAATTTAATCCACATTCAACTCCTAAAACATAATCATACAAATTATTTACCATATGATTATGTAGCAAATCAAAAAGTCCTGTTTCTTTCATAAATACTTTATATTGTTCAACATCATAATTCATTTTTTTAAAATTATATTCAAATTTATTTCCTTCTTCATCTAGCACAATAATTTCTGATTGTCTTACTGCTAAAAGAGTAGGAATACATTTTAATACTTCTGGATATTTCTTTACTAATTCTTCAAAATCATTTTCTATATTTTGACTACTAATTAGTGAATTTAAAATATTTAATTCTATTTTATATATTTCTGCATTTTTATATATAGTTTCAAAATCTATGTAATATTTATAGTTAGCTATACTATCTGTAAAAGTTAACAGCCATTCTGCAAAATTTCTTTTCATATTTATTCCTCCATTATTTCTTTATATCTTCTTATTGATAAATCCAAATATTCTTTTGATTTATCAATTCCAACAAAATTTCTATTTAGTTTACTAGCAGCAACTCCTGTTGTACTGCTCCCACTGAATGGATCCAATATTAAATCATTTTCATTTGTTGATGCTAATATTATTCTTTCTAATACTTCTAATGGTTTCTGTGTAGGATGCTTCCCGTGTTTCTTTTCAGATGGTTTAGTTAACGAAGTAGTCCATACATCCTTCATTTGTTTATTATTATTTAACTCTTTCATTAAATTATAGTTAAACTTATACTTTACTTTTGGTAAATCTTTTCTTGCCCATAATATTGTTTCTGTTGAATGTGTAAAAGTTTTACATGCTAAATTAGGAGATGGATTTGTTTTCTGCCAAGTAATATTATTGATTATTTTAAATCCTTCTTCTTCTAATGCCATACCAATTGAATATACATTGTGAAGAGTTCCACTTATCCATATTGTTCCTTCATCTTTTAAAACTCTATAACATTCCTTTATCCAATTTCTATTATATTCATGTTTTTCTTTTACTGTTGATGTCTTATCCCATTTTCCTTTATTTACACTAACCATTTTTCCACTGCTACAAGTTATTCCATCATTGGATAAAAAATATGGAGGATCTGCAAAAATCATATCAAATGATTTTTCTCTCATTTCCTTTAGTGAATCAAAAGTATCATTATCGATTAGTTTAAAACTATCTTCTTCAAAGTAGAATTTTCCTGGATACATTCATTCATCTCCTCGTAGTTAGTAATAAGCAATTCTGATATTGCTCCTCTACCTTTAGCATTTGCATTTATCATTCTTTTTGCTGATACTTCATTTATATTAAATCCTTTATATATTTCTTCAAAAAAAGTATCTTCTTCATTAGTGTTTTTAGGATTTGAATTTGACAACATTAGTTTAGCGTTTTTCAAACTTAATTCTCTAAAATATATTGCTAATTCTTTTTGATTTTCATCATTAAAATCTTCTTTTGTATACGATGTAAATCCTGATGAAACTGATAATGGTCTATAAGGTGGATCAAAATAAACAAAAGTATTATTATCTATATATTTTTCACTTTTTTTGTAGTCTCCATATTTAAAAACCACACTTCTTATTAAATAAGATAAGTTTCTCAAATTTTCAGAATCGCAGATTTTAGGATTTTTATATTTACCACATGGCACATTATAATCACCACTTTTATTTACTCTATACAGTCCATTAAAACATGTTCTATTCAAAAATATAAATTCACTTGCTCTTTTTATACTTTGTTCATTTTCGCTTATTTTATATGAATTATATTCTTTTCTAATATTATAAAAATACTTTTGTCTTTCATCAGATTCCAATACAAGAAATTCTTTTTCTTTTTTATATAATTCATGTATTATCTCTTCAACATTATTTTTAATAACATTATAACAATTTATTAGATCCATATTTATATCAAAAGCATATGCTTCTTTAACATCATATTTTTGTAAAATATTTATTAAAACTGCTCCTCCACCAATAAATGGTTCTACATATTTAGTTATTTTATCTCTCTCTATTTCAAATGGGTAAAATTTTTTTATTTGTGGAATCAAACTTCCTTTTCCTCCGGCCCATTTTACAAACGGTCTTATTTCTTTCATTTTTTCTCCTATTGTTTAGCCTACATTTTCTACTATATTTTATATCACATATTACAACATATTTCCACATATATTGATATATTTTTAAACCTATATTTTAGATATTAATTTCAACTATCTGTTTTACTTGGACGCCTCAGAAAATCGTTTTACAATGAGATTTTGCTTAAATCACTAAATATTTTCTGGGTCTATCACTTTTATTCTCTTTTGTGTTCAAATATTACACTCCGTTTCGAAATTAATCACTTAAAGGGTATACTTTAATAACAATTATTTTGTGATTTTAATTTTTTCTTCTTAACAAATAATCTGATTATCATTATTTCAAATAATACTCTATCATATTTATATATTTATCCTGTGAATTTAAACATATATCAATTAAATAACCTTTTACTGTCTATTTTGAAAATATTTTAATCCTCTATTCTTTCATTCACCTATATTTTTCTATTAACTAATTCATCTAAATATTTGGATAATTTATAAGCTACATTATCTATTTCTAAAATAGTTCACCGATTAAAATATTTTTCTTAAATATATCTTAAATTTATAAAATTTTCGAAACTAATTCAAAAGTTTCTTTGAAAGAATTATAAACATTTATAATATTTACAGTATAGAAATCTTTTACTATTTTTTTTCGAATTTCAATTCGTCTATTATTTTTTTTATAATATATTCAGGCATTTTTTAAAATAGAAAATACAATTTATGTCCATTGCGATTTTCTTATCATGGAAGTGTTCTAATATTATTACCATTATGTATTATATGCTCTTAAAATACAAATCTAAAGTATATGTTAAAATAACTATTTTTCTCTGCAAAAAACTCTATCTTCTATTTTTGATTCAACTGCCATCCAACAATTAGATTTCATCCTTGCTAACATGATGATACTTTTAAATTCTTATCTTATATCTTCATTCTTAATTACCTTTCTAATAAAACTCATTCTTTTCTTTTTTTAATCCTCCTTCTTCTATTATAAAATACTTCTCCTTTAGCATTTTCCAATTAGTATATAATTTGAATTTATTTAGTCCTTTTATATTATCTTCAATTTGTTTAAATTGTACTTCTATCATTTCTTTAATATAATTTATATATTCCTTTTTAATCTTTAAAGTTTTTTTCTTGTTTGATTTAAATAGTAATTCAATATTAATTATATAAATTCCAAAAGTAAGTTCATATGTATTTTCAATCATTTCAATAAAATATTTATTTTTTTTAGTATTAAGTAATAATTCAACTTCAATTAATTGTTTTTTCTCCCTAACATGATTACTTATATATATCAATTCTTCTGCTATTACTTCTATTTTTTCGTTTACTGAAATGGAAGAATTTAGTCCCTTTTTTAGTCTATATAAAACTCTATAATACCATATTAGGTCACTTATAAAATAAGTAATGTTTTCTTGTAATTTAATGTTATATTCGACAAAAGAAATCCATGCTGAAGTAGCAAATCCAGTCATCAAATTCATCATAATTGCTTCATTAGTTGTACTCAATATATTTAAATATAATGAAATTATAAAAGATATGAAAAATAATAACGTAGTATAAATTAACAATTTAGTTACATTTCTGATTGAATTCATGTCTGCCTCCTATCTAAATTTTCCCTATTATATCACACATCTTTCATTTCTTCAGTCTTTTTAAAATATTTATGCCGTTTTTTTCAAAGCAAAAAAAATCAAGGAACTTTAAATTCCTTGATAAATCTGGTTGCGGGGGTAGGACTCGAACCTACGACCTTCGGGTTATGAGCCCGACGAGCTGCCAACTGCTCCACCCCGCGATGTATTAACAAATCTTATTATACTACTTATAACTACAATCTGTCAACCCTTTTAGACAATTTAATTTTACCATTTGTAAAACCCTTTAAATAGGTTGAATTAAAAAGTAAATGCCCATCAATACAAAAATATAGTTGATAATAGTCATATAAAGGATTAAATGCCCGCAGTATCATATTTTAGTGCAATAATTTTTGATTTTTATTTATATTTGTAGTA
>Ga0209717_1000446_pt1 | contig 50913 bp, 44 predicted proteins | sample AD_UKC048_MetaG_FD_184418 | JGI IMG/M metagenome (GOLD analysis project Ga0209717, IMG submission 184418) | Active sludge microbial communities of municipal wastewater-treating anaerobic digesters from USA - AD_UKC048_MetaG (SPAdes) (version 2) | ecosystem: Engineered > Bioreactor > Anaerobic >...
ACCGTTTTGATTTTGAGCTGGTCAATTAATATAAAACAGCAAGGTTGTCAGCAACTTTGGCTGCCTTCATCTGATTAAGAACCTGCATTTTGCAGGTTTTTTTTATGAATCTTGTAACCTTTTTTTCTTTGAGGAGTCAGATAAGTAAACAAAACCATTTTTAAATCATTAAAAACCCAGCGCCATGAAAACAAATTTAATTAAGAAATCAGTCACCATGTTTGTGATCCTGATCTTTGCAGTATCCATCAGCTTTGCGGCAGCAGGCCCCCGTAAAACGGCAGGCGATCTGAAAACCATCATCAGTAAATCAGTGACTTGTCCTGAATATGCCAAAGAAAATAAGCTTTCGGGATTTGTTGTATTATCTTTCACCGTGGATGAAACCGGAAAAATAAGTATCCAGGAGCTCAACACCAATTCTGTTTATTTTCAGTTGTATGTAGAAAAGAAACTGAGTGAGCTAACCATTGAAAACCCCGGAGCCTATTCCGGGAAAACGCATTATTACCGTTTTGATTTTGAGCTGGTCGGCTAATATAAAACAGCGAGGTTGTTTGCAACCTTGGCTGCCTTCATCTGATTAAGAACCTGCATTTTGCAGGTTTTTTTGTTTTTATGGTCTCAATTATTGGGAAACAGCATAATAAGTGTTAGCAGGAAAGCGGTTTGAGTAATCATTACCTAATCATAATAAAATGTTGTACGATGTCAGGGCATAAAAACAGATAAACGTTTTATCCCAAATTCCGCATCAAGAATTTTCTAATGCGTAGCATTAGGAATAATTAAGTATTATTAACTGTTTTTAAACAACTTATAATGTGGATTTTTAATGCGGAATCGACTAAGTAAATGTAATCCCGGCAATTAAAAATTGCCAGGAACATTTACTAAGTCGGCTTGCCTGCTGCAAGCAGGGATTACCCAGATTCAACCCACAATCCTGCGCGCTACGCAATAGTTCACTATGTTCCTATTGCGTAATCTGGGTTTATTTATACTTTTGCTAAAATGTTTTTTATGAGGAAAGTTTTTTTGTTTTTCAGCCTTGTTTTTCCTGTATTCCTGTCGTCCTGCATAGAGATCAGGGAAACACTGACCATAAACGGTGATGGGTCTGGCAATATAAAACTTGTGGTGGACATGGGGAAAATAGGAAAATCTCTGGGCCAGCAAACCCAACAGATTAACATGTCTTTTGTCACTGCAATTCAGAACACGCCAGGCATGGCTGATTCACTGCTGAGGTCGTGCAAAGGTGTCAGCAACCTGATTACCAGTGCCGGCAACGACAATGGAATCTATTCCGTGAGCTTTGATTTTTCAGACACCAGATCGTTAAACAATGCATTATACAAACTCTTTCGCCAGAAAAAATCAGCCTTCAGGCCTGATTTTATTAAAGTGTCGGTACATAAAACCATACAGAAAAATGTTGCACCTATGATTAAAAAGTATCTTCTGAAAGAAGAAACGAACATGATGAGCGACATGCTTTATCAGCTTATTAAAATCAAAACTACTGTTCAATTGCCATCCAAAGTTAAAAGCATCACCAATATTAAAGCCACAGAGGAAAACGAAGGCAAAACCGTTAAACTGGAATACTCGCTTTTTGAATTGCTGAATAATGATTTTGATTACGGGATCAAAATCAAATATTAATGCTACCAGATGCCGTTATAATGTATTTTATTTCTGAAAAATCTTTCAGGCTGAGATGGCTTTTCATCAGGCCATCCAATGGCGATAAGGGATACCGGTATGTTATCTTCCGGTAGTTTCAAAAGATTTCCGATAGATTCCATCCGTTCCCAGCGCGGATATACCCCCAGCCATACACTGCCCAGTCCGCAGGAATGAGCTGCCAGTAAAATGTTTTGGGTAGCTGCTGCACAATTTATGCTTAGATAGGCTTCGTCTTTTTCGAGATCTTTATCGCCGCAGACCAATATGGCAAGCGGCGCCTGCCGGAGCATTTTTGCATAAGGATGTATTTCGGACAGTGTGTCCAGCAACCCACGATTATTGATAACCACAAAATTCCAGGCCAGGGTATTTCTTGCCGATGGTGCATACATGGCAGCCCGAAGAAGTTTATCAGTAAGCTGTTCATCCACAGGTTCTCCGCTGAACTTTCGTATACTGCGCCTTGTGATAATATTTTCAAATGCTTCCATAACCATATTGTATTTTAAAGTTTTTCCCAGTTCACCAGAAAACACCCCGGGATTTCTGTGCTAAGCTGTGTTTGTAATCTCTGTGCTTGTTTCTTATCGGTATAAGCCCCCATGATCAGCCGGTAATAGGTGTTTTTTGTTTTACGTTCAGTAAATACATAACCCTTGACTTTATATTTTTTCTGAAAATCAACAAGTTGTCTTTTACAATTAGCCAAAATCCTGTAATATCCGATCTGTACACCATAACCTCCGGGATTGGCAGGCTGATTTTCAGCATCAAAGATGGGTCTGTCTGTATCGGTTTTGATTTTTTCACCGGTATTTTTTTCTTTTACAGATACTTGTCCTTGCTTTGTGCTTTCCTTATACGTATCCGGAACATTAACAACACTATCAGTCACAGCAGCCGATAGGGTGTCTTGTTTCAGATAGGAAGGTGGTACATCCACCACCTCGACTTTTACTTTTTCGACGCCGGAGCGTATCATTTCGAGTTCAACGGCCGCCGCTTTTGAGATATCAAGTATTCGTCCCTTGCTGTGTGGCCCCCTGTCGTTGATTTTTACCAGAACTTTTTTATCATTCCGGAGGTTTGTAACCTGCACAACGGTATTAAAAGGCAGGGCACGATGGGCTGCCGTGAACAAATTCTTATTATAGATCTCTCCGCTGGCGGTTTTCTGCCCATTGAACTTATCGGAATAATAAGAACAATATCCGGTTTGCTCTGTGACCTGACCGAAACTGAAGAAAGGAAGGAAAAGGAGAAAGAATACCAGGTTTTTGTCAATCAATATTAATAGGTTTTTGTCATATCATCCGGGACACAAATAATATAATCGGCAACCATAATATAATCGGGTAACAGTTTGGTAATGTCGCTTTGTTCGACAGTTGCTATGGTAAGTATTTTCAGGTCAGCATTTTTACGTTTCAGGTACCACATGATGCCTTCAAAATAATCGGAGTGATAGGTTCCGTTATAATGTAAAAATAGCTTTCCTTCCGTTGAATTGGAGAAGATAAAATGCGCCATAGTTGCATCTTTCAATGCCTGTGCTTTCGGAAGATTAGGCGAAGAAATACCGCCCATAGTCATATCGAGCATTTTTTTGTATTGTTCCAGTTCGGGATCATAGTCGACCGGCAAAGGAGCGATGAATTTTTTATCATTTTCACTCAGGGATGATAAATCCTCGAATCCGCCTTTATGCACCTGTGAGGCAAACCTTCGGGGGGCGTTGGTAGCAATGATTTTCAGATTGGTGTTTCGCGCAAATTCAACGAAGGGACGATAGTCCGTTTCGTAGTTTTTCCACAAGGTGATTTTTGATTTGAATTCATCCTCGGTCAGTTGCCCTTTGAGATACTTGTCTACAGTTTCCTGATTATCAGCTTCAAACATCTCGGCGCCCAATACCAGGTCTTGTTTTTTGGCTTTGTACAAATCTTTTGCAAGCTGAAGTTCAAGCCAGTGGGAGATGGGGTTGTTATGGATTTCGCCGAAGAGCACCACCTCACAGCTCAAAATATCTTTAAGCATCTTCTGATAGGTAGCCTTTTTCCCGTCGACGGTATATATTTGGTATGCCGGTTTGTCGACCGTCATGGAAAGCAGGAAAAAACATACTAAAATAACGAGGGTGCGGGTTTTTGTCATAACAATTAATTATTTACGAGGAAACAAATTTATAAAAATAATTAAACAAAAACGAATCATTTTATTTTTGACCGGGATTCAGGTGAGAAGAATTAAAGGCCATTGGCATCAGTGCGGAAGAATTATTCAAAACAATTATTTTTCCGCTTTCTCCTTTTAAAATGACTTTAAAGGCTTTATTTCCGAGTTTTTCATATTCAGCCATAACCTGACGGCAGGCTCCGCAGGGTGAAACGGGCTGATTTACAACAAAATTCTTTGACTTGGCTGTTATGGCAATGGATTTAAAAGCAATTCCGGGAAAGCGGGCTGAGGCAGCAAACATAGCAACGCGCTCGGCGCATAAACCTGACGGATAAGCTGCATTTTCCTGGTTGTTTCCGCAGACGATCTCACCATTGTCAAGCAGCAAGGCAGCGCCCACCTGGAACATTGAGTAAGGCGCATAAGCTTTATTACATGCATCTGCCGCCATAGCAAGCAGGTCTCTGTCAGTAGTTTCAAGCTCTGCAACGGATTCAAATTCGGTGTAAGCTATGTTTATCGAATGTTCTTCCATAGAAGTAAGGGTGTAAATTTATTTCAAAATTACTGTTTTTTTTCAGACTTATTGTTTTTATGGATAAAAAGAAACAGGCAACTGAAACAGGTAAAGAAGGTCACTCCGGCCTGGGTTTCTAATGTGTCTTCTGTACACATGGATACGAAGGCAATTACAAAAAAAGAAAGGTACAGAAAATCAGAAAACTTTTTTTGCCTGATTGCCGGCAAGCACAGGCAGAAAACAAAAAAGAGAAAACCAAAAATTCCAAACTCAAGCATAAAAGTCAGATATTGGTTGTGCGGACGGAGTCCGGATTTTTTCAATAATGAATCGTCAACAACCAGCTTTGCAGCAAACACATTTTTCACATCACCGGTGCCCAGTCCGATCCAGAAATGATTTTTAAATAATGTCCAGGATGTACTCCAGAGTTCAAGACGCTGCATCATGGACTGTCCGCGCGGATCGTGTGTGATTTTGTAATTTTCGTACTCCCAGATCGCATTTTTCAGGCGATTTTCGAAACTTCCTTTTTTTACATAGTCAATGTTGGCGACACCGTTTTCTATAAGGGTGATTTCTTCATCGGACAGGCTGTTCACTCCGTCCATATCTTTTTTAAGCCCTTTGGAGGTCAGGAAACGGACCAGTGTGAATCTCAACGGTGAATTGGACTGGTCGACACTGTCGTATCTGATCCTGCTTCTTTTATTCCAGGCTTCTTCCATTTCGGGATCACACACATATAACCAGGTATAATTTCCATTGTCGGTCATACGGTTTTTTGTATCGTGTACATAAGGGTTCCCATACCTGGTGAACTGTCCGAGTGCCTGAGGGTTTATAGGATCAATGTTTTTGAAATCGTTATAGGTATTCCACACATATAAAGAAGTGCCGGAAATTACGGCCAGCATTACTATGAAGAAGAGTATTTTGTATAACGGACTGGAGTTTTTGACAATAAATAAAATCAGAATGACGGCCGAAGCGATTATCAAAACAGTGATGCCGGTAAATGATTCCATGAAAAGCAGGAAATAAACAAACCATCCCGCGAGTAAGGCAAAAAATATTTTTAATGGTTTTTTAAAACTGTCCGGGGAAAAGATAAAATAAAGCAAAATGAAAATATCGACACAAACATTCAGGGAATACCGGATATGTGAAATGAAAATAAAAATGTCCCGCATATCCGAAACAGGCCGTGACTGGAATAAATAAAAACTGATGATGCCGGAAATAAACGTTCCTGCGATATGGAACAGCAGTATCAGATTAAAAGTCTTACGTGATAATTGAGGTCCGGTAGAGATAATTACAGGAAGAATAAGCAGCGGTAGTTTTATTCTCAGTTCATCAAGCGCATTTGCAAAATCATAGGTGCAACATAATCCGGCCAGATGAAGCAGATAAATTCCGGTAAAAACCAGTGCGGGTTTGTTTCTGAAAAAAGCGCTGAATTTTCCAATAATATTACCTTCGGCAAGCCAGTTGGCCAGCAGAACGAACTGGGCTATACTCATCACATATAAGGACAGCGTCAGCGAAAAGGCAAGCGTCATGAGCGCCAGAACATATATGAATGTATGATACTCTTTTTTTAAAAGCGGCATGTTTTTCAGAAAACAAGATAATAACTCCCGAAAATCAAAAAAATTATTTTTTGTTTTTATTTTCCGGTTCGCAATAGGTGCCTTTCAGTATGGACGTATATACTTCATTATTGTGCAGGATCTCAACAGCTTTTAACACTTCGGGATCATCGGCAAGCGAAGACTGGATGCGGCCTTTTTGATAATAATAAAAAGGTACCAGATACATTTTCAATATTTGTTTTATCTGGTCTTTATTAGCTGCCAGATCGTTATCTTTTTCTTTTAATATTTTTTCTTTCAGCACATTGTAGTTTTCTTTGATGGCATTGAAATATTTTTCGGTTTCCGCGGCTTTTTTTAAATCTTCCAGAACGGCTTCACTCTCGGTGGTGTATGTATAATCCTTGCCTTTTAAATATTCAAGAAATTCATTATAAATATCTTCTGTAATCTTGAATTGGTCAACGGGGGCAATAGCCGGAGTTTTCCGGTTGTATAACACTGAGAAATCGAAGAAATAATTTTTATCTAACAAAGCCACCGTAATATTGCTGAATTCCGGCAATTCCATAATAATATCAGGTTCTATACCGCTGCCTTCATAGACCACTCTTCCGTTTTTTGTGGTAAAGGCTTTTCTGAGCGAGTCGGGCAACACGGGGGCTTTGCCGTATTCGTCTTTGTGGAAATAATCAAGTGCCTGAACACAACGTCCGCTTGGTGTATAATATTTTGCAATGGTAATCTTAACTTCGGAGTTGTATGAGAGGGGGAAAATATTTTGTACCAAACCTTTTCCGAATGACCGCTGGCCGATTATCACACCCCGGTCGAGGTCCTGTATGGCGCCTGCCAGAATCTCAGAAGCCGATGCTGAATTTTCATCAACGAGGATCACCAGGGGTATTTCGGTATCCATGGCAGCCATCTGGGTTTTATGATAGGTGTTTTTATCTTTGATTTTTCCTTTGGTGCTCACTACGAGTTGCCCTTTGTCCACAAAAATGTTCACAATGTTGACTGATTCGTTGAGCAGGCCACCACCATTGCCTCTGAGGTCAATAATGACGCCTTTGAGTTTTTTATCCCCATTCAGTTTATTAAAGGCGTCTTTTACATCTTTTGCGGCATTTTGTTTGAATTCGCTCAGGTTGATGTATCCGATGTCGTCAGCCACCATACCGGAATAGGGCACATTATCAATTTTTATTTCTTCCCGGATGATTTCCTTTTGAATTGGTTTTTGTGTTGAATCTCTCTCCAGTAATAACGAAACGCTTGTGCCTGGCTGGCCTTTCAAAGCGGTGCTGACTTCGTCCACCGTTTTGTCTTTTGCCGATTTTCCATTGATTTCAAGTATTTTATCACCTGCTTTTAATCCTGCTTTATCGGCAGGGGCATTTTCATAAGGTTCTGATATAAAGACATATTCTCCCCTTTTGTGAATCAAGGCTCCGATGCCTCCGTACTGCCCGGTGGTCATAAATTTATAATCTTCAATATCTGCTTCGGGTATGTATACGGTGTAGGGATCGAGGGTTTTCAGCATGGCATCCATAGCGGTTTTTATCAACTGCCCCGGATTAAGGTCATCTACATAGCTATTATTCAGCTGCTTATAAAGTGAAACAAAGATGTCGATGTTCTTGGATATTTCAAAATCGTTTTGAGCCTGATCCTGTGCGCTGCCAGCCAACGAAAAAACGAAGACGGCCGTAAATGTTAAAAATAAAATTCTCAAATTTTTCATATGATTTTCAGTTAAGGGACCGGGTCATAACCACTGCCTCCCCAGGGGTTGCATGATAGAACTCTTTTAAGTGTCAGCCAGCTTCCTTTGAATGGTCCGTGTTTTTTTATCGCTTCTAATCCGTAAGCCGAACACGATGGCGTGTAACGACATGAGGGCATAAAATATGGCGAAATAACATATTGGTAAAACTTTATCAATGCGATAAAAAAACAACTCAATATTTTCTTCATATAAGGCCCGTTAAAGACTGTAAAATTAATTTAATTTTCGTTTCGGTTTCTTTATAATTTTCATTTTTTCTGCCATTATACAACAGCATCAACGCGATATTTTTGTTTTTTTCCTTCAGCGATACGTACAGCGATTCTTTGTGCAACCGGTAGGCCTCCCTGATGAAGCGTTTTATCAGGTTACGCTCGACGGATTTTTTAAAAAATCTTTTTGGAACAACAACGAGCAGCCGGACAGGAAAAACCTCTTTCTGTGGTAAATCAACCCACTTTACCAAAAAAGGTGGTTGCGAGAACTTGTTCCCTTTACCGAACAAAAGGCTAATGTCCTTTTTTCCGCATAAGCGTTCTTCTTTGCAAAAGGAATACATTAAAAAAAGTAGTTTCAGTTTATTTTTTTACCTTTTCCAGAAAGGCCTCGATAGCAACGGGCATCGAGGAAATGGTTTCCGACGGGCCGAAAACATTTACGTTCAGTCCGGCTTCCATGGCAGCGGTAAATGTAGTGTTGCCCCAGGTGGCGATAACTTTTTTATTCTGTTTAAAATCAGGAAAATTTTCAAAAAGCGATTTGATACCGAAGGGGCTGAAAAATACAAGCATGTCGGCCATGTCAATATTGATTTCTTTTTTTATCTCCAGATTCGACATCGTCCTGTAAAACATCGCTTTGTTGACAGGGATCTTGTTTGCAGCAAGCAGGTTTACGATTTCCTGTTTATAGCTTTCAGTACAAGGTAAAAGAAATTTTTCCTGAAGGTGCTTTTTTATTATATTGATAAGTTCTTCGGGTTTTTCTTTTCCGTTGAAAATTTTTCTTTTGCGAAACTGTACGTATTTCTGAAGATAAAAAGCTGTTTTTTCAGAAACACAAAAATATTTTGTGGTGTCAGGAACAATCAGTCGCATTTCCTTGGTCAGCCTGAAAAAATGGTCTACCGCATTATTACACGTAAAAATTACCGCAGTGTGGTCCAAGATGTTGATCTTTGATTTTCTGAATTCCTGGGCTGTCACAGGCTCAATCGTAATAAACTTTTTAAATACGATATTAAGATTGTGCTTTTTGGACAAATCATAATAAGGTGATTTTTCGTAATTGGGGGGTTGGGGTTGCGAAATTATTATGTTTTTAACTTTCAATGCTATAAATTTTAAGTTAATAAATAATCTTCAGACGATCAAAACTCCCTTTAAATAAAAGTTAATCAATAGCTTAAGGGTAATAACCAGTGGTAAAATTTCAATCGTGCAAAGATACAAAATAAAATAATACAAATTAAACCTTTCATAAGTCAGCCCGATAAAAAAACTACGGATGATGCGATATAAAATCATTAATCCGGTTACAGCCAACACAATGTAAAGAAAATAAACAGAAAGAGGGGCCTGAAGATAATAGATCAAAAAAACCATGGGGACTAAAAACAGACCGGTGATGATGGAAAAAATGAAATTATTTGTGCGGTATTCGGATGTTTCTTTCGGTGTCCTGAAACACCATTTTGCAAAGTTCATTGTTACCCCCCGGATAATCGCCAATGCCAGCAGTATGCCTAAAACCTGCAAAACGGTGTTAAAGCCCGTGCTTATTGCAAAAAAACAGTGTAAACTTCGGGTGATAAGCAGGGATAACGAAATATAATATACCAGAAGCAGCGGAAAAGCGAAGAACTCTCTTTGTATCAGCCCTTCACGAACCAGTTGATTGGTAAAATGCGGTAAATAGAACGCTTTAAATATTTGTGATATGCGTTTGTGTTTTAAAAAAAAGATCACGGCGCCGGTGACCAGGCAAAACAATAATAAATAGAAGTTTATATCCGAGTATTTATTGGTGATTTCTTTTAGCCTGAATTCAGAAAAGTTTTTTTTACCCGTGTAAAAAACCGAAGTACAATACGAATCCGTGTTGCTGCGGGTTTGCCTGACATAGAATCCGGGGTATACGTCTTTGGCGTTGCCGACAAAAAAAGTCTTTCTTAAACCCTCAGGAACTTCATCCTGCGACCGGACAAGGTTTTTAAACAACGAAGCATTATCCTGCGGCAACAGGTTGGCATTGGGTGTAAGGCTGTCCTGATTCATAATTTGTGCAAAATTAGCAAAATATGGGCAATCATTTCAAACGGAGTTATCATAAAAATCTAAAAATAATTTCGTTAGGTATCAATAATTTTTTTTCTTTTGCTGAAAATTTTATTATTGTAAATATAAAATAATTCCATATGAATTTACTCGAACAAATCAGTGCCAAAGCAAAAAAGATCAATAAGCGTATCGTACTGCCCGAAGGCACTTCGGAACGTACGTTGAAGGCAGCGGACATCATTTTAAAGGAAGGTATTGCCCGTTTGATATTATTGGGAAATGTAGACGAAATTAATTCACTTGAGCAAAAATTCGGTCTTGACCTTTCCGGTGCTGAAAAAACCGATCCGAAAAATTCACCGCAAAAAGAAAAATACATACAGAAACTCCTGGAACTACGTAAAAGCAAAGGCATTACATACGAAGAAGCCGTAAAACTCATTGAACAGGACATTTATTATGGTCCCATGATGATCTATATGGGTGATGCAGACGGGGAAGTCAGTGGTGCAGAACATACCACCGCAGATACGGTCAGGCCGGCGCTGCAGATTGTCCGGACCGCTCCCGGAATCTCTGTTGTGTCGGGGGCTATGGTAATGGTGACGAAAAAAGCCAATCTTGGGGAAAATGGTGTTTTTATCTTTGCCGATGTGGCGATAACACCCAACCCTACAGCCGAAGAACTGGCACAGATAGCGGTTTGCAGCGGCGATACCGCCCGCCGGATCGCAGGCATTGCGAATCCCCGTATAGCGCTCTTGTCTTTTTCTACCAAGGGCTCGGCCAAACACGAACTTGCCGAGAAGGTGATCAGGGCAACAGAAATAGCCCAATCACTTCGTCCTGAAATGAATTTCGACGGGGAAATGCAGGCCGATGCCGCATTGATAGAATCTGTCGGACAGAAAAAATCTCCCGGCTCACTGGTGGCAGGATTGGCGAATGTGCTGGTGTTTCCTGACCTTCAGGCGGGAAACATCGGATATAAACTTGTGGAACGACTGGGCGATGCCGAAGCCATAGGTCCGATCCTTCAGGGTTTAGGCGCGCCGATCAACGACCTGTCACGTGGATGTTCTGTAATGGATATTGTTAATTTAGTGGCTATTACAGCTTGTCAGACGGAATAAAAAATACATTATTAAAATAAATTTTAAGAAAATGAAAGTACTCGTATTAAACTGCGGAAGTTCATCCATTAAATACCAGCTCATTAAGATGAACGAAGAAGCCGATCTTCTGGCAAAAGGATTGCTGGAACGTGTAGGAATGGATAACAGTGAACTCACTCATCAGCCCAAAGGAAAAGATAAAGTTATAACTGTTCAGCCGGTACATGATCATACCGTGGGCATCAATCTTATTCTTGAGGCCTTGATGCACCCTGATCATGGTGTTATAAAAGATAAATATGAAATCGACGTGGTCGGCCACCGCGTGGTACATGGCGGTGAAAAATTCAGCGGCAGCGTACTCATCACACAGGATGTGATAGACAAAATGGAAGAATGCAGTGATCTGGCCCCATTGCATAACCCCGCCAACCTGAAGGGCATATATGCTATACAGAAACTACTGCCTGATATCAAACAATGCGGCGTCTTTGATACCGCCTTTCATCAGACCATGCCCGAACATACTTTTATGTATGCCTTGCCTTATGAAATGTACGAGAAGCACAAGGTGCGCCGTTACGGATTTCATGGTACAAGCCACGGATATGTGGCCAAAAAAGCTTGTAAGATACTGGGTTTAGCCATCGAAGAAACAAACATCATTACCTGTCATTTAGGCAATGGCGCTTCTATTGCAGCCATCCGGCATGGAAAATCCTTTGATACATCCATGGGGCTAACACCCGTTGAGGGTCTTATCATGGGAACCCGTTGCGGAGACCTCGACCTTGGTGCCATGCTTTTTTTAATGGAAAAAGAAAATCTCGACCTCAAACAAACCAATGCCCTGATCAATAAAAAAAGCGGAATGGCAGGTATATCAGGGGTGTCGTCCGACATGCGCGATATAGAGGATGCAGCAGCGAAAGGCAATAAACGTGCACACCTGGCGCTGGAAATGTATAATTACCGTGTTAAAAAATATATCGGGGCTTATGCTGCCGGGATGGGCGGTGTTAACCTGATCGTTTTTACGGGTGGAATTGGTGAAAACGCCATTAGTACACGTGAAGGAGTTATGCAGGGGCTTGAATTCCTCGGTATCGATTTTGATTTTGAACTGAACAGAAACACCCGTGGCAAAGATGCTCTGCTGACCAAAGCGGGGAGCAAAGTCAAAGTCATGGTTATTACGACTAATGAAGAACTTGTCATTGCCAACGAAGCCATAAAAACTATAAGCCAGGAATGAAAACACCTGAATCCTACCTCCGGCTGCTGAATGAAAACATCAGTGAATTGCCACTCCGTAAGGAACCCAAAGAACTCTATGAGCCAATGGCATATGCCCTCACCATGGGCGGAAAACGCATACGTCCGGTACTGACATTGCTGGCGTGTGAAATGTTCAACGGGGATATCAAAAAGGCATTACCGGCTGCGCTTGCCATTGAAACCTTCCATAATTTCACGCTTGTTCATGACGACATTATGGATATAGCGCCTATTCGAAGAGGCAGGGATACCGTATATAAAAAATGGAATACCAATATTGGTATCCTCTCCGGCGATGCCATGCTGGCCAAAGCTTTTGAGCTTATTTCCGCTTCTGACGATATTTTTGTGAAGCCCCTGGTACAGCTGCTTTCACAAGTTGCCATCGAAGTCTGTGAAGGCCAGCAACTTGATATGAATTTTGAACATTCCGAAAAAGTCACCATCCCCGAATACCTCGAAATGATACGTCTGAAAACTGCGGTACTGGCGGGATCCAGTCTCAAGGCCGGCGCCATTGTTGCCGGCGCATCCAAAAAGGATACGCAGGAAATATATTTATTCGGAGAGAATCTGGGTATGGCCTTTCAAATGCAAGACGACATTCTTGATGTCTTTGGCGACGAAAAAAAATTCGGCAAGAAAAAAGGCGGAGATATCATCACCAAGAAAAAGACTTATCTCTACCTGAAAGCCCATGAACTGGCCAAAGATAAAACCCTGAATTCCCTGATCTATTATTTTGCCAACTCGACTTTTGATAACGATACAAAAGTGAAGGCCGTATCAGAAATATACCAGAAACTTGGGATTAAGAAATATGCCGAAAAGCAGATGAATGTTTATTATTCAAAAGCCATGGCGCATCTTAAAAAGATACAGGTTCCGGAAACTTCTAAAAAAAATCTGTTCCGGATTTCCGAGCAACTTCTGGTAAGGGAATTTTAATTCATACCGCATCATTTACTACAGGTGCAGGCACCGGACTTACAGTTTTGGTAAAAAAAAGTGGAGTTTGTGGCTATGCGGTTTCGGGCACCCGGAAATACCGTAAAAAATTTTTCTGGTATCCCGTACATATAAAACAAAAATTATTATGCCTTCGCCGGAGGATTATTTTCGTTTGAACAAATCTTTTACTAAATTTGTTTCATAATCCTTCTTATATTATGAGGACAAATCGTTCCGTATTATTCTTGTTGTTAATATGCTTGTTTTTGCAGTGTGGTTTTAAGTCTTTTGCCCAGGACACACGGGAAACAGATGCCTATAAGACTGAAACAGAGGGGTATTTTACTAACCCTGCAGTAACAATTCAGGGAATAGTTCTTTCGGATAACCATGCTTCAAAACTGTATCTGATCAGAAATAATAAACGATCTGAACTTGTTTCTGCACCCGGTTGCGGCAGGTATTTCACTGTTTCGCCGGATAAGGCGATGGTTGGTTTTAAGCTGATAAAACCCGATGGATTGCAGGTTCCTGCAATTATAGATCTCCGCACGATGAAAGTTTCAGAACTGGCGCCCCCTGCAGATCTCTGCGGCCAGGTAAGCTTCGGCAACGACGGCAGGATGGCCTTTACCATCGGAAAAGACTTGCAGATTATCCATAAGGGCAATGTCGCTATCATTCCATTAGGAACATATGCCAACATTGCTCCCATCTCGCCTGATGGCAGCTATGCCGTTTTTAATAACGACCACGATCAGTTGTTCCTGATTAATATTTCGTCCGGACACGTTCAGCAAATCACCGATAACGCCGGGGGATACATGTACCCTCAATGGTCGCCCGACGGTAATAAGGTGGTGTATTCATCACTATCCGGGACACTGAAGATCTGGGATAAAAACTCCGGTAAAACGGTTGTTTTCGGATCAGGCCAAAATGCAGTATGGTCGGATGATTCACAGTATGTTTTGTACAATGTCATTTCTTCTGAAAACCTGGTATTTAAAGGGTCTGATATTTATATGGCACGAGTCGATGACAGTGCGGTTATCCGCATAACCCAAACTTCCGGAATTAATGAAATGTATCCCTGTTTCGGCCCGGATAATAAAATCATTTACAGTACATACGACAATCGTGAGATCGTTTCAACAACGGTGAATAAGGAGCATGCAGCCATTTTACATCCGGAAGTCATTTATAAATCCGCAGCGCCCTTGTTTATTGATAAAGGCGAGCCGGTTTTTTCGCAAAAGAATAACAAATCGGTGATCATGGTGCAGGGTGATGTGCCTTATGTTCACCAGGTTTATGACACCCCCGACTGGCATTGGGGATACTGGTCGTGTGCCCCCACGACGGCTATTATGGCCCTGGCCTATTACAATATGGTACCGCCCCGGGATGTTACCTGCAGCTATCCGTCGGCACATACCAGCCATTATGGCTCTTATGTGGCCGATCTGTACCGGTTCGATGAGGTGTTTTATAATGATACGGCTATCGATAATGCCGGCACTCCGGCTTTTGGAGGATACGGTTATATGTGGAACGGCAGTAACGGCCCATACAATAAAATGTCGCCTTATATTCAGAATCATGGTGTAACAGCAGGCCTTTCGGGCAGCTCTGTTTACGCTACGGTGGTTAATGAAATCAACAACAATTTTCCATTCTCCATATGCAGCCTACTGACCTCCGGCGGGCACCTCACCTTAGCCGTCGGTTATGTAAACAACCAGTACACGCTGATTTTTAATGACCCATACGGAAACAAGAATAACGGGTATATGAATTATTATGGTAAAAATGTTTACTACGACTGGCCCGGATACAATAACGGTTATGCCAATCTTAACGGATTGGGATGGACAGTAAAATCTGAAAGCAGCCAGTTGGTGTATAACGATACTATTATTGATGACACTTACTACAATCATGGATTTTATTTATATAATCAGGGTTTGGCAAAAATGTGGTATTACCGTGATATGAAAACCGGCGGCTATAATGATCATTTCTGGTATACCTATACCAGTGCAGCCACAACTCTTGATACCTGTTATGTTACCTGGTCGCCGGTCTTATCCTCGAACAATAATTATGAAGTATTTGCCTATATCCCTAATTCTGCACAAGTTACGGCTACCGCGGCTCCATACAGGATATATTACTCCGGAGGGGATTCAACGGTGGTGATCAACCAGGCAGCGCAAAAAGGGCAATGGGTTTCACTGGGGATATTTCCGTTCTCACCGTCCAACCAGGCTTTTGTGAGGCTGGGCGACGGAACAGGAATTGCCGGCCAGAAGATCGCCTACGATGCCGTGAAATGGGTCCGCACCGGCCAGATTGACAATATTGCACCTACCACAGTTGCCAACCTGTCGGGTAACTGGCAAACACAGAATTTCATAGCGACCTTCACAGACACGGATAATACCGGTGGTACGGGAATAGAAAAAAGATTTTACCAGGTACTGGATTATGATGGCGCCGAATGGCATGCCAATACACAGAACGGATTTTTTGCCGATAATTTCGATTCATATAATTCCGGTGTATGGAACATCCCTGCCGGCAGTGGAACTTGGATGGTCAGCGGCGGCAATCTCGTTCAGACGGATACTACGGTGAACAACGGCAACATATATGCTTATCTAAACCAGATGCTTTCCAACAGATACATCTATCAATTTACGGTCAAACTTGATGCTGCTACATCAGGAACCAATCCGCACCGTTTCGGGTTCCATTTTTTCTGCGACGACGGAAGCCTTGAAAACCGGGGAAATTCATATTTTATCTATTTCCGGAAGGAAACGTCCACACTTGAGTTTTTCAAGGTCGTGAACAATGTTTTCACACAGACCGGAATCATTAACAATGTTACTACAACATTCGGGCAATGGTATGACATCAAAGTGATTTATGACCGTATTTCCGGAAAAACGGATGTCTATCGCGACAATATACTGCTTGGCACATGGACTGATCCTGCCCCGCTGACCACAAACGGGCATTATATTTCGTTCCGCACAGGACACAGCAAGGTTTATATCAGCGAAATCAAGGTATTCAGGTCGCGGTACCCGGCTGTCACGGTGTCGGTCGGTGATTCGGCAATCAACGATATCCGTTATCAGAATCCCGATCCTGCAACCTATGCGGCCAAAATAAAATCCATTGTTAATGATGCCGCAGGGAATTTGTCTTCAATTTATTACTATAATCTTAATATTGACTGGACGCCACCTGCCTGTGTAAATGTGAACGACGGGCCGGGCGCCGATACCGACACCACATCTTCTTTAACCACGCTTTCTGCAAACTGGAGTTCATCTTCCGATATCAATTCCGGAATATCAAAATACATGTATGCCATAGGAACGGCTCCGGGAAGCACTGATATTCTCGGATGGACAGGTAACGGCATGAACACCGCTGTGACAAAATCAGGCCTTTCACTTTCCAGCGGACAAACCTATTTTTTTAGTGTACAAGCCGTAAACGGGGCTGAACTCACAAGTATGTGCAGCTCTGATGGCGTGCTGGTCAATCCGGTTACAAACCTGAAGGAGAATGACAGCGAACTTATTGCATCTGTATTTCCTAACCCATTCCACGAAAACTCCACGGTATATTTCAATATTTCAGGAAAGCAGCCTATAGTTATTTCACTTACCGATATGCTGGGCAGAACAATAGTGATCGCTAATTCGGTATTCGCACCAGGAAATCATGCCTTTGAAATCAACGAAAATCTGAGGATCGCTAAGGGGGCCTATGTTTTAAAAATTGAATCTCCCGATAATTGCCAGATGATCCGTGTGACCAAATTTTAAGTTGAAACATCATTATGAAAAAATATTTTTTCATCCCTGTTTTCAGTTTTGTAATGTTTTTGGTGTTGTTATTTCTCAATACTAACAGCATGGGACAGGAAAAAACCGACTTTAATGTACCTGTTGAGCAAAAAGCGTCTTTGCCTTTAGCGGGTTCTGAAGCAGATACCGGTTTTGGCGTGTTTTTTAAAAACAATACGCAACTCACAAAACAGACCACCTACCTGAAAAGAGAAATGAGATGTGCATGGATTGCCACCGTGTATAATATCGACTACCCTTCTACCACAGGCCTTTCAGTAAACTCTCTGAAAAATGAATTCATCACCCTCATCACCCAGCTTAAAGCCGCCGGGATAAATGCTGTTTTTTTTCAGGTACGGCCATCCTGTGATGCCTTTTACAATAGTCCTTACGAGCCCTGGTCGCAGTGGCTGTCGGGAACACAGGGCGTGGCGCCTTCCGGTGGTTTCGATCCCCTTGTTTATATGATTGAGGAATCGCATAAGCGCGGCATAGAGTTTCATGCATGGTTAAATCCGTACCGGGCGGTGGTAAGTACCGGCAGCAGCAGTATTGCCAGCACCCATATATCAATAACACAACCCTCCTGGTGCGTCACGTACAACACCATAAAAATTTTAAATCCGGGACTGCCCCAGGTACGCAATTATGTCACCATGATCGTAGCGGATATTGTCCGGCGTTACCAGGTTGACGGAATCCATTTTGATGATTATTTTTATCCCTATCCACAGTCCGGGTATACTTTTAATGACGATGCTGCTTTTGCTGCCGATCCCAGGGGTTTTACCAACAAGAGCGACTGGCGCAGGGATAACGTCAACCTACTCGTAGCTATGGTCAATGATAGTATCAAAGCCATTAAACCTTATGTAAAATTCGGGATCGGCCCTTTTGGTATCTGGAAAAACGGGGTGCCTCCGGGCATCACGGGATTGTCGTCGTATGATGCGATCTATTGTGATCCCATGGCATGGCTCAATGATCAAAGTATTGATTATGTATCCCCTCAATTGTACTGGAAAATAGGCACCAGTCAGGATTTTAACACCCTTGCGGATTGGTGGGGAACGCAGGCCGATACGCAGGACAGGCATTGTTATGCCGGAATCGCCTCTTACAATTTAAATCCATCAGGCGGAAACTGGGCGATCAGCGACATACTGAACCAGATCAACAGCACAAGGGCTATTAATTATAAGGTTCAGGGCAATGTTTTTTATAACGCCTCATCTATTGCAGACAATCTGAAAAATTTTGCCGATTCACTGTCCCTTTCTTATAATAAATACAAGTGTTTGCTGCCAACCATGCCCTGGCTTGATTCCATTGCCCCTTTGCCGCCATATGATGTCACGGTTTCCTCCACTCCCGTCAGTGTCACGATAAACTGGCAAAAACCCCTTCCGGCAAGCGATGGCGATACAGCAAACTATTTTGTTATTTACAGGAATACCGACGGAAATGTTGTGAACATTGCCGATCCCAAACAGATATTATTTATTTCGCCCGATCCGGTCACTACTTTCACCGACAGCATTTCAATAACGTCTTTTCCGGGTGTTGCTTATGCCATCACCAGTTGTGATAAACTGAACAACGAAAGTTCCCCGGTTGTGGCCGGCCCGGGCATGGACAACATTGCACCATCAACGCTGATAAATGTTGCGGGTGACTGGCAGACGCAGAGTTTTACCGTCAACTTCACCGATGCCGATAACAGCGGCGGGTCGGGTATTGAAAAAAGGTTTTACCAGGTGCTTGATTATAACGGCTCCGAATGGCATGCCAATGCCCATAACGGATTTTTTGCCGATAATTTTGATTCGCTGGACACTGCGGTATGGAACATCCCGTCAGGCGGCGGAACCTGGATGACCGGCGGAGGCAACCTGGTCCAGACGGATACCACGGTGAACAACAGCAATATATATGCTTATCTTAACCAGATGCCTTCGAACCGGTACATCTATCATTTTAATGTCCGGATCGATACTGCTGCATTTGGGACAAATATGCACCGTTTTGGTTTTCATTTTTTCTGTGACAGCGGAAGTTTCGAAAACCGAGGGAATTCTTATTTTATTTATTTCCGGCAGGAAACCTCGACCCTTGAATTTTTCAAAGTGGTGAACAACGTTTTTACACCGGCCAAGACCGTCAATAATATTATTACCACCTTTGGACAGTGGTACGACATCAAAGTGATTTATGATCGCATTTCGGGGAAAATTGATGTATACCGCGACAATGTGCTGACAGGCTCCTGGACTGATCCCAGCCCGCATACCACACCCGGAAATTATATTTCTTTCCGCACAGGCAACTGCAAAACGTATATCAACGATATCATGGTTTTCAGATCGAGGTACCCGGCTGTCACGGTAAGTGTTGGCGACTCTTCCATTTGTGATATACGCTACCAAAATCCTGATCCTTTGTTCCCGGCGGCAAAAATCCGATCTGTTGTCAATGACAGTGCGGGAAACCTTTCTTCAATCAGCACCTTCAGCCTGAACATTGACTGGACTCCGCCCCACTGCGTAACAGTTAACGATGGAAATGACATTGATATAGACACAACTTCTTCGTTAACCACGCTTTCTGCCAACTGGACGGCTTCCTTCGATTCAAATTCCGGAATCTCGAAGTACCTGTATGCCATTGGTACCTCCCCCGGAGCTACCGACATTGCCGTATGGACGGGCAACGGAACAAACACCTCGGTTACACGATCTGGATTGTCACTTACCGACGGCCAGACCTGTTTTTTCAGTGTGCAGGCCATAAACGGAGCGGAATTGACAAGTATATGCAGCTCAGATGGCATTTTGGTGAACACTACAGCCAATCTGTCAGAGAATACTTTGGCCCCGCTTATTCTTGTGTACCCCAATCCTTTCAGCAAAAGCCTGACCATATATGTTCAGTTGTCCGATGAACAGTATCTGAATCTCAGACTTACCGATATGCAGGGCAGGCAGGTTCTGGACGTCAGACGGCTGTTTACGGCAGGAGTTAATAAAATTGACCTGGATCCTGAAACTATAAAGTTGTCAAAGGGTATATACCTGCTTGAAATCAGCAATAAGGACAAGGTCAAAACAGAAAAGATTATTTATTACTGAAAAAATTTTGAAAAGGTTTTTTGTAATAAAACTCTTTCGGCCTTGCAGCCGGTCAGTCCCGATACGTATATGTTCGCCATACATGCATTTGCCTGAATTTCATTGAATATGCACATTTTCAAGCTTTTGTCACCATCTTTTCCGAACTGGTACTTAAAAAAACATTGATAACTCCTCGGACAAAAAAACCAGCTCCAAACTTGTATGTTTATTAATAACATTTATATTTGTGGTAGAAATATTTCTTGACAATGGCATTTGTTTGTATGCGGGAAAACGGAACAAAATAAAAGAATACTAAAACAGTAGAAGGATGATGTATAAAGATTGTTTTATAGGAGGTACAAATGAGAGTGCCAATGTTTAAAGACGACAGATTATTATAAACTTTTAAATCTAACATAAAAGTGCGGTGTCAGCACTATAATCATTGACATCAATAAAATGAAAACGCAATTACTTTTAATCGGTTTGTTTTTTTTACTTCACTTTGGAGCAAACGCACAATGTGGAACAGACCAAAGTCAACTATTAACGGACGCTGGCAGAAGTGCACGCAATCTCCCTGGTTATTATGAAGGGCAAACTTTTACTGCAGGTGCTACCGGATTGCTTTGTGAAATTGATATGCTGATGTTTAATACTATGGCCGGCACAGGAACATTAAACATATATTCCGGAACCGGGATAAGCGGAACTGTATTGAATACGCAAATTGTAAATGTTAGTGTCCCTTCAATGACAAATGTATGGCAAAACTGGACAATTACCACACCTCCTGCTGTTACTGCCGGACAGGTTTACACTTTTCAGTTTATTCCTGCTCAGGGCGGTGGATTACCAGATCCTTATGGTGTAAATGTGCTGTCGAATGATGTATATTCGGGTGGGTATGACCTTGGGAATACAAATGGTGAATTGACGTTCAGGACGTATGTTGATGTAACCACCGGCACAAATGATATACATGGTCAGAATAATTATGTAGTTTATCCAAATCCTTTTTCATTGCAAACAACGTTGCAGACAGACAAAATCCTCACTGACGCCACCGTGACTGTTTACAACTCATTCGGACAACAGGTAAAACAAATAATAAATATTTCGGGACAAACAATCACCTTATCCCGTGACAAATTATCAAGCGGAGTTTATTTTATCAGACTGATACAAGACAACTACATAATCATGACAGATAAACTCGTGATCAAGGACTAACAACATGGCACCGGCACAAGCAGCAAAACGTATCGAAAAGTGTAGAAACCATTTACAAATAAGCTAATTTGCAAAGTAAACCATTGTGAGAGGACTGAAAATGAAATATTGACAAGATAAAAAAGTCATTACCGACTGCCTGACAAACAGATAAGCCAACACTCCATTTTAATCAGATATAGTCCTTCCAAAACCAACTCAAAGAAAAACTATTTCACATAAGCGGATTGACCGGACAAAAAAAACGCAGGATGTACTAAACCCGCCACATGCGTAAGCCACAAATCGTTTGAAGCAAAGGGGCACGAAAATTGCAATTAAAGCAAAATTCCAAAAAGATATTTTTAAATTTGACGTTGCTCTGATTTTAAAGATATTGACAATTTCATGCGGGCAAATAATTAAAAAACACAAAATGAAAACATTAATTATTACAATTGCATTGGTAATATACAGCCTGGCCGGTTTTTCACAAGATAAAACCAAAACTATAAACACAGATACGTTAACATCAGTTGGAATAATCCACAAAAAACCGTTTGTCGACAAAATCGGCAATGAACATCCTGAACATTTGGATTATTGGTTCAAGACCAATAATGATGATTTTTTTATTAAAATAGATAAAACTAAAATTATTACTGATTCTCTGGATAAGTATGTAAATAAACCGATACAACTTAAATATATTTTTATTAAATGGGGAGAATGGGACTCTAGTGGTAAAGAACGTATTCCGGTTCAAAGCAGAGTAGGGTCTTATATTATTGTTCTTAAAGCTAACTAAGATTTATTGCAGTTTGGATGACAGAAGCTTTGATTTACGCAAAAGAGAAAAAATAAAAGGAACATTTACGCTGCCAAAGCAAATGTTGTTAGCAATGACTATGGTTTAAAGTACGGAAATGGCAGAGCATAAATTATTCACAAAAGAAACTCAAATACAAGTGTATTTGGCTCACCCATATAGCTCGTTTTATCGGGGTGCATTTTAAAATAGCAACTGACTGATGACAAATAATGGACTTTAATATTAGTAAGAATTCTAAAAGATACAATAATGAGATTTTTTTTAATAGTATTCGTAATTGGGTTATTAGTCCCGCCTCTTATTGCCCAAAATCAAGAAACTAAAGATTTTAATGGTTGGGAATTTCTGGAGTGGAAGTCAGATAAGAAAGCCGTTGAGAAGCAATTGATCGACAAGGGTATTAAAATTCAGGAAACATTTTCAGATCCCGCTTATGATAAAATTATAAGATTTCAATATAATGATTTGAAAACCAGGCTTGATTTTGATTCATTAAATCAGTTGTCCGGCATAAAACAATACAAGGAGTTCAGTGTTAATCAGGATAAAGAAGCCATCACTTGTTTTAATACGGTCACAAAAGCATTAATGGCAAAGTATGGCAAGCCATCTGTCCAAGGTAATGATACCGTAGGAAAAATCACTCATTTAATTTGGGATCTAAAGTTCACCGAAGTGCTTCTTGCCTACGATTACGGGTACAAAGTCATTGATGAGTTTGGAGGCGGCTCCTATAAAGTGAGCATTTACTTTAATCCGTTTGCACAAGCAGACACTTCAAAATATGCAATAATACCATATAATACTGCTTACGACAAACTTTTTAAAAATTGCGAACCGGCATTTTTGACTACCAGGGATTTAACATTAATAGAAGAAAATTTAAAAAAACATATAGGCACTTCCAATCTTGTTTTGCAAACAAAAGGGAAAGACAGCTTTGCACTTAATAATTATAAAAGACAATACTTAGCTGTCGTCAATAAAAATGGGCAAAAAGAAGTTTGGGTTAATTGTTTTTGTAGGAATTGGAACAAAGACTGGCAAAAAGAAGTCTTTTTCGTAAAAAAGGAAATACCTTGTTATTTTAACCTGAAAATAAATTTGATCACAGGAACGGAAGATTTTAAATTTGACTTTGATGGAGAAAATTAGAAGCAAAGTGCCAAAAAGATCATTCAAAAAGGTATAAAAGTTTATATTGAAAACAAAATATGTTTAATCGTCTAAATTGAAAAATGAGTCCACTCCGAAAAGTATGATTTTCTGCGACTTCCCTTTGGGATAAAGGGCAAAAAGTCGCAGGAAGAAAAACGGGATTTTTTGGAGAGGACTCGAAATCAAAAATTTACATCATGAAAAAAACATTCAGATTTTTATTTGTTTTTTGCGTAGCAATGATTTTTGACACACAAATTATTTTTGCCCAAACCACAAAGGCTGGTGCCATTGTTACAACTGTCGGGATTTTTGACGGTATCCTTCACAGCGATGTTCATGGCCAAAGAGAATCAGTGTATAAAATCAACGAATATGATATATATTCAAAAGATATCCCCAAAAGCAAGGCAGATTCATTAAAAGGGAAAAAAGTTCGTGTAACGGGTAAACTGGCATTGCTTTGTAAAACAATGGTCTCAGAAAATAGTAAGGGTGAAATAATTCAAGAGCGGGGTCCGGATCATAAGTATATTTTCGAGCCAAAATTTTCAATAGTTAATCCTGAAACAGACAAGAAAAATTAGTAATTGGACAAAGATGAAAATCAATAAAGAGGAAGTACCCCAATTATCAGAACCATCATGAAATTATTGTGAACGACATTTTTTATATTGATTCCATTGTTGAAAGTGCTGATAATCTGTCCCCCTACTTTGTTTCCGGCGAAAATGGGATGATATTATCATCATATTATAATCACTTTGATACTGACAAAAGTCTTAAAGTATAATCTTAAGACTGGTGCAAAATTGTCAACACGATCAAAAGCGATAAAACCCCTTTTTCCGCCAGTCAACCAGGAAACAGCTTTGAAAATTGCACAAAAGGATGCAAAATCATCTTATAGGGATTTATCTGTCTATAATATTAGAGCAAAATATAAAGAAGGCAACTGGCATGTGGATTTTGATTTAAAAGATCCACAAATGCCTGGCGGAGGCCCTCATTACATCATTTGTGGTGAAACAGGAATTATATTAACCCAGATTACGCAATAGGAACGTAGTGGACTATTGAGTAGCGCGCAGGATTGTGGGTTGAATCTGGGTAATCCCTGCTTGCAGCAGGCAAGCCGACTTAGTAAATGTTCCTGGCAATTTTAATTGCCGGGATTACATTTACTTTGTCGATTCCGCATTAAAAATCTACATTATAAGTTATTTAAAAACAGTTAATTATACTTAATTATTCCTAATGCTACGCATTAGAAAATTCTTAATGCGGAATTTGGGATTTATGCAACGGTACGAGTAATAATACGTACAGAGATTCTTACCTGAAAAATGTCCATTAAGCCGGCCCAAAGTTAAAAATCACTGGCAGTTGCAGCTTTTTGAAAAGTATATTTCGGTTTCGGGCAGCAGGTTCTGAATGTGTTTCTGTTTTTCAAAGTTGATCGCCATTACGCGCATATCCAGTATTTTAAGGACAGGTGCCAGTTTGCCGATCTCTTCAGGTAATACCGTAATGGCATTGCCCCAGAGGTCAAGGTAGTTTAGTTGAACAAGATTACCGATCTCAGCAGGCAGTGCTGTAAGAAGATTCTGGTTTAATACAAGGGTTTTCAGCTGATGTAAATTACCGATGGTGGAGGGCAGCATGGTTATTTTGTTGTTTGAAGCGTCGAGACTCGACAGTCCTGGCAACAACCCGATAGTTACCGGCAGCGAAAAAAGTTTGTTTTTCGAAAGATTCAGTATAGTCAGACTTTTCAAGTCGCCGGTTTCCGGTGGCAGTTCGTTGAGTTTGTTATGCGAAAGGTTAAGGATTTTAAGGTTTTTCAGGCTGCCGATCTGCGAAGGAACTTCCTTGATTTTATTATGCGAAAGATCAAGTTCTTCCAGGTTTTCCAGAGAAAAAACCGCAGCGGGTATCTGTGTGAGTTTTTTCCTTTGCAGGTTTAGCCGGTAAACTGCTGAAGGCGCCTGTAAAGCTTCATCAAGCGAGGTGAATATCCTTTCGGTGTCGATGGCGGCGGTATCATTATGCTGTGCCTGTACAGCGATGATGCCGAAACAGGTAAGTATGCCGGAAAGAAAAAATACCGGCAGGGATTTATGGACGGGATTCATTAATTTTTTTGATGATCGTTTGCTTGTCTATTTCCAGTTGGGCTTTCAGCAGGCTGATATGTTCGAATTTCTGTTCATCTCTCATGAACGAGATAAAACTGATGCGGATATATTGCCCGTATATATCTTTATTAAAATCAAAAATATGGGTTTCTATGGTCAGCGCTTGTTTTTCAAAAGTAGGCTTAAAGCCGATATTGCACATTCCGTAATAAAAAACATTTTTTATTTTAACTTTTACAACATATACGCCGTTGGCCGGGATCAACTTGCAGGTATCATCAACACAGAGGTTGGCTGTAGGAAACCCGAGTTTTGTTCCTGTGTTGGTTCCTCGTACTACGGTTCCTCCTATGCTGTATGTGTAATTCAACAGCTTATTGGCCTGTTCCACCTGCTGGTTTTCGATATACTTTCTGATCCGGGTTGAGCTTATGGCAGAACCGTCGTCATTTTGTGCTAAAATTTCAACAACCGAAAAGCCATATTTTTCTTTTGAATCAATAAGTTTCAGGTGGTCGCCCGAACGCTTGCTGCCAAAACGGTGATCAAACCCGATAACAATGAATCTGGCATGTAAACGATCAGACAGATAATCTTTTATGAATTCTTCGTAAGAGATTCTGGCAAATTCTTCCGAAAAGTTTATCAACACAGCATAATCAACTCCTGCCCGTTCCAGCAATGCGATTTTTTCTGCTGTGGTGGAAAGCAGTTTCAGTTTGTCGTCATCTTTTTTTAAGGCATACCGCGGATGAGGATCGAATGTAAGTATGACGGATACCAGCCCGTTTTGTTCTGCAATATCAGTCATCCGGCGGATGATGGCCTGATGCCCTTTGTGGACGCCGTCAAAAGTTCCGACGGAAACTGCTGATGCAAGTTCGCGGGGAAAATCATTAATATTATGAATAACCTTCAATATATCGGAAATAATGATATTTCAGCAAAAATAAAAGATATTTTCTATGCAAATCATTTTTTATTTTTAAAAAATGTAATTTTGCTGGGTAGGCATGAAAAAAACAAATTCAATCACGAAATACGAAACTTTATAGATAATGGCACAGAAAAATAATGGAAAAATTTATCAGATCATTGGTGCGGTAGTTGATGTTATTTTTGAAAAAGAAGAAGACCTTCCCCAGATATACGATGCCCTCGAAGTGAAGAAAGAAAACGGGGAAACGCTTGTGCTTGAATGTCAGCAGGATATCGGTGAAAACACTATGCGTTGTGTTGCCATGGATTCCACCGACGGACTTTGCAGAGGCATAGAAGTGATCAATACCGGCAACCAGATCACCATGCCTGTCGGCGATCATATCCGTGGGCGCTTGTTCAATGTTATCGGGCAGTCTATCGATGGTATCGGGCCGGTTTCCAAGGAAAAAACCTATAATATTCACCGCGACCCTCCTAAGTTTGAAAATCTGGCTACTTCAAAAGAAGTGCTTTATACTGGTATTAAGGTCATTGACCTTATCACCCCTTATGCCAAAGGAGGAAAAATAGGGCTGTTCGGCGGCGCCGGTGTCGGAAAAACCGTGATCATCATGGAGCTTATCAACAATATAGCCAAGAAATATTCGGGTATGTCGGTTTTCAGCGGTGTTGGTGAACGTACCCGTGAGGGTAACGACCTGCTTCGCGACATGATCGAATCGGGAGTAATCCGTTATGGTGAAAAATTCAGGGAAGATATGGAAAAAGGCGGTTGGGACCTCTCGTTGGTTGATATGGAAGACCTTGCCAACTCTCAGACAACCCTTGTTTTCGGGCAAATGAACGAACCCCCCGGAGCACGTGCCAGGGTGGCTTTGTCGGGTTTGACACTGGCTGAGTATTTCCGTGATGGTGATGAAAAAACCAGCGGCAGGGATATTTTATTGTTTATCGATAATATCTTCCGTTTTACACAGGCAGGCTCCGAAGTATCTGCGCTGCTTGGCCGTATGCCTTCGGCGGTGGGTTATCAGCCTACGCTGGCTACTGAAATGGGAATTCTGCAGGAACGTATTACCTCAACCAAACGGGGATCCATCACTTCTGTCCAGGCCATATATGTTCCTGCTGACGACCTTACCGACCCGGCTCCGGCAACTACGTTCTCTCACCTGGATGCGACCACGGTACTCAGCCGTAAAATTGCCGAAATTGGTATTTATCCTGCCGTTGACCCCCTCGACTCTACCTCGCGTATTCTCAGCCCTGATGTGGTTGGCGACGAGCACTATGATACCGCCCAGAGGGTAAAAGCAATTTTGCAGCGATACAATGAGTTACAGGATATCATTGCCATTTTGGGTATGGACGAATTGTCCGAAGAGGATAAACTGGTGGTGCAGCGTGCGCGCCGTGTTCAACGTTTCCTCTCACAGCCGTTTTTTGTGGCTACCCAGTTTACCGGCCTTGAAGGTAAGTTTGTGAATATTGAAGATACCATTAAAGGATTTAAAATGATCCTTGATGGTGAAGTGGATGAATATCCGGAAGCAGCCTTCCACAATGTCGGAACCATTGAAGAAGCTATTGACAAAGGAAAGAAACTCCTGAACCAGGCATAATAAACCCTGTTGAGATAAGTAGTTACTATATTTGTAGAAGGTAAATAGGTTGGGCTGCTAGTTTGGGTTAATGTTAATAGTAAATAGAAATGGAAGAGGTAAAGAAAAAAATACGAAGTTTTCATGATCTGGATGTTTACCAAAATTCTTATACTGCTATGCTGAAAGTTTTTAAAGATATCCTTCCAAAACTTCCACCTGAAGAAAAATTTGATTTGAGGGACCAGTTTCAGCGATCATCAAAAGCGATACCTCGATTAATTGCAGAAGGACATTCCAAAAGACATCAGAAGAAGGGATTTCAAAAATATTTAGATGATGCCCTGGCGGAATCTAACGAAACAATAGTTTCTTTGTGTCAGACGAGGGGTTTATATCCACAATTCGTAGATTTAGCTATTTGTAATGAATTAATTTCTTCATATGACATAATTAGCAGACAGACTTATAACCTGTCGATCGCATGTACAAAATTCACTGAGCAAAAAAACGCTATCAACCAATAACAATAGACTTGACCAGTTGCCTAACCCATCAGCCATTAAAATGAAATATCAGATATTTTCAAAAATTATTAACCAAATAAATTATGTTTATTGAAATTATTTCACCTGAGTTTACTATTTTTTCAGGCGAAATCAAAAAAGTAAAATTTCCGGGCAAAGAAGGTTCCTTTGAGATACTGAACAATCACGCTCCTATGGTCGCCGTCCTGAAAAAAGGAAAGATCAGGATCACCGACGCCGAAAACAAACACAATTTTTTTGAGGTAAACGGCGGCGTTGTTGAGCTGAAAAAAAACAAAATCATTGTTTTAGCAGAATAACAAATATTTAAATATAACGATATGTCAGAAAGTATATTAAGCAAAGTCGGCCCCGGTGTTGTTACCGGTGAAAATCTTCAATATATCTTTAACGCAGCCAAGCAGAACAAATTTGCTTTACCTGCTGTGAATGTGGTAGGTACCAACTCGGTGAACGCTGTTCTGGAGGCGGCCAAAGCAGTTAATTCGCCTGTTATCATACAGTTTTCCAATGGCGGAGGCTTGTTTTTCGGAGGCAAATCTCTTGATAATACCGGTGAAAAAGCTGCTATCGCCGGTACGATTGCCGGTGCGATGCATGTTCACATGATGTCGGAACATTACGGCATTCCGGTGATAATTCATACGGATCATGCAGCCAGAAAACTGTTGCCCTGGATTGACGGTTTGCTTGATGCAGGGGAAAAGTTTTACAAGCAATACGGAAAGCCGTTGTTCAGTTCGCATATGCTCGACCTTTCCGAAGAACCGCTGGAACAAAATATCGAAACATGTAAGAGTTATCTCGAACGTATGAGTAAAATAGGGATGACGCTCGAAATCGAACTGGGTATTACCGGCGGCGAAGAAGATGGCGTTGATCACAGCGATATTCACAGTTCAAGACTATATACCCAGCCTGCCGATGTCGCCTATGCTTACGAACAGTTAAGCGGGATAAGCAGTCGTTTTACGATTGCTGCCTCGTTTGGCAATGTCCACGGCGTGTACAAACCCGGAAATGTCAAGTTGGAACCGGTAATTCTTGATAACTCACAAAAATATATCGAAGAAAAGTTTCATACTGTGTCTAACCCGGTGAACTTTGTGTTTCACGGAGGCTCAGGCTCGGAACCTGAAAAAATTCAGGAAGCCATTTCTTACGGAGTCATCAAAATGAACATCGATACAGATACTCAATGGGCTTTCTGGGATGGTATACTGAATTATTATAAAAAAAATGAAGCCTACCTGCAGGGGCAGCTGGGTAATCCCGAAGGAGCCGATAAGCCGAACAAAAAATTCTACGATCCCCGGGCATGGCTCCGTAACGGCGAAAAGTTCCTTGCCGAACGCTTAAAGGTGGCCTTCAATGACCTTAATGCCTTAAACAGGAACTAATCGCTGACTCCGTAGCGGTTTCAGACCAATAAAAACAGCTTCTGCTTTTCGCACAATACTCTTTGGCGGAAATTGTGTGGTATCCGTATTTTTTTTAGTGTTTTTCAAAAAAGTACTAATTTCGTTTTCTCAAATACTTTAATATGCGAAAACAAAAGCCATTTTCGATTAATCCTAAGGTAAAAGAGAATGCCGTATATGTGCTGCTTTTTATTTTCCTGGTTGTTGGAATCATCGTATGCAATGATTACGGCTTGGGTTGGGACGAAAAAATTCACCGGGAATATGGCCTGTTGAATTTTGATTACGTTTTTCATCACGACCTATCCATTTATACAAAGGGTATGAGTGGCTACGGAGTGTTTTTTGAATGGCTCTGCATAGGCTTTGAAAAAACCGGCATAATAAGCGATATCCGTGATGTTATGATATCCAGGCATCTGATCAATCATTTATTATTTCTTTTATCCGGTTTTTTCCTGTATAAGCTGGTTGTAAAGGTTTGGAAAAACGAATGGTTGGGCATCATCGCCTTACTGATCTATTTGCTCAATCCGCGTATATATGCCCATTCCTTTTTTAACCCCAAGGATATGCCCTTTCTTTCCATGGTGGTTATTTCGATTTATTTTTCCATTAAAACCCTGTATTCCAATAAATATAAAGATTATATTATTCTTGGGGCAATATATGCCCTGACGATTAATATTCGCATCATGGGGCTGATGTTACCGTTTTTTTTCACCATTTTCAGGATAATTGACTTTCTGTTTAACATAAAAAAAGAGTCGCCAAAAAAAACAGCCATCCAGTTTTTATTATTGCTGACGACCACTTTTCTAGTTTTATATATTACATGGCCGATCTTGTGGCACGATCCGTTCGGAAAACTTGCATCTTCCTTTTCTACCATGTCCAGTTTCTGGTGGCGCGGATCAGTGCTGTTTATGGGGAAATTTTATATATCCAATGAACTGCCCTGGTATCATATTCTCTGGTGGATGATCATCACCATACCTCTTGTGTATTGGCTTCTGACTTTAGCCGGTGTGGTATTTCTGGTGATTAAGATATTCCGCAACGGATGGCGTGTGCTTAATGATAAAAACTTTATGATCCCCTTTTTCTTTTTCTTATGCTTCATTTCGCCTTTAGCCATCATAGTTATAATGAAATCAGTGGTATACGATGATTGGCGGCAGGTCTTTTTTGTTTACGGAGGCCTGGTATTGATTGCGGCATACGGGGTACATGAACTCTGGCAAAGGATCAGGGGAAAGCTCGGAAAAGTTTTAATTGCAGCACTCGGAGTGACATTTTGTTTCATTGCTTCTCAGATGATCAGATTGCACCCTTACGAAGGGATTTATTTCAATGATGTCGTTTATAAGTTAAAGAATAAGCGCGAAGGCCTTCGGAAAAACTATGAACTGGATTATTGGGGAACTTCATTTAAAGAAGCATATGAGTACATATTAAAAACCGATGACCGCAAACATGTAGTCGTCTATTATAATATACCTCCCGGCCTTTTCACGCTTGACATTCTCCGGCCTGAAGACAGAGAACGAATAACTTTTTTACAAAAAGGAACCGATAATCCTGATTATTTTGTCAGTAATTACCGCGTTCATCCAGAAGATTATACCTTCCAGGGCAATTTCAATGTCAAAGAAGTTTTTAATATAAAGGCCTATAACAGCCGTATTATTTCCGTCTGGAAAATAACAAACAATTCTGCAAACAAATAAAACCTTCTTTTTCTATTGTTAAACCATCCCCTCTTGCCGCACAATCAGCCGTGGCGGATATTGTAAATGGCATTGTAATAAAATATTATTTGTCGGACAGTAGTGAAAATTTTATTTAAATTAACCAACAAAATCAATACATTTGTTAATGAAAACATCTTGTTAATAACACTATTGAAAAAATATTTATGAAAGTAATTATTTTAGCAGGAGGGCTGGGAACCCGATTAAGCGAAGAAACGGGCCTGAAACCTAAACCCATGGTCGAAATAGGCGGAAAACCCATACTCTGGCACATAATGAAAATATATTCTCATTATGGCTACAATGAATTTATCGTCTGCTGTGGGTATAAAGGATTCTTGATTAAGGAATATTTTGCCAACTATTTCCTGCATCAGGCCGATGTTACTATTGACCTGCAAAAAAACAAAATTGATATTCACCAGTCAAATGCGGAACCCTGGAAGATCACCCTGATTGATACCGGAATGGATACCATGACCGGGGGCAGAATAAAAAGAGTGCAGGAATATATCGGCAGTGAACCATTTATGCTGACATACGGTGATGGGGTGGGTAATGTGAATATCAAAGAACTGGTTGATTTTCATCATTCGCAAAAAAAACTGGCCACCGTCACTGTCACGCAGCCCACCGGACGGTTTGGAGCCATTCATTTCAATGATGAAAATTCTGTGGAGATCTTTGCATTTCAGGAAAAGCCCAAAGGGGATAATGCATGGATCAATGCCGGATTTTTTGTTCTTCAGCCCGAAGTTTTTGACTACATCAGGGACGATTCCACGATCTGGGAAAGAGAACCGCTGGAGGCTCTGGCCAGAGAGGCTCAATTGTATGCGTACAAGCATTATGGCTTCTGGAGGCCTATGGATACCATCCGTGATAAAGAAGATTTAGAAAAAATATGGTCGTCAGACAAATGTGAGTGGAAATTATGGTAAAAAAAATACAAACTGAAAATTTCTGGGTCGGCAAAAAGGTTTTAATTACCGGACACACCGGGTTTAAAGGTTCATGGCTCTGCCTGCTGCTCAAAAGACTGGGCGCCGATGTGTATGGTTATGCCCTTGAACCGCCTACAAACCCGAGCTTATTTGCGGATGCCCGGATCCATGAATGTATCACCTCATATATCGGTGATATCAGGGATTATGAAAAAGTGCTGGCAACGATCAAAAAGGTAAAGCCCGAAATCATCATCCATATGGCTGCCCAGGCGCTGGTGCTCAGGTCATATCACGACCCGGTGCAAACCTATTCCACCAATGTGATGGGGACGGTGAATGTGCTGGAAGCCGTGCGGCATGTTCCCGGTATAAAAGCCGTGATCAATGTCACCACCGATAAATGTTACGAAAACCATGAATGGCTCTGGGGATACAGGGAATACGAACCCATGGGGGGCTACGATCCCTATTCCAACAGCAAAGCCTGTTCGGAACTGGTCACGTCGGCGTTCAGGAGTTCTTTTTTTAATGCGGAAGAGTACAGTAAGCATGGTGTGGCTGTTGCATCGGCACGGGCTGGCAATGTTATCGGCGGGGGCGACTGGGCCGAAGACCGCCTGATCCCTGACTTTGTTAAAGCCGTTTCCAAAGGAAAAAAACTCACGGTACGCAATCCCGCCGCCATACGACCATGGCAGCACGTCCTTGAACCTTTGTCGGGGTACCTGAAACTGGCTGAAAAACTATATGCTGATGGTGTTAAATATGCGGAAGCCTGGAATTTCGGCCCGGAAGACAAGGATGCAAGAAGTGTGGAATGGATCATTACTGCATTGTGCAGCTATTGGGGCAAAGACGCTTCATTCCGGATGGATAAAAATACCGGGCCGCATGAGGCCACATACCTGAAATTAGACTGCTCCAAGGCAAAAAACGAATTGGGATGGCAACCGCAGTGGGATATAGAAACAGCACTTCGGAACATTGTCGATTGGAACAAAGCTTATCTTTCAGGTCAAAACATACAAAAAGTTACTGAAGCCCAGATTTCGGAATATTACAACCATCTGTTGTAAAATGTCCCATCATGCTTAAAAATATTGTTATGTCTGATCATAAACAACTACGGAAAGAAATTCTGGAAAAAACAGCGGAATATTATCGTGCGTATTTTGAACAGAAAGAATTTATCCCGGGAAAAACCCTGATAAACTATGCCGGCCGGGTTTTTGATGAATGCGAACTCATCAATGCTGTGGAGGCCTCGCTTGATTTCTGGCTCACCGAGGGCCGTTTTTCAGAACAATTTACCGCTAAAATTTCGGAGTTTTTAAAAATAAAACACATCTTACTCGTCAATTCGGGTTCTTCAGCCAACCTGCTGGCTTTATCCGCTCTTATGTCCAGGAAACTGGGCAACCGTAAGATGATCCCCGGTGACGAGGTGATCACCGTTGCAGCAGGTTTCCCGTCTACAGTGACCCCCATCATTCAAAATGGACTAGTACCGGTATTCGTTGATGTGGAAATTCCCGGGTATAACATTGACGCTGACATGATGCGCAGAGCCATCACTCCACGTACCCGATGCATTTTCATTGCCCATACCCTCGGGAATCCGTTTAATGTCGATGCTGTTATGGGACTAGCCCATAAGCATAATTTATGGGTTATTGAAGACAACTGCGATGCCTTTGGCAGTAAATACAAATCCGGATTCACCGGAACTTTCGGGCATATTTCAACGCTTTCTTTTTATCCGGCACACCACATCACCACCGGCGAAGGAGGAGCCGTATGCACTAACGATCCGCAATTGGCAAAGATAATTCGCGCTTTCCGCGATTGGGGACGCGACTGTTACTGTGCCGGGGGCGATAACAACACCTGTGGTAGCCGTTTTTCACGACAGTTCGGGCAACTGCCTTCGGGATACGACCATAAATACGTGTATTCGGAGATCGGTTATAATTTAAAAATGACCGACATACAGGCCGCTATAGGGGCCGCACAAATAGACAAACTCCCTGATTTCTGCGAAAAACGTAAAAAGAATTTCCGGGAGTGGACCCGTATCTTTGCAAAATATCCTGATTACTTTATTTTGCCCGAAGCCACTGAGGGGGCTGATCCTGCGTGGTTTGCCTTTATTGTGACAATAAAGGATAAAGCCCCTTTCACGCGTGACACCTTAACCACATTGCTGAATGAGAAATTAATCGAAACCCGCAACCTTTTTGCAGGAAACATCATAAAACAGCCCGCTTTTGCTGATAAATCATGGCGTGTTGCCGATCACCTGCTGAATACGGAAACCATTATGAACAATACGTTCTTTTTGGGGACATATCCCGGTTTGTCAAGAGAAATGTTTGATTATGCCGAAGGCATCCTGGATGACTTTGTCAATGGACTGTAAAGTGGACAAATATTGAAATACTTTGTGTAATTTTGAAAAAGATATCGTTAATCTAAACCAGCAGATTGAATTTTCGAAACAACAAATTTGATGAACATGAAAACAGGCGATAAACCATTGTTTGTATTTGAACTTGCCAATAATCACATGGGCGATGCCGGACATGGATGTAAAATTATTGATGAAATTGCGGCAATAATTAATGAGTTCAGTTTTGATTTTGCATTCAAGTTGCAGTACAGGCAGCTGGATACATTTATACATCCGGATTTTCAAACACGGAAAGATATAAAATACATTAAACGTTTTGCGGAAACACGTCTTAATCCCGACGATTTCAGGAAAATCAAAGATCACATCAAAGAAAAAGGATTCCTGGCGGTATGCACCCCTTTCGACGAAGCCTCTGTGGACCTGGTCGAAGAACATGGTTATGATTTTTTGAAAATAGCAAGCTGCTCATTCACCGACTGGCCTTTGCTCGAAAGAATTTCCAAAACACGCCTGCCGTTGATTGCATCCACAGCGGGAGTCGAATTATTCAATATCGACCGGGTGGTCAGCTTTTTTGAACACCGGGATAAAAGTCTCGCATTGATGCACTGTATTGCAGAATATCCAACCCCGGCGAAAAATTCTAACCTGAATCAAATTGACCTGTTCAGAAAAAGGTACCCCGGTCATACTATTGGATATTCTACGCATGAAGGTCCGGACGAACTGACTTCCATTAAGTTAGCGGTGGCAAAAGGGGCGCGGATATTTGAAAAACATGTCGGCCTTGAAACCGAGCAATATAAGCTGAATGCCTATTCGGCAAAACCCGAACAGGTTTACAAATGGCTGAAAGCTGCCGGAGAAGCTTTTGAGTATTGCGGCGATCATGATGAAAGGCATACCTTTTCGCAAAAAGAAACGGACGACCTCCGTGGATTGAGACGGGGAGTTTTTGCACGCCACGACCTGAAAAATGGAGAAAAAATTGAAACGGAAGATGTGTTTTTTGCCATTCCGGTCGGTGAAGGGCAAATAACGGCCAATGATTTTTCAAAATACACCGAATTCCGGCTGCTGAAAGACATCAGGAAAAATGAAGCGATACTGTTTACAGATACCAAAAAAATGGAGCTTAGAGAAAAAGTGCTCGCTATTACCACAGATGTCAGCAAGTATATAATTGAAAGCAGGGTTTCCGTCCCCGATAAAGTGGATTTTGAAATCTCGCATCATTACGGGATAGACAAGTATTATGAGGCAGGTACCACCATTATTAATTTTATCAACCGTGAATACTGCAAAAAACTCATTATCCTTTTACCCGGGCAGACACATCCTGAGCAATACCATAAGCAAAAAGAAGAAACCTTCCACATCATGTACGGGACCCTTGAACTGACGCTCGACGGAGTGGCCAGGTCGTTAAAAAGCGGCGATATCATTGTGATTGAGCGGGGAGTAAAGCATAAAATGTTTACACAGACAGGTGTTATCATCGAAGAAATTTCTTCAACGCATTATAAAGACGATTCGTATTATACCGATGAAACCATTACCCGCAACAAAAACCGGAAGACAGAGATCACCCTGTGGCTGAAATCAATCATATAATAAAAATGCAGACAATAATCTGGGATGTTGATGATGTGTTGAATAACCTGACCCGCGACTGGTTTGAAGGTTACTGGCTGAAGAACAACCCCGCTTGTATGGTGCTGTTTGCTCAGATTGATAAGATACCACCTCATGAGATCTTTCACATTTCCCGCGAAAAATATCTCGAAACGCTTGATGAGTTCAGGATAAAGCACGGGGAGTCGCTTCAGCCGGATATGGATGTCCTGGAATGGTTCAGGGCGCATGGCCATCAGTTCCGTCATGCGGTATTAACGGCCACACCGCGTTTTTATGCACCCTGTTCAGCACAATGGGTTTTTAAACACTTTGGTGACTGGATCAGGACCTATCACTTTGTTCCGTCAAAACGCACCCATGATGATTTTCCATGCTATGATGCTAATAAAGCCGGATTTTTACGCACACTCGGCAATGTGGATATTTTCATCGACGATAATGAGAGCCATATCAATGATGCAAAAAAAGACGGAATAAGGACATTATTGTTCCCTCAACCGTGGAACAGCAATTCATCGGAAAGCGTAGTTGATTTTCTCAAGAAAATTATAGTTTAAAATGCAAAAATTATCTGATTTTGTTTTCGACTATCTGGCAGGTGCGGGTGTAAATCACGTGTTCATGCTTCCCGGCGGAGGATGTATGCATCTGGTAGATTCACTGGGTAAGCATCCTGCCATTGAATATACGGTAAACCTGCATGAACAGGCCTGTGCCGTCGCCGCTGAAGCATACGCACAGTATACCAATGATATTGGCGTGGCGCTTGTTACCACAGGGCCGGGAGCCACCAATGCCATCACCGGGGTGGCTTCTGCATGGCTCGATTCGATACCGGTTCTTATCCTTTCGGGCCAGGTGAAGAGGGATGACCTGATCGGCAACAGAAAGGTGAGGCAGATGGGTTTCCAGGAAATCAACATTGTTGATATGGTGAAGCCCATAACAAAATATGCTGTTACCATTACAGATCCTGAGTCTGTAAAATACCACCTGCAAAAGGCGCTTTACCTGGCAAGAAGCGGCAGACCGGGCCCGGCGTGGCTTGATATCCCCTTAGATGTCCAGGATGCACGTATCGAAGAAACGAAATTAAAATGCTATTCTGAAGAGGAGCAGATAGAAAAAGTTGACATCGTTCTCCTGAAAGAACAAGTGGCCAGAACCATTGAACTGCTTAATAATGCTGAACGGCCGGTGATTTTGGCGGGCAACGGGATAAGGCTGGCAAAAGCAGAGCATCTGTTTCTCGATCTTGTAAAAAAACTTCAGGTACCCGTGCTTACCACCTGGAAAACGATAGATTTTTTTGATGAAAATGATGAGTGGTATTTTGGCCGCCCGGGCAGTGTCGGACAACGAGGCGCCAATTTCGTACAACAAAACGCTGACTCCATTATGATCATCGGGGCGCGGCTCGATTTTGGCCAGACAGGATACAATCATAAGAATTTTGCCCGCGAAGCCCGAAAAATAATGGTCGATGCCGATATGCACGAAATCAATAAAATGATGACTCTTATTGATGTGCCCGTTTGTGCAGATGCCGGATTATTTATCGAAGAACTTCAAAAGAATATCGCACTGGTCGAAAATAAGGACAGGAACTATTGGATCGGCAGATGTAAGGAATGGAAAGCCCGGTATCCCGTGGTATTGCCTGAATATAAAGAACAAAAGGATTTTGTAAATGATTATTACCTCATTGATCTGCTGTCGGATGAACTGACCGCTGATGATGTTATTATTCCCGGCAGCTCGGGCGCATGCAGCGAAAGGACTATGCAGGCTTTCAGGATCAAAAAAGGGATGCGTCTGTTCAACAGCGAAGGGCTGGGGCCTATGGGATTTGGCTTACCGGCCGCAATCGGCGGCTGCCTGGCAAGCGAAAAAAAACGAACCGTATGCATTGACGGCGACGGCGGGTTCGTGATGAATATTCAGGAGCTGGAAACCCTGAAACGGCTTGAACTTCCGGTTAAAATATTTGTGTTGAACAATAAAGGATACGGCTCGATACGCATTACACAAAAAGCTTACTTCGAAGGACGATTCGCCGGCAGCAGCACCGGCAGCGGCCTTACACTGCCGGATTTCTGCAGGGTGGCCGACGCACACGGGATCAGAACATTCCGGATCGCCAATAACCCCGAATTAAAAGAAAACATCCGGCAGATACTGGATTACAACGGGCCGGTATTGTGTGAGCTTCTGATCAACCCCGACCAGGTTACAGCGCCGCGGATGATGAGCTATAAAACGGAAGACGGACGGATGATCTCGAGGCCGCTGGAAGACCTTTGGCCTTTTCTCGACAGGGACGAATTCAGGCAGAATATGATCATAAAACCACTGGAAGACAAATGATGAAACTATTGATCACCGGTGGAAATGGTTTTATTGCCCGAAATCTGGCCGGGGAGTTTCAGGGCAAATACGAGGTTCTGGCGCCCGCACGGCAGGAACTGGACTTACTGGTCATATCACAAGTTGAGGATTTTATTAAAAAACACCGCTTTGATGTTGTTATACACACAGCCACTTACGATGCAGCCCCCCGCCATTCTGTGAAAAATCCAATGATGGTGCTGGAAAACAACCTGAAAATGTTTTTCAATGTTGCAAGATGCAGTGGTTTTTTCGGCAAGATGATCTATTTTGGCAGCGGGGCAGAATTCGGGCGCGAAAACTGGATCCCCGGAATGAAGGAAAATTACTTTGATACTTTTGTCCCGGCCGACCAGTACGGCTTTTCAAAATACCTGATGACAAAATTTACCCTGCTGAACAACAACATATACAACCTGAGGCTTTTTGGCGTATACGGACACGATGATGACTGGAAAACCCGGTTGATACCGAATGTCTGTTGTCAGGTAGTCATGAACATGCCTGTCCGCATCGGTCAGAATAAATTTGCGGATTTCTTGTTCGCCGGCGACCTGGTGAAAATTGTGGAATGGTTTGCCGAACATACCCCGTCGCAAAAAGTTTATAACGTCTGTTCGGGCAATGTGACTGATTATAAAACCATTGCCGGAAAAATTGTGGAACTATCCGGGAAAAAATTAAGCGTTACCTTTCAGAAAGATGGACTTGGAACAGAATACAGCGGTGACAATACGCTGTTGCTGAAAGAAATGAAAAGCTTTGAATTTACACCCCTTGATGTGGGTTTAAAAATGTTATACGAATGGTATGTGTTAAACAAACATATCATCGATAAGGATATTGGTTTTATGGAACAACCATTTTAAGATGATGAAAATCAGCGATGCTTTAAAAGTGATATATGACGGTATTTCCAACCCCTGTGATGGCTTGCCGGAAGATGTTTTTTTGTTTGTCAGCGGGATTACCCCGATGATTAATGTTGACCTGCTTATAAAAGACGAAAGAAACCGGACACTGCTATCCTGGAGAGACGACACATACTGCGGCACCGGCTGGCATGTCCCCGGCGGTATTATCCGGTTTAAGGAAACTATTGAAAACAGAATTATTGAGGTTGCCAAAGTCGAAATAGGAACACCGGTAGAATTTGAACCCGGTCCGGTTGCTATTTGTCAGACTATTATAGCAGAAAGTAGAACAAGAGGCCACTTTATTTCCTTGTTATTTAAATGTTTTTTGTCGGAACAATTTGTATTGAACTCAACGGGATTGAGCGTTAACGATGCCGGCTTTCTTGCATGGCACGAAAAATGTCCTGAAAATCTCATCCCGATGCAAGATATGTATCGAAATTATTTTTAAATTTGTTAATGGAAAAAGTTCTTTTTATCGATCCCCCTCACATAACCTTTGAAGATTTCATTAATCCGCCCCATAATGTCAGAGTTATCAAAAGGGAAGGCAGGGATTTTGGCAGTGTCTTAAGCGATATGCCAATAGGAATCTTATCTATTAGCTCCTTTATTAAAAAACACTGCAAAGTTGAAACAAGGCTTATTGATTTTAATATTGACCTCAACACCATAAGTTGTTTTGAGTATAATTCTTTTTATGATTATGTCTATTCAAAATTAAATCAAAAAGAAAATATCGATTACAATCCGTCTGTAATTGGCATATCTGTTTTATTTACACCTTCCTATGAGGTGATGTTTGATGTCATTGCAAGTTGCAGAAAAATATTTCCAAAGTCTCTTATCGTGGCAGGAGGTGGAATTCCGACGAATTTGTACAGGCAGATTTTTGACAAAACAACAGACATCGATGCCCTTTGTTTTGGAGAAGGAGAATTGCCTTTTTTAGAATTACTCAAAGCAGACCATAAAAAAGAGTTGTTGGAAAATCATTCTTCCTGGATAACTAAAAACAAAATTGAAAATAATTGTCAATTTTCACCCAGCTATATTACTGATTTGGATGAGATTCCTTTTTATGATTATGATCTGTGCGACATGGACAGCTATGGTCTTAACCCTGCAATTACAGCTTATGCCGGCGTCAGCCAAAAAAGCCATAATGTCCACGTTATGACATCGAGGGGCTGTACATTTAAATGTTGTTTTTGCTCTTCCTATACCGTACATGGCCGGGAGATGAGATATTTTAGTATTGACCGGATTAAAGAAGATTTTACTAAACTAAAAGAAAAATATAATGCAAAAGTTCTTGTTTTTCAGGATGACCATTTAATGGCTGATAAAAAAAGGGTTTATCAAATTATTGAAATTGTAAAAGAATTAAAAATAAATGTCGTTTTTCAAAATGGCCTGGCACTGTATGCTTTGGACAGGGAAATGCTTAAAACGCTTAAAGATGCCGGGATCGATCAGCTTTTATTATCAGTTGAATCGGGCAATGAAAGAGTTTTAAAAGAAATCATGCATAAGCCTTTGAATTTAAACATTGTCCGGGATGTTGTCAATAATTGCAGGGATTTAGGAATATACACAAACACCAATATTCTTATTGGGCTTCCGGGGGAAACAAAAGAAGATATTGAGGTCACCCGAAGTTTTCTGAAAACCATTGACTCGAACTGGTATTTGATTTTTTGCGCCAACCCGCTTGTTGGAAGTGAAATGTACGATATTTGTGTAAAAAAGAAATACTTAAAATCAAATTTTAACCGGTCCGATTACAAGCTTGCCGTAGTGGAAACCGAAGATTTTTCATCGGAATATATACAGGAAAAAGCGTATTTGCTTAATTTAGAATTGAATTTTGTTTTAAATAGTGATTTTCGTTTGGGTAATTATAAAACTGCTTTAAAGGGTTTTGAAAATGCAATAAGAGCAAAGAATAATCACGCATTAGCCTATTACATGACCTCCAAATGTTATGAGAAATTAGATGATCCTGAACGGGCGGAACATTTTATGAAAACAGCAAAAGAAATAGTAGCTAAAAATGATTTCTGGAAAAAACATTTCGATTATTTTAATATTACATTAAATTCATAAATCTGCTAAAAAAGTTGCTAAAAAAGTGAAACGCATTAATCATTGCCGTGTTTGTCATCATGAGTTTTTTGAAACACCTTTATTCAGGTATGAGAACATGCCTAAATCAGCCCAGAATTTTCCTGATGCTGCATCGCTGGGCAACGACAAAGGAATCGACCTGGAAGTCTGCCAGTGCTCGGGCTGCGGCATTGTCCAGCTCAGCAACGACCCGGTGCCATATTACCGGGAAGTGATACGCGCTGCAGCATTTTCGGAGGAAATGAAACAATTCCGTTTACACCAGTTTGAGCAGTTTGCCCACCGGTATTCTCTTGAAAATAAGAAAATTATCGAAATCGGTTGCGGGCGCGGTGAGTACTTGTCGCTGATGAAAAAATTTATTGCGCAGGCCTACGGGATTGAATATTCACCGGTTTCTGTCAATCTCTGTAAGGAATCAGGGCTGAAGGTTCAGCAGGGTTATATTGATGCTGAGAAGTTTATTTTACAAGACGCACCCTTTAATGCTTTTTTTATTTTGAGTTTCCTTGAGCATATGCCGGATATTAACACGGCGCTGAGGGGAATTGCTCATAACCTGACCGATGATGCGGTCGGGCTGATAGAGGTGCCCAATTTCGACATGATACTCAGGAAAAACCTGTTCTCAGAATTCATCAGCGACCACCTGTTTTATTTTACAGCAGAAACACTGTCTTCATTATTGGCCGTTAATGGGTTTCAGGTACTGGAATGTAAGGCTGTATGGCATGATTATATCCTCTCTGCCGTGGTCAGAAAACGACGCCCCGTTGATATGTCGGATTTTTCCGGATTCCAATCAAAACTTAAAGACGAACTGTTCGAATTTATCGGCCGCCATCAGGATGTTGCCATTTGGGGGGCCGGGCACCAGGCGCTTACCGTGATATCCCTGGCCGGATTATCAGGAAAAATCAAATATGTGGTGGATTCGGCTCCTTTTAAACAAAACAAATATACACCCGCTTCGCATATCCCCATTGTGGCACCGGAGATGCTTCGTGCAAACAAGGTGGACGCCGTAATTATAATGGCTGCTGCCTATTCGGATGAAATTGCGGGTTTTTTGATGAACAAATACAGCAAAGAAATAGCCATCGCCATTCTGAGGGATTATGGCCTGGAAAAAATTAACTAAACATACATATATGTCACTGACAAATGATCCGCTGAAAGCCGGCGAAAAAGAAAAAAGAAATCAGCTAAAATTCAATAAGCCTTACGTCTATGAAAAAATTATGAAGTACGACGATAAGGTGAAAAGAGGCGAAAGCATTGCCATACTTCAGTTTCAGTACAATTATACATGTAATTTTGTATGTCAGCATTGTTCCATCAAAGGTTTTCAGGGAAAAAAAGGCGGCAGGAAGTTTACCATAGACGATGTGAAAGATTTGTCGCGGCAGGCCGACGAACTGGGCCTGGCACACCTGGTGATCACCGGAGGGGAGCCACTGGTGTTTAAAGATTTTGACGAACTGGTCGCTGCTGTTGATCCTCAGAAATTTTATATCACTTCAGATACCAACGGATGGTTTCTCGACGAAAAAAAAGCCTTGCATTTAAAAAAGATCGGGGTTGACAAAATACAGCTCAGCCTGGATAGTTTATCAGCCGGAGAGCATGATGATTTCAGAAATGCCAGGGGGTCGCACAGCCGGGCGTTGAAAGCCATCGACGCAGCCTTTCATGCTGGGTTGAGCCTGATCGTTCAGACCGTTGTTACCAAACAAAGAGTCAGGTCGCAGGAGTTTATTGAGTTTTTGGAGTTTTTGAACAACAAAAATGTAGGGGTGTTTGTTACCTACGCCAAACCCGTGGGCGCATGGGAAGGCAATTTCGATTCGCTGGTTACACGCGATGATATGGATTATATGAGGGAACTCGAAAAAAAATATAACGTTTTTACACACCTCACTCCGTCCTATGGATTGAATTTAGGATGTATTGCCGTAAAAAGAATGATCTCCATCACCCAATACGGCGATGTGCTGCCATGCCCCTATATTCATACCTCTATCGGGAATTTGTTTGAGGAACCGCTAAAGGATATTATTCAAAGGGGAATGAACATCAAATATTTCGGCAACTTTTCAGATACCTGCGTTATTGCAGAGGACAGGCATTTTATCGACAAGTATGTGGTCAAAAAAATTTATGGAAAAAAGTTGCCTGTACCCTGTAATGAGGTATTTACGGAAGAAGACCTGATTGATAAGAACATAAAACTCAAGAAAAACAAGTGATTGCCATATGAACAAAAAGATTTCTGTACTGACGCCCTGTTTCAACGAAGAAGAAAATGTTGAGATCCTGTGCAACGAGGTAAAAAAGGTTTTCGACGGATTACCGGGATACGATTACGAGCATGTTTTCATCGACAACAACTCTCAGGATAAAACCGTTGAGATACTTAAAGGGATTGCTGCCCGGGACAAACATGTCAGGATCATTGTCAATGTCCGTAATTTCGGACATATCCGTTCGCCTTACTATGGTTTGCTCCAGGTTACCGGCGACTGTGTGATCGTTATGGCTGCCGACCTGCAGGACCCTCCGGAGGTTATCCCTGCCTTTGTGGAAAAATGGGAGAAGGGGTATAAAATCGTCACTGCCGTAAAGAAAAAGTCCAGGGAAAACCCGGTCATGTTCCTGATGCGGAAAGTGTATTATAATATGCTTGAAAAATTTTCAGAAGGAGAACAAATAAAGAATTTCACGGGCTTCGGGCTTTACGACCGCTCATTTATCGAAGTGATACGCCGGATTGATGATCCTTATCCTTATTTCAGAGGGCTGATATCCGAAGTGGGATTTCAGACCTCTTCGTTAGAATATGTCCAGCCGAAACGACTGCATGGAAAAACCAAAAATAATTTCTATACGCTTTATGATATCGGTATGCTCGGCTTTGTAAATCATTCAAAGCTGCCGCTGCGGCTGGCCAGTTTCATCGGTTTTACCGTTGCCATCTTCAGTCTGTTGGTTGCCATCGGTTATTTGATCTACAAACTTATTTACTGGAATGAATTTAAGCTCGGGACGGCACCCCTGGTGATCGGTTTGTTTTTCTTTTCCTCAGTGCAGCTTTTTTTTATCGGCATCATAGGCGAATATATCGGTGCAATCTATACACAGGTAAAGAAACGTCCGTTGGTCATCGAAAAAGAGCGGATCAATTTTGAATAAAAATCTATATCGGTGATCGTGCTGTGCGTTTTGTTTCGGATTCCTGCTGATTCTCAGGAGTCTATTACAATAAGTTTCCCGGTTTATTCACGGCGATGGTAATAACGACAGATGGAAAAAACAAAAAGAATTATTAAAAACATTGTAAGTGTTAAAATCATAAGGTTTTTCCTGGTTGCCGGGTTGAATACAATATTCGGCTACGGCATTCTGGCTTTCTTTTTGTGGATCGGGCTGCATTATACCATAGCGGGTGCTATTTCGACTACACTGGGAATTTTGTTTAATTTTAAAACCTATGGCATACTTGTTTTTAATAACAGGAGCAACAAATTAATATTCAGGTTTTTATTAGTATATTTCATCACGTATTGTGTGGGCATGTTTTTTATCTGGGCATTCTCATTGATCCATGTCAATGCTTATGTGGCCTCTGCTATAATTGCCATACCCAATGGATTATTAGGATATGTATTAAATAAAAAGTGGGTGTACGAGCACATGAAGGATGAAAGGCCGGATATTAAAACCAAAATGAATTTGGAGTCAGATCAATAATACATTCGTACCTTGAATCCCGACCTTTACGCTGCCGTCATAAGCCTCTTAAACCCGGATTACGCAATAGGAAATTTCTATCGCGTAATTGACAAAAAATTGCTAAAAAGCAATTTTTTGTCAGGGTTACCCCCGAATTTCGGTCAAATCTTTTTTTGAGGTGCTGGAAGATATGAGGCTGTATTTGAAACCGGGCTTGATTAAAATGTGAGTAATTCTTTTTTTTTATGAAAATTCAATATTATTACGTTTATATTCAAACGAACACTAATCATACAGTTCTTTATACGTAAGCCTCCGGCAAACTGCATCTTGCCCATCTGAGCAAAGATACGCAACTTGCGCTCAAAAAAAAATATGACACCTAAGGAAAAGTACTTATTCCGGACTTAAGAGGAGTTTGCTTAACATGGTCTATTTACTTCAGACAAACGAGGGGATTACTTGCAATATTGATTTAAGACATTCCCAGCCTCACTATGTCCTAATTTAAAGGCTAATTGCAAATCTTTACACGCACCAGAATGATCATAAGTTTTAATTTTTGCCATTGCCCTTGCATATATAGTTTCTGCATTTATTGAATCTATTTCAACAGCTTTGTTAAAATCAAGTATAGCATAAGAATAATTTTTTAGTTCATATTCAACACGCCCACGCCAATAATAGGAAATGCCATATTCTGGTTTTAATGCAATTACCATAGTAAAAACATTTATAGCGTTTGAATAAAGTCCCAGCATATACTCTGCTTTTCCTTTATCTAACAGATATTCAACCCCAAAAAAACCAAGTTCTTCATCTGGCAGACATTCAATAGCTTTATCGAAATCCTCTTTAGCTTCGAGGTATTTTTTAAGCATGAATTTTGCTTTACCTCTGCAATCATAATATTTAGCCATATCAAATTCTTTTAAAAAGGATTTTTTATTTACTAATTCAATCGCTCGAGAATAATCTTCAATTGCTCCACTATAATTTTGCATATTCGACTTTATATTTGCCCTACGAAAGAATGCATCATCTGTCGGATTTAACCAAATTATAATGTCAAAACAGTTTAATGCCTTATCATATCTATCTGCTTTACTATAATATAATGCACTATCATAATAAATATTGACCTGGTTTTTTTTAATGCTATCCTCTTGAGCAGAGCTTTCAATGTTATCTGAAGGTAAATTGTCTTTGCAAATTTTATATAAAACAAATAAAGTTACTACTACAAAAATGATTATATATAGTGTTTTTTTATGTTTTTTTCTTTGAGTGAAAACCTTCCCACTGCACATGCTTATAAATATTTAATTAACTATGCTTACTATTTGCAACATTCCCAAAACTAAAAAAATTAGATTTTCCATGAATATTAAAAAGCCACATACTTATCATTAAATCAACGCATCAGCGTAATTGTTCCCTGGAACTCTTTACCATTATCAAGGGTTAATACATAATAGTAAACCCCATCTGCATAATTTTTTCCGTCCCAGTCGTTTTTATAACCTGTACTTTCATAGATCTTTCGCCCCCAACGGTTGAATATCTCAAGCTTTGATCCGGGAAAATCTTCTATTCCCTCGATGACAAATTCATCATTGGCACCATCGTTATTCGGTGTGAAAATATTTGGAATGGTAACTTCGCAACCATTTACTGTCACCGTATCATATATTATGGAGGAGGCACACTGTCCGGTATCAGGTGTAAAGATATATATAAAGGTTCCTGCGGAAGCCGTGCTGATGAGCGGCGGATTCCATGTTCCTGTGATGCCGTTAACCGATGTGGCCGACAGTGTTACAGGAATATCTCCGGCACAGTAAGGCCCCGGTATAGTAAATGCAGGCGTAACAAGGGCATTAACGGTTACCTGCATCGTTGCACCCACCGCACATTGTCCTGATGACGGTGTAAAGGAATAGGCAGCGGTCCCTGCAGAACCTGTGCCGATGGAAGCGGGATTCCATGTTCCTGTAATTCCGTTGACCGAAATATCGGGCAGTAAGCCCGGTGTGTCGCCAGCACAATACGGGCCCAAGGCAGTAAATACCGGTGTTGCATCTGGGCTAATCAAAACAACGGCGCTGGCAGAACCACTGCATCCGTTAACATCAGTTAGGGTTACCGTATAGTTGGTTGAGGTAATAGGACTGACAACAGCAGTTTGCGTAGTATCCAGGGTTGACCAATGATAATGTTGCGCTGAAGTGCTTGCATGTGCAGTCAGGGAAATGGTATCGGGCGGGCAAATATTCGCAGAATCCGGTGTGATAAAAACATAAGGATTTTGAATAACAGTGATCGTTGCGGCATCATTTACTGAAACAGCACAGGCCGAGTTGGAATCCTGCACACTGGTCAGCGTGTAGGTATATACGCCGGGGGTGTTGGTCGGCACCGTAACAGTCGCTGTATTTCCGGTTGTGGCGTTCACAGTCTGGGTTGCCCCGCCATTGATATTATAATTAAATGTAAACGGAGGGGTTCCGTTACCGGTAAAGGTGATAACGGGAGGCGGGGCGCCCTGGCAGACCGATGTGTCACCACTGATATCGGCGGTAGGTGATGGGGGAAAATTGATGCTGCTTTGCACCAACAGTCCCACGTAAGGAGGGCCGGAACAAACCTTGACGATGATCTCGTTCAGCCCGGGATGCCAGTTTTGACAAAGCGAAGCGGTGAGCATTCCGGATGCCATAAAACCATAATTATAATAAGGATTTGCAACAGGAATCGTTCCGATTATGGAACTTTGCGGAACACCATTAACCCAGATTTCTCCAATAGAATTATCTGAAAAATAGTCCAGATTAAGGCAAAAAACACCGGTAGTTGAATAACTAGATCCACAGAGATCAACACAAGGCAGTAAAAAAGTGATCCTGAAATAAAAATCCTGCGGGCTGCCCGTATGATAACCGTTTGTTGAATAGGATATCCAGGCGGAATTGGGCCAGGGACTTGAATAATAGTTACCCGGAAGTACACTCATAACAATTGCAGGAGTGTAAGGCCCTGCATATGAACTGGAATAGGTCCAGGAAAGATCCTGGGCGCCTCCGGCAAGAACACCGCCCCAGCCATTGTTACCGGTATTGAAATAAAAGGAAGATGGAGGGCTGCCTGTGCAATCCGGGTCCAAACAATCAACTAATCCATCACCATCGTCATCCGTTCCGTTTGCACAATTTTCCTGCGCATATAAATTTTGAATATTTATTGCTGATATAAATAGAAAAATAAACAAAACACCCATATTAATTATCGTTCTTTTCATATACTTCGTTTTTTTTATTTTTAGAAGCTATTGTTCTGTCTATTAAAACGGTGCTCCATAAGAATAACTTGTTGTTAACTTTTTTTTACCTGTTGCCCGAATTCTTTTGAGGATGTCTGAAAAGCATTTTGTGCTTCCTTCGTGTAAACCTTTATGTCCTTTATGGGTGATAAATGCACTGACCAACAAAGTTTGCCGCGGCGGACACGAAGTAAACGTAAAGAAATCTCAAAGGAAAAATCTGACTGAAATATCTTTTGAGACAACCTCGGTAATTTCTATATACAAATATAACCAAATTTTTTATTACATTATATTTTTTACTCAGATGGCAGCTGTATAGTTTATTATAAACGCATATATTTATATGAATTTAATACAAGATGACTTTAGTACCTGTCTGGGTTTGATGTTTTTTCAACATGGTCAATTCAAAAAAACCTCACCATGGCACTCTATGAAAATCCAAAGTTCTTTTTGGCTTTTTCCCAAAATGAGGCTCCTGAGAGTGAAAATCCATGATGAAACTTAATTTGATAAATGAATCAGTTAAAATTCTACTTCATGCAAAAACAAATTGTTTGTATCAACCCGGAAAGGAACTATTTGATTTTCAGCACCCTCCTGGCTGTCCCATTCGGACAGACACCCTTCGGAAACGAATAGCAATTGAAAATCTGCACTTTAATGTGTTTATTTCCGAATTAAATTTTTTTTCTTAATTTTAACAAAATATTCCAAATTTACCAAGTTTGTCTGTTAATAGTACGTTACAGTAATATTGAATATGCCATTTATTTATAAATTAATTTTTAAGCCATGAAAACAAAACTATTTTCATTTTTGTTCATTTGCCTGGTATTGACATTTGCTTTACCTGCAGTTTCGCAAAATAATTGTGTTCCCCCTACAGGCCTGGCAACCACCAATATCACGGCCACAGGCGCTACCCTTTCATGGACGGCAAACTCCGGAGTGTACGCATATATGGTGCAGTACCGTCCGGTAACCAATCCGGTTTCAGCATGGACCAATGTTACTGCACAGACACCTTATGTTACACTGACAAACCTCGCATGCGGCACTCAATACGAATGGCAGGTAGCATCTTATTGTTATGGCACTCTAAGTGCTTACTCGCCGAGTATCACATTCTCAACGCTGGCTTGTGTGGTTCCCTGTAACCCTCCAACGGGTTTAACAACCACCAATATCACCACCACCGGCGCTACCCTTTCCTGGACGGCTGCCACCGGTGCATATGTATATGTGGTTCAATACCGGCCAGTGACCAATCCGGTTTCAGCCTGGATCAGTGTTACAACACAAAACACTTCAATTTCTTTATCCAATCTGACCTGCGGTACGCAATATGAATGGCAGGTTGCTTCTCACTGCAGCTCGAATACTTTAAGCGCTTACTCGCCGAGTATCACATTCTCAACACTGGCTT